>Ga0008835_100877_pt1 | contig 20175 bp, 17 predicted proteins | sample HotLakConsoUCCRE_FD_62215 | JGI IMG/M metagenome (GOLD analysis project Ga0008835, IMG submission 62215) | Hypersaline microbial mat communities from Hot Lake, Washington, USA - Hot Lake Consortium UCC-RE (Hybrid Assembly) ... | reverse complement strand
TCTTCGGCAATCTGGTCAGCGCCGACGGCACGGTCGGCCCGCAACGCTCGGTCGCGCAGAACACTACCGGCGACAACCGCAACGGCGACATCGCGATCATGGCCGATGGCTCGTACGTCGTCGCCTATGAGGAGCAGGACGGCGGCACCTTCGAGATCGAGTATCAGCGTCTCTCGGCCACAGGCGTCAAGCTCGGCGGTTCCAGGGAGGTCCAGGGCCTCGCCGGCACTCAGACCGATCCCAGCGTCGCCGGGCTTTCGAACGGCGATTTCGTCATCACCTGGGAACAGAACTTTGATATCTGGTTCCAGATCTTCCAGCCCAGCGGTGACCCCCGTAGCCCCGCGGCCCAGGCCAACACCAGTCCCACCACCGACATCGACCCCGACGTGAAGGCCCTGCCCGATGGCGGCTTCGTCATCGCCTGGGACAGCGGCACCGCCACGACCAGCGCCCGCAACTTCGACGCCGACGGCACGCCCCGCGGCCCCGAGACCGCGGTGTCGGGCACCGGCGGTATCGGGGCCGTCGATGTCGACGTGACCTCGGAAGGCGTCTCGATCTTCGCCTACGTGCGGGATGGCGAGATTTTCGGCACTGCCTGGGACGGTCGGGCCGATACGCTGGACATGGACGACGTCCAGGGGAACTTGCCGAACTTCCTGACGGATGAGGGCAGCTTCACCGGTCATCCCAGCGGCAGCACGATCATCGGCACCGATGGGAACGACGAGATCTACGGCCTTGGCGGCAACGACACAATCAACGGCGGAACGGGCTTCGACACGATCTACGGCAGCACCGGCTTCGACGAGATCAGCGGTCTCGGCGGGTTCGACGTGATCTACGGCGAGGGCGGCTTCGACACGCTCTTCGGCAACGCCGGCAACGACACGATCTTGGGCGGCGGCGGCAACGACACGATCGACGGCGGGATCGGCGCCGACGAGATCAACGGCGGGATCGGCTTCGACACGGTCTTCGGAAAGGGCGGCGATGACACGATCATCGGCCTGGAGGGGTTCGACAACCTGAACGGGAACAACGGCAACGACTCGATCGAGGGTAATGCTGGCGACGACGTGATCTTCGGCGGTCTCGGGAACGATACCATCGATGGCGGGATCGGGGCGGATACCCTGTCCGGCGATGCGGGCGCGGACCTGATCTCGGGCAAGGCCGGGTTCGACGTGCTCTTCGGCGGCAACGGAGACGATACGCTCTACGGCAACGCGGGCAATGACACGCTCTATGGCGGGGTCGGAAACGACTCACTCTTCGGCGGGATCGGTGCGGACAGTTTCGTCTTCGTGGTCACGGCGGGCGAGCGCGACGTGATCGGCGACTTCGAGGTCGGAAGGGACCGGCTGCTGCTTGATGCGCCGCCCGGCACGACGCTCGACGATGCGCAGATCAGGGCCGTTGCCGGCGGCACGGAGGCGTCGGCATTTGGCCATACGATCTTCTTCGCGGGCCTGAGCGTGGCGCAGGTGCAGGAGATCGACGCCGTTCTGATCTGAGCGACGGGACCGAGGGACCCGAGACGGCCGGGACGGAAAATAATCCGTGCCGGCCATTTTGCCTCTGGTATCTTGACATATATTAATGTCCTGATGAAATTCAGCAGCGGCAATTCCTGCCTCCTGCACAGGAGGCCAGGATATGGCCACCCCCATTCAATTTTTGCCCGTCGACCAGGTCAACAGCGGCAACGCCGCCATAGACGACAAAGTCGATTCGTCGATTATCGGCCTGTCAAATGGCAACATTCTCGTCATCGCGACCGAGCGTGACACCACCGGAAACGGCACGATTGCGCCTTCGCCCGGCTTCGACATCGTCGGTACGATCTTCGATGCCAAGGGCGAGATCGTCCGCGACAGCTTTCAGCTGAACACCACCTTCGTGATCAACGACGAACAGAAAGCCGTCGCTGCGGCCACGAGTGACGGCGGCTTCATCATCGCGTTCGAATCCCGCGGAAACATCAATGTCGGGATCCGCTGGGAGCGGTTCGACTCAGCGGGCAACCAGACCGACAACGGCAGCATCGCCAGCGCGTCGTTGCTGCTCGGCAGCAGCGATGTGACAGAGCCCGCCATCGCCTACGACGCGACCGACGACAGTTTCGTGGTGGTCTTCACCAGGTTCAGCAATATCGGGGATCCGGACATCAAGGGTGTCCGGGTGGACTCCAGCGGCAACGCAGGGCCGGAGTTCCAGGCCTCGCAGAACAGCGGGGACGAGGGGCAAAACGGCGACGTGGCGGTGCTGGCCAACGGCAACTACGTTTCGGTGTTCGAGGAGGTCAACGGCGCGAACGGCATCGAGGCCGCCATCTTCACCCCGAACGGAACGCTGATCCGTGGCCCGCAAGTCTCCGCATCCGGCGAAGACCCCAAGGTCGCATCCCTCGCCAATGGCAACTTCGTCGTGACCTGGGAATCGGGCAACGACATCCTCGCGCGGATATTCACCCCGACCGGGGACACGGTCACCACCTTCGCCGTTGCCACGGGCGGAAACAGCCAGACCGAACCGAGCATCGTGGCCCTGCCTGAAGGTGGGTTCGTCATCGCCTGGGACAACAACACCACCACGGAAGTGGAGGCCCGGAAGTTCAACGCCAACGGAACGCCCGACGGCGCGACCTTTATCGTAGGCACGACACCGACATCGAACCCGACCGCCATCGACACCGGGGTCACCGCGGACGGACGCCTGCTGTTCACCTTCGGTGAGGCCGGGGGCAACCGGGACATCTTCGCCGCGGTCTGGGACCCGCGGGATCAGGTCATGGACAACAACGTCTATACCCGGTTCGTGCCCAATTTCGTCGTGAACGACGGGCCGCTGATGGGCTCGATCCTGGACGACATCATGACGGGGACGAACGAAAGCGAGGAGATCCACGGGCTCGGCGGCAACGACACGATCAACGCGGCCGAAGGGGACGACACGGTCAATGGCGGCGACGGCAACGACAGCATCGAGGGCGGCGACGGCAACGACACGATCGACGGTGGCACCGGCAACGACACGATCAACGCGGGGATCGGGTTCGACGAGGTCAAGGGCGGGATTGGCGCCGATCTGATCAACGGCCTTGGCGGCTTCGACATGCTGATGGGCGAAGGCGGCTTCGACAGCATCAACGGCAACGCCGGCGACGACTCGATCCAGGGCGGCGGCGGCAACGACACGGTCGACGGCGGGATCGGCGCCGACGAGATCAACGGCGGGATCGGGTTCGACCTGATCTTCGGCAAGGGCGGCAACGACATCATTGTCGGGCTCGACGGGTTCGACACGCTGCAGGGCAACAACGGCAATGACTCGATCCAGGGCAATGCCGGCAACGACCTGATCTTCGGCGGTCTTGGAAACGACACGATCGACGGCGGCATCGGCGCGGACACCCTGCACGGCGACGCGGGTGCAGACCTGATCTCCGGCAAGGCGGGGTTCGACGTGCTCTTCGGCGGCAACGGCGACGATACCCTCTTCGGCAACGCGGGCAACGACACGCTGCACGGCGGGGCGGGCAACGACACCCTCTTCGGCGGGGTCGGATCGGACGCCTTCGTCTTTGTACCCAGGGCGGGCGAGCGCGACGTGATCGGCGACTTCGAGGTCGGGAGCGACAGGATCGTTGTGGATGTGGCCCCCGGCACATCGTTCAACGTGCAGGTCACTGCAATCGCGGGCGGGATCGAGGCGTCGGCCCTCGGGCATACGATCTTCTTCGCCGGGTTGACCGCGGCACAGGTGGAAGCCATCAACGTCGAGCTCATCTGAGCCCTGTGTAACGGAAATTACCTGCGCCGGGACGGGTGAAACCCGACCCGGCGGGGATCGCGACGGCGCTGCGGGCGAGGGTCGGCTTGACCTCGCCCGCCCCATCGCCTAGGTCCCGGAGGTATCGGCGGGCGTTGTGTAATGGTAAGACCCTTGCCTTCCAAGCAAGAGATACGGGTTCGATTCCCGTCGCCCGCTCCAGATAACCCCGAGGGTCGCAACAGGTCGGATCAGCTCTTCGGCGGCGTGAGGGCCATGTCGGGCAGGCTGTCGAAAGCCTGTTTCAGCGCGTCGCCCCATCCCTCGGAGATCGTCCTGAAATAGGGATCGCGCGCGTGGATGCGGCGGATCCGGTCGAGCCGGAGGCTGCCTTCTTCGTAGAACACGACGTCGAGCGGCGCGCCAACGGAGAGATTGGCCTTGATCGTCGAGTCGAAGCTGACGAGCAGGAGTTTCATCGCCGCCTCGAAACTCATGGCGGGATCATAGGCGCGCACGAGGATCGGGCGGCCGTATTTCGTCTCTCCAACCTGGAAATAGGGCGTGTCGGCGCTGGCCTCGATGAAATTTCCCTCGGGATAGATGAGAAAGAGCCGCATCGGGCCGCCGGCGATCTGGCCGCCGAGGATCAGCGTGGCGTTGAAGGTGGCATCCGCCCGCTGGCCGGCATTGGCGTATTGCGAGATGACGTCGCGCAAGGTGTCCGCCACCAGTCGCGCGACCTGGAACATCGACAGCGAGGCGAAGATCGAGGGCACGCGGTCTTCGGGTGCCTTGGTGCGCTCCTCGATCAGGCTGACGACAGCCTGGGTGGTGGCGAGGTTGCCCGCGGTCATCAGCATGATTACCCGCTCCCCGGGCTGCTGCCAGCAGTGGAGCTTGCGGAAGGTCGAGATGTTGTCGAGACCGGCATTGGTTCGGGTGTCGGCCATCATCACCAGTCCGCGGTCGAGCATCAGCCCCACGCAATAGGTCATGTAAGGAGTCTCCTGCCGTTACTGGCCCTGGACCGCGACTTCGACGCTGAGCCGCTCGCCCTCGCCCCCCTGGCGCGTGCCAGTTACCGGCGCGGCGTCGGCATAGTCCAGCCCCGTCGCCACGCGGACGTAGCGGATGTCCGGCGATTGCGCGTTGGCGGGGTCGAAGCCGACCCAGCCGAGGCCGTCGACATGGGCCTCTGCCCAGGCATGGCTCGCCTCCTGGTCGGTGCGGTCCTCCATCAGGAGGTAGCCCGAGACATAGCGGGCGGGGAAACCCATCTCGCGGGCGCAGGCGAGGAAGACATGGGCCTGGTCCTGACAGACACCGCGCCCCTCGGCCGCGGCCTGTTCGGCGGTCCAGCCCGAATGCGTCACACCGGTTTCCCAGCGCACCGCCTCGTGGATCGCCTCGTTCAGCCCGTGGAGCCGGGCGAGATCGGCGCTGTCCGTGTCGAGGCTGCGGATGATCGCGCGGAGTTTCGGCCCGATCCGCGTCCGCGGCGTGGATTTCTCATAGAGCCACAGCGGCGCGGGGCCCTTGTGCGGACCGACCACGCCATGGGTCTCCTCGACCTCGACCATGCCCTGGCAGCGGATCGACATCTCCTTCGTATCCCGGTCGATGGAGATGAGATCCACGTGGTTGTTGTGGTAATCTTCGTAGGCCAGCTCCTGCCGGCCGCCGGTCACCAGCGTCTGCCACTGGATCACGGTCTGCTGGCGGGTCGACTTCGGCGTAAGGCGCAGTTGCTGAAGCCCGTGCGTCACCGGCGCGTCGAACTCGTAGCGGGTCGTGTGGCTGATCTGCAGGCGCATGGGCTACTCGTAGAAGCGGTAATCGATCTCGATCTGCCGCCCCAGCTGGGAAATGGACCCGAGGAAGCCCTGGATGTATTCGTGCAGGCCCTCGTCGAAGATCGTGTCGACATCCTGTGCCACGATGGAACTGGCCAGCCTCTCGGCCATCTCGAAGGACAGGCTCTGCATCCCGTAGTCCTGCACGAGGTAGCGCAGGTTCTCGTGCATCTTGCCGCAGCAGAAGATGAGCGAGCGCGGCATCCGGCGGTCGAGGATGAGGAAGCGGACGATGTCGCGGGGGCGGATGCGGTTGCCGTGGACAAGGCGATATCCGCCGCGGGCCGACACCGACAGCAGGATCGATTCCCACTGCATGTTGTCGAGATCGGAGCCCACGGCGGCCGCCGCGGGCAGAAGGACATAGTATTTCACGTCGAGGATCCGGGCGGTGTTGTCCGCGCGTTCCAGAAAGGTTCCGATCCTGAGGAAGTCGTAGATGTCGTTCCTGAGCATCGTGCCATGGGTCGCCCCCCGCACGAGCGCGGTGCGCTGACGGATCAGGCCGAGTATCTGCGGCAGATCGCGCTCGCTGACCTTGCGGGAGAGTGCGTCGCGGATGGCCATGTAGCCGCCGTTCATCGCCTCCCACAGCTCCTCCGTGAGGGCGGTGCGCACCATGCGGGCGTTCTGGCGCGCGCTCTGGATCGACGACAGGACGGAGGACGAGTTGTCCGAGGCGCGCAACATCCAGTCCACCGCATCGTCGCGGCGCACCTCGCCATGTTTGTCTGTATAGCCCTGCCAGGTTCCGGCCGATTGCAGGATCGAGCCCCATTCATCGTCCGAGGGCCCGAGCCGCGTGAGGGCGATGCGCTGGCCCACGTCGAGGAGCCGCGCGGTGTTTTCCGCGCGCTCCAGAGAGCGGGCAAGCCAGTAGAGGCCGTTCGCGGTCTTGCCCAGCATCGTCACTCGCCCAGCACCCACGTATCCTTGGTGCCACCGCCCTGGCTCGAGTTCACGACGAGCGAGCCTTTCTTGAGCGCGACCCGGGTGAGGCCGCCCGGGGTGATGTGCACGCGGTCGGGACTGACGAGGACGAAGGGGCGAAGGTCCACGTGGCGCGGGGCGAGGCCGCTGCGGGTGAAGATCGGCACCGTCGAGAGCGAGAGGGTCGGCTGGGCGATGTAGTATCCGGGCCGCGCCTCCAGCTTGCGGCGGAACTCGGCAAGCTCCTTCCTGGAGGCGGCGGGACCGATCAGCATGCCGTAGCCGCCCGATCCGTGCACCTCCTTGACCACCAGCTCGGCGAGGTTGTCGAGAACGTAGGCAAGAGCCTCGGGCTCGTTGCAGCGCCAGGTGGGCACGTTCTGCAGGATCGCCTTCTCGCCGGTGTAGAATTCCACGATGTCGGGCATGTAACTGTAGATCGCCTTGTCGTCGGCGATACCGGTGCCAGGTGCATTGGCGATCGTGATGCCGCCCGCGCGGTAGACATCCATGATCCCCGGAATGCCCAGCGCGCTGTCGGGGTTGAAGTTGAGCGGATCGAGGAATTCGTCGTCCACGCGCCTGTAGAGCACGTCTATGGGCTGATAGCCTTGGGTTGTGCGCATGGCGACGCGTCCGTCCACTACGCGCAGATCGTGGCCTTCGACCAGCTCGACGCCCATCTGGTCGGCGAGAAAGGCGTGCTCGAAATAGGCGGAGTTGTAGATGCCGGGGGTCAGCACCGCCACGGTGGGGTCCTCGCCCGCCCCCAAGGGGGCGCAGGCGGCGAGGGAGGTGCAGAGGTCGCGCGGGTAGGTCGAGACGGGCCGCACCCGGTTGCGGCTGAAGAGCTCGGGGAACATCTGCAGCATCGTCTCGCGGTTCTCGAGCATGTAGCTGACGCCCGAGGGGGTGCGGGCATTGTCCTCGAGGACGTAGAATTCCTCGTCGCCCGTGCGGACGAGGTCGATGCCGACGATATGGGTGTAGACACCGCCAGGGGGGGTGACTCCGCACATCTGCGGCAGGAAGGCGTCGTTTCGGCGGATCATCTCCAGAGGCAGCCGGCCGGCGCGGACGATTTCCTGACGGTGGTAGATGTCATGGAGGAAGGCGTTGAGGGCGCGGACGCGCTGCTCGATGCCCCGGCTGAGTTTCTGCCATTCCCGGGCGGAGATGATGCGGGGAATGATGTCAAAGGGGATCAGCCGCTCCTCGGCATCGGCCCGTCCGTAGACGTTGAAGGTGATGCCGGTGAGGCGGAACAGCTCCTCGGCCTCGCGCTGTTTCGCGCGCAGGCGGGCGGGGTCCTCGTTCTCGAACCAGCCGCTGAATTCCCGATAGGGATCGCGCAGGCCGTCGCCCTGCCCCCACATTTCGTCGAACGGTCGATCTTCGCTCATGGGGCAAGTCTGTCAGATGAGGCCGTGATGACAATGCGATACCGCCGAACTGCGCGTTTCCGGCGCGTGACTGCACAAAGTTTGTGCAGACCGCGGATGGGCGAGTCTCAGGCCTCCACCGGCGCGATCAGACCGGGGCCCCTGGCGCGGTTGGAGTTCACCTCGCGCCCGACCCGGTGAAAGACGAGCGCCTCCTCGGTGGCGGCGCGCATGAGGACCGCCGCGCCATGGCCCGCCTCGCCGAGCCAGAGCGGCCAGTCGGGCTCTTCGAGCACCACGGGCATCCGGTGGTGGATGCGGCTCATGCTATCGTTGGCGGAGGTCGTGACGATGGCCACCGTGGTCAGCCGGGCATCGCCCCTCTCCCACACCTGCCAGATTCCGGCGAAGGCGATGGGCCGGCCGTCGCTGCGCGTGATGTACCAGGGGAAGCGCGTCCCCTCGGCATCCTTCGTCCATTCGTAAAAGCCGCTGGCGGGCACGATGCAGCGCCGTTCCCTGGCCGCCGTGCGAAAGGCGGGCTTCTCGACGATGGTCTCCGCCCGCGCGTTGATCAGGAGCGGGCCGTCGGTCGGCGTCTTGTACCAGGGCGGCAGCAGGCCCCAGCGCATGGGCCGGAGCAGCCGACGGCCCTCGGAGGGGACGACGGTGTGCACGTCCACGGTGGGGCAGACGTTGTAATCCGGCACCTCGGGGAGGTCGTTGGCAGGCAGGGCGTCGAAGACCTGCGCCATTGCCTCATGCGGCAGGGTGATCGCCATGCGTCCGCACATGCAGCCTCTCCGTCTTGTCGGCCCCCAGTCTAGCGCGCGGGAACCGGCGGTTTCCAGCGGCGCGACGGTCTGGCCCTGCACGGTGCCCTGTGCCAGACTCGCTCGACCAAAGAGACCGGGAGCCCCGATGATCCGTCCGCTGCTGCCCTTCGCCCTGCTGCTGTCGCTGGCCTCCTGCGTCGCGGCGCCGGAACTCGTGCCCCTGGGGACCAATGCCTCGACAAGCCCGACGCAGACGATCTACCGGCAGGCCTTCGTCGGGCGCTATTCGCCCTCGCCGATCTGCGCGGGGCAGGACCTGCAGGTCGAACTGGCGCCGGAGAGCGTCTATCTGGGAGAGACCGGCTGCAATATCGCCCGGGTCGAGCGGACGAGCGGCGGCGTACTGCTGGCGCTGACCGCCTGCCGGGCCGAGGGGGCGGCGCAGCCCGACCGGACGCTGAGCGTCACCGAAGCGGGCAACGGCGCGCTCAGGATCGAGGGCGGCGGCGTGTCGAGCACCGTCCAGCCCTGTTTCGACTGAACAATCGCGCGGCGCCCGCGTTTCCTGACGGACCCGCACCGGCGGGAGTTTCCGAAGGGACACCGGAGCATGAGAACGAAGATCCTTCTGGTCGCCGCAGCCATGGCCACCGCCACCCTTGCCGTCGCCCAGGAGGGCGAACGCATCCCCGACAGCGCCTGGGCCACCGACTACATCGGCCGCTATGCGGTCGATGGCCAATGCGACGACCCGGCCTCCACCTGGCTGCTGAACGAGTTCCAGGTCCAGTTCGGGACCCGAAGCTGCACCTCCATGGGCAAGCTGACATTCGAGAACGAGGCGCTGATCGTTCCACTGTCGGACTGCCGCGAGGGCGGCACGGAGATCAAGGACCGGTTCATGGCCTTTTCGCAGGCCGGTGACGACCTGATCGTGGAGGAGACGGTCGGCACGGGCAGCACGACGGAGGCCGCCGAGCATGGCGGACCCGACGAGTCGCTGCGGCTGGTGGACTGTGGCGGCGCTTACTGATCCGGCGCGGCAAGAAGCAGTTCGAGATAGACGAGATGCGGCGCGAGCGCCGGATCGTTGGCGTTGCCCTCGTAGCGCGGGATTTCGCGGAAGCCGAGCGAGGCATAGAGCGAGAGCATCGGCATGTTGCCCCGCACCGTGTCGGTGAACAGCTTGGACAGGCGCATCTCCCGCGCCGCCTCGATCCGCTCCTGCACCAGCAACCGGCCGAGGCCACGCCCCTTGGCCTCGGGCATGACGTAGAGCCGCTTCAGTTCTCCCCTGCCCTCTCCGATCCGGCGCAGGAAGCCGCAGCCGACGAGGCGGTGCCGCTCGTCATGGGCGAGGACCACGGCGCCCTCGGGCGGCAGAAAGGTGGCGAGACCCTCGTCGAAGCCCTCGAGCAGGGTGTCCGCGGCGAGGGACGGACCGCCCACGGCGGCGAGACGCGGCAGGATTGTTTCGTAATATTCCCGCAGGAGCGCCTTGAGAGCGGCAGGATCCTCGATGCGGTCGGGCCGGGTCACGGTCATGGTCATGGTGCCAGATAGATCGCCCGCGCCACCGCCCGCAAGCGCCTTGAACGGCGCAGGGGGCGCACGGCCGGACCGCGCGCCCCCTGCAGAAGATCGGTCAGGCGTCACTCGACGATGGTGATCCGGCCGTCCGTATAGGGCTGGTAGGGCGAATTCTCCGCGAGATAGGCCGCGGTGACATCGGCGAGGTCGGGGCCGAAGTCATAGGCGTTCGCGGCATCGACGAACATGGAATACCCGTCGCCGCCATTGCGCACGAAGTTGTTCGACACGACCGAGTAGGTCGCCTCGGGGTCGATCGGCTCGCCACCCACCATGACGTCGGAGATGCGGCTGCCCACCTCGTTCGAGAGCGTGGCGGTGAACGACATGCCCGCAACCTGCGGGAAGCGCCCGCCGCCGTCCGCGACCTCGCTCACGCCGTTTTCGAGCGCCTCGATCAGCGTGGCGCCGGTCACGTCGAAGGTCGAGAGCGTGTTCTGGAAGGGCAGCACCGTCAGCACCTCGCCCATGGTGATCTCGCCCGCGTCGATCGAGGCCCGCAGGCCGCCGCCGTTGGTGATGGCGATCTGCACACCCTGATCGGCCACGCGGTCGAGCATGGCGTCCGAGACGAGGTTGCCCATCTCGCATTCCACGGCGCGGCAGAAGCTACGGTCGCCCTCGATGGAGGCCGCGGATTCGGCCACCACCGTGGAGCGCAACTCCTCAAGCGGCTGGGCCAGTTCGGCGACGCGGTCGACATAGGACTGGTCCTCGGCCACGGAGGCGTCGAGCAGGATCGGCTGGCCCGAGGTCTCGGTCACGTTGCCGTCGTCGTCGAAGGTCACGACAAATTCGCCCAGGTACTTGCCATAGGCATAGGCGGTGACGATCGGCACGCCGTTGACCACGGTCGGATAGGGACCCTCGGCACCCTCCATGTCGCCGAGCAGCGTGTTCGAGTGACCGCCGACGATCACGTCGACCCCGGTGACGGCCTCGGCCAGGCGCAGATCGACGGGGTGGCCCGAATGGCTGAGCACGACGATCTTGTTGACGCCCTCGGAGGTCAGGCGGTCCACCTCCGCCTGCACGGCCTCGGCGGGATCGGTGAAGACGATGTTCGGGCCGGGGCTCGAGAGCTCGTCGTTGTTCACGGGCGTCAGGCCGATGAGGCCGATGGTCTCGCCGCCCACCTCGACGGTCACGGATTTCTGCACCACGTCGGACAGGAGAGGTTCCGACGACAGGTCGGCATTGGCCATGAGCACAGGGAAATCCACCTGCTCGATGAAGGCGCGCACCGTCTCGGGGCCGTGGTTGAACTCATGGTTGCCGATGGCCATGGCGTCAAAGCCGATCCGGGTCATGAACTCGGCGGACACGTCGCCCTTGTAGAAGCTGTAGAACAGGGTGCCCTGGAACTGGTCGCCGGCATCGACGACGAGCGGGTTCACGGCGCGGGCGCGGGCCTCCTCGATGGCGGTGGCGACGCGGGCGATGCCGCCGAAGCAGTCTCCGGCCGCGTTGTCCTCTGCCGAGCAGGTCGAATCGAACCGGCTGACCGGTTCGAATCGGTCGTGGAAGTCGTTGATGTGCAGGATCGTCATGGTGAAGTCCGCCGAGGCGGCTCCGGCCGTGAGTGCAAGCGCGCTCGCGGTGGTCAGGATACGGGCGATCATGGATTTCTCCCCTGTTGGTCCCGGTGTGATGCCCCAATGTGCGGGGCCTCTGCCGGGGTGTCAAAGACCTTGGCGCGGGCAAGGTGGCGACGTGGGGTGACGCCCGTATGACGGCCCGGTTTTCGGGCGGCTTGACCCGGCGCCCCCGCGGCGTCATCTGGCGGGCATGCTGATCTACAAGATTTTCCGCACGCCCGAATGGCATGCCTTGCAGGCCGACGGGACCACCCCGGGGGCGCCCATCGACCTCGCCGACGGTTATATCCATTTCTCGACCGCAGAGCAGGCGGCGGAGACGGCGGCCAAGCATTTCGCCGGGGTCGAGGGGCTGTGGCTGATCGCGGTAGAGGCCGACGGTCTCGACGGGTTGAAATGGGAGCCGTCGCGCGGCGGCGCGCTCTTTCCACATCTTTACCGCCCGCTGCTGTTGTCGGACGTGGTCTGGGCCTGGCCGCTGCCGCTGGAGGCCTCGGGGCACATCTTTCCCGAGGCCATGAGGTGAGCGCCATCGAGCGCGCCGGTCTCGCGCTGCTGCGCCGGCTGGAGGCGGAACGCGCGCACGGGCTTGCCCTGAAAGCGCTCAACGCCGGGCTGGTGCCGCGGCGGAGGCCCCATACCTCGGCGCGGCTCAGGTCGCAGCTCTTCGGGATGGACCTGCCCAACCCAGTGGGCATGGCCGCCGGGTTCGACAAGAACGCCGGGGCGCTGGAGGCGATCCACGCCCGCGCGGGGTTCGGCTTCGTCGAGGTGGGAGGCATCACGCCGCGGCCGCAGGCGGGCAATCCGCGGCCGCGGCTGTTCCGGCTGACCGAGGACCGGGCCGTCATCAATCGTTTCGGCTTCAACAACGAGGGCATGGAGGCGATCGGGCGGAGGCTGGCCGCGCATCCGCGCGGGCGGACGGGGATCAACCTCGGCTCGAACAAGGACAGCACGGATCGTGCAGGAGATTTCGTCGCTGTGCTGCGCCATTGCGGACCCTTTGCGGATTTCGCCACGGTCAACGTGTCCTCGCCGAATACCGAGAAGCTGCGCGACCTGCAGGGGCGAGCGGCGCTCTCGGCGATCCTCGAGCGGGTGATGGCCGCGAATGCGGAGCTGGCCCGGCCGCTGCCGATCCTCGTGAAGATCGCGCCGGAACTGGGCCGGGACGAGCTGGCGGAGGTGGCGGGGGTCGCGGTGGAACACGGGCTCGCCGGGATCATCGCCACCAACACGACGCTGTCCCGCGACGGGCTGAACAGCGCGAACCGAAAGGAGACGGGCGGCCTGTCGGGCCAGCCGCTCTTCGAGATGTCGACGCGGTCGCTGGCCTATTTGTCCTCGGTGACGGACCTGCCGCTGGTGGGTGTCGGCGGCATCGCATCGGCGGAGCAGGCCTATGCGAAGATCCGGGCGGGCGCCTCGGCCCTGCAGCTCTATACGGGGCTGATCTACGGCGGTATCGGACTGGTGACCGGGATCGCGCGTGGTTTGGACAGGCTCCTTGAGCGGGACGGGTTCGCCACCCTGGTCGAGGCGGTGGGCACGGACCGGGGTCCCTGGCTCTGATGCTGCGGGCCGGCACACCCTCTTTTGTTGAAGACGCGGCCCGCCCTGAGACATAATGCTGGCAAATTCGTCCTCTATGCGGGCGGTTCCAGAGCGTGCGCAATCCTGCGCGCCTCGCGTGGGGCCCCCTCGGGGCGGGAGAGCAGCCGGAGCCGATGCTAGCCTTCGACAACGTCAGCAAGTCCTTCTGGACCGGAAAGCAGCGCAAGGTGATCCTCGATCGCGCCAGCTTTCGCGTCGATATCGGCAATTCCCTGGGCATTCTCGCGCCGAACGGCACCGGAAAGACGACGCTGATCAACATGATGGCGGGGCTGGAAAAGCCCGACGAGGGCACGATCACCCGGGCGTGCCGCGTCTCCTTTCCGCTCGGATTCATGGGCGGGGTCGTCTCGAAACACACGGCGATCGAGAATTCCCGTTTCATCGCGAGGCTCTACGGGCTCGATCCCGATTATGTCGAGGCCTTCTGCCGCTGGATGGCAGGCCTTGGCGAATATTTCGAGATGCCGGTCGGGACCTACAGCGCGGGAATGCGGGCGCGCTTTTCCTTCGCGCTGATGCTGGCGCTGGATTTCGACATCTACCTGATCGACGAGGGCATGCCGCAGACGACGGATGCCGAGTTCAACCGGAAGGCCGGCGCGATCCTGCGCGAGCGGCTGGAGAGTGCGACGATCATCATCGTCAGCCATCAGGCCGAGGTTCTGGAACGCTTTGCCCGGCAGGCGGCGGTTCTGCGCAACGGTCAGCTGCTGATGTTCGATTCGCTGGAAGAGGCTAAAGAGCTCTATGACTACGAAGCCTAAAGCCCGGAAGTACCGCATCCGCCGCAGCTTTGCCGCGTCCGAATACGGCGGCGAGGACGTGCCGCGGTCCGAAGCCGCCGTCCCCCTTGTGACGCAGTCCGGCAGCGCGGTCGCCCGCGCGGACGAGGCCGTGCCGAGCTACGAGGGCCGCGTCGATTCTCCCGGACAGGTCGTGGCGGAGACCGAGCTCGATGCGATCCGGCGCGAGGGCCTGACCGGACGGCAACTGCGGATGGCCCGGCGGGTGGCGCAGAAGCAGGGGCTTGCCGTCACCTCGGATTTCGACGCGGTGCGCCAGTTGCGGGCCATCGGCGTCGACCCGTTCCAGCGCTCCACCGTGCTGGAGCTGGTCGTGCCCGACGGCGAGCCGAACGGGCTCGGCCCGCTGACCGAGACCGGGGGCGGGCGGTCCGGTGGCGGCGGTGGCGGGATCGCTCATCTGCCGCAGGTCACGCCCCAGGGTCGCGGCGGGCGGTCCCTGCCGGTCGCCGCCCAGACGGCGCAGGTGCCCTCGACCGAACTTGGCTCGCGGCTCGAAGCGGGCATGGCCGAAGTTTCGCGCATCCAGCGCGATCTTGTCCGAAGACGACGCTGGGCGCTGTTCCTGATGCTGACGCGGCTCGCGATCTTCGTGGGCCTGCCGACGCTGATCGCGGGCTACTATTTCTACGTCGTGGCGACGCCCATGTATGCCACGAAGAGCGAATTCGTGATCCAGCAGGCCGAGGGCCAGGGCGGCGGCGGGTTCGGGAACCTGTTCCAGGGCACCTCGATGGCGACCCAGCAGGATTCCATCGCCGTCCAGTCCTATCTCACCTCTCGCGAGGCGATGCTGCGGCTTGACGAGGAACAGGGCTTCAAGGCGCATTTCTCCCAGCCGGGGATCGACCCGCTGCAGTCTCTGGCGGCCGATGGCAGCAATGAAGAGGCCTATGCGATCTTCCAGGACAGGGTGAAGGTGGGCTACGACCCGACCGAAGGCCTGTTGCGGATGGAGGTCGCCGCGGCCGATCCGGAGACCTCGCAACGGTTCTCCGAGGCGCTCGTCAGCTATGCCGAAGAGCAGGTGGACCAACTGACCCAGCGCCTGCGCGAGGACCAGATGGCGGGCGCGCGCGAGAGCTACCGGACCGCCGAGGAGCGGCGGCAGGGCGCTCTGGCGGAGCTCCTGCGCCTGCAGGAAGATCTCGAAACCATCGACCCCGCCGGCGAGACCGCCGCGCGGACCGCCCGGATCGCCACGCTCCAGACCCAGCAGCAGGAACTGGAGGTCGAGCTTCAGACGCGGCTCGCCGTGCGGCGCCCGAACGAGGCCCAGGTCGATGCGCTGCAGACGCAGATACGCATCATCGGACAGCAGATCGCGACGATCCAGAACGAGGCCGTGAACAACTCCTCCGGTGTCAGTCAGGCCCAGAAGAACACGCAGCTCAGGCTGGCCGAGGAAAACTACGCCTTCCAGAACGTGCTTGTGCAGCAGGCGCTTCAGGCGATGGAGACGGCGCAGATCGAGGCCAACCGGCAGGTCCGCTACCTGTCGCTGTCGGTCGCGCCCGTTGCGCCGGACGAGCCGACCTATCCGCGGGCCTTCGAGAACACGGTGCTCGCGTTCCTCATCTTCGCAGGCATCTACCTGATGGTCTCGCTCACCGCCTCGATCCTTCGCGAGCAGGTCTCCAACTGAGCCAGACCGGGCGCGCTGCCTGACAGGGCGCCCGGGCACAGCCCACAGCTTGCCAAGCCCGCCGCAATCGGCGATGCCCGCCGGGAAACCCGACCGGAGCCTCGCCCGATGAAGGACGTCACCCTCGGATCGCTGACCCTGTCGAACGACCGCCCCCTCGCGGTCATCGCAGGCCCATGCCAGCTCGAGACCCTCGACCATGCGCTGACGATCGCGCAAGACATGGCGCGGGCCTGCGAGGCGGCGGGCCTCGGCTACGTGTTCAAGGCGAGCTACGACAAGGCCAACCGCACCTCCCTCGGCGGCCGCCGCGGACCGGGCATCGACGAGGGGCTCGCCATCCTCGGCAAGGTCCGTCAGGAGATCGGCTGCCCGGTCCTGACCGATGTCCACGCTCCGGAGCACTGCGCCGCCGCCGCCGAGGCGGGCGTCGATATCCTGCAGATCCCCGCGTTCCTGTGCCGGCAGACGGACCTTCTGCTGGCCGCGGGCCGGACGGGTGCCGCGGTCAACATCAAGAAGGGCCAGTTCCTTGCCCCCTGGGACATCGGCCCGGTGGCGGAGAAGGTCGCCTCGACCGGCAACGACCGCATCCTGCTGACGGAGCGGGGCGTGTCCTTCGGCTACAACACGCTGGTGACCGACATGCGGTCGATCCCGCAGATGGCGCGCACGGGCTATCCGGTGGTGATGGACGCGACCCATGCGGTGCAGCAGCCCGGCGGGCTGGGCGGGGCCTCGGGCGGGCAGCGGGAATTCGCGCCGGTGCTGGCGCGGGCCGCCGTGTCGCTGGGGATCGCCGCGGTGTTCATCGAGACCCACGAGGACCCGGACAACGCCCCCTCGGACGGGCCCAACATGATCCCGCTCGACGCGATGCCCGCGCTCCTGTCGGATCTCGCGGCCTTCGACCGTCTGGCAAAGGAACGACCCCTCAGGCCGTGACGGATTTTGGCGCTTTGCGGCATGGCGCCCGGGTCCTAGGGTTGCGCGGAAACGTTTCCTCGCCGCGTTGCGCACCATGTCCTTGATCCGCCTCCTGCTTCTGTGCCTCGCGGTGCTCACCGCGACGCTGACCGCCTCGGCGCAGGAGCTCGCTCCCAACGGGCCGATCGCGGCGCGGAGCGACGCCGCCACGGACGCCGAAATCGCGGTGCGCATCCGCGAGATCCTGGGCGAACTGGGCGGCTACGAGGATGTCACGGTCACTGTCGCCGACGGCATCGTCACCTTCCGCGGAACCACCACCTCGCTAACCGAGATCGCGGCACTCGATGCCCTCGCGGTCCGCGTGGAGGGCGTGGTCGCGATCCGCAACAACGTGACGGAGACCTCGGACCTCATGCGGCGGCTCGACCCGGTGCTCGAGCGGTTCCAGAACCGGGGGATGCAGGTCCTCATCTCGCTGCCGCTGGTGTTGATCGCGGCGGCCGCGATGGGGCTGACGATCTGGATCGGCTACCTTGTCGCGCGCAGGCGCAACCCATGGGACCGGATCGCGCCGAATGCCTTCATCGCCGATGTCTACCGCATGCTCGTCCGGGTGGCTTTCACCCTTGCGGGCATCGTGCTGGCGCTCGACATCATGAACGCGACGGCATTGCTGTCGACCATCCTCGGAGCCGCGGGGATCGTGGGCCTCGCCGTGGGTTTCGCCGTGCGGGACACGGTGGAGAATTTCATCGCCTCGGTGCTGCTGTCGATCCGGCAGCCTTTCGCGCCCAATGACGTGGTGGAGATCAACGGCGATCAGGGCAAGGTCATCCGTCTGACCAGCCGCGCCACGATCCTGCTGAGCTTCGACGGCAACCATATCCGCATTCCCAACGCGACGGTCTTCAAGAGCCGGATCGTGAACTTCACCACCAATCCCGAGACACGGTTCCGCTTCACCATCCCGGTCGCCTCCATGTCGGACCTCGCCGAGGCCAAGAGGCTGGCGCAGGAGACGGTGGCCGCCCTTCCCTTCACCCTCGGGACCCCAGCCCCCGCGGTCTGGCTGGGCGATGTCACCGACAGCGGGGTCGAGGTGGTGGTGACGGGCTGGGTGCACCAGCGCCAGACCTCGCTCCTTCTGGCGCGGGGCGAGGCGCTCCGGCGGGTCAAGGACGCCTGGAGCGCGGCGGGCATCGAGATGCCGAACCCGACCTACACGATAGAGCTGGCGGGCGGCGCGGTGCCGCCCGTGACCGCAGAGGCCGAAGCGGCGCATCGCAGGGACACGCCCGCGCAGCCCCCGGCACCGGTCCCGCGGCCGGTGCCGGACGAGGCCTTGCTGTCCGAAGTGGCCGAGCGCACGTCCGACGATCTCGACGCACTGGTCGACGCCGAACGCGAGGACCGGGCCAACGAGGATCTGCTTCGCAGGGATGCTCCCAAGGAGTAGGCGACGGGGCTTGCACCCCGACCGACTGGACGCTATCTCACCGCGCATTGCTGGGGTGTAGCCAAGCGGTAAGGCAGCGGTTTTTGGTACCGTGTACCGTAGGTTCGAATCCTACCACCCCAGCCAGACACTCGTTTTGCAGTCCCCCCGGTCCGCGTATTGAACGCCGTTCAGCGGGAATATCCCGGTGAGTGCGCTCGCACCCCTTGCATCCGGAGTGGTCTACAGCGGGTTCATCCGGAGCGACGGACCTCGACCTGTGGATCGAAGGGGCCGATCCCCCTCGAGACGTCCCGCGGACGCCCTGCACCCTACGGAAGACACAGGTCAGCGATGTGAATTCGGCAGCGAGGCCACGTGCCGCCTTGCCTGCCGCGCGCTCGGCGGGGATGTTCCGGTCTGGATCAAGCCGGGACGCGTCAGTCGTCCGCGATCAGGCTCGTTCCGCTGGGGAGGAGAGAATGCTCAAATTCATCATGGGCGCAGTGCAAAGCACCGTTTTTCTTGGCTGGCTTGTGGTGGTGCTGGCCACGACCACGGTTTCGGCCGGAGTGTGGGCTGCGACGCTGACCTTTCAACTGGCCGCAGCCTCCGCCTCCCTCGCTACCGCCGCCGTCGCGCAACGTCAGGCCATCTCGCGGGCGGTGATGCATGCCAAGGCCAAGGCGCGCCTGCAGAGGTTCGTCGTGGCGATCCCCGTCGCCGGCGTCGGGGCCGTCGCGGTGTTCGAGGAGCGGGACTTCCGCGAGTGGCGCGAGGAGAACCCCGGGGGCACCCGCGCGGACTACGGATGTGAGGTCTACGACGCCAGCATCGAGGTCTTCGACGACTTCATGGCGGACCTCGAACCGACCCTGGAGAAAGCGCCCGGGTGGGCCCGACCGTCCCGGGAAACGATCGTCGAGTGGCTCGGGGAGTGCGACCGCGAAGCAGCGGCCCCGGAGTGATCCCGAGCGGAGGTCGCCGGCGTAGCGGACGGTCGCCTCACCCCCTGCGCGCCCGGGTCGAGAGGACCTCTTTCGGAGGATTACGCAAGGTCATTTGGAACATCACGGCAGTCTGATTGGTTGACTTCTTTGGCGTTTTGAAACGGCGATACCTGCCGGAAAAGACCATTGAATTCATGGCCATAGTGGGCTTCCATCTTTGAACCTGTGAAACATGGAAGGAAACCAGGATGTCTTTGATCAGGACGACGATGCTCGCGGTCGCCGCGGCCGCGGTGGGGACCATGGCCTCTGCTCAGGAACCCCAGTTCTTCAGAATCGGCACCGGCGGCACGGCCGGCACCTATTATCCCATAGGCGGGCTGATCGCGAATGCGATCTCCAGTCCGCCCGGTTCGCGCGCCTGCGAGGAAGGCGGCTCCTGCGGCGTGCCCGGGCTGATTGCATCGGCCCTTTCCTCCAACGGGTCGGTCGCAAATGTCAACGCCATCGCCGGCGGCACGCTGGAATCGGGCTTCGCCCAGTCCGATGTCGCAACATGGGCCCAGACCGGGACCGGCATCTGGGAAGACCGTGAGCCAGTCGAGCAACTCCGCGCCATCGCGAGCCTCTATCCCGAAACGATTCACCTCATCGCCTCCGCCGATGCGGGCATCGAGAGCCCGGCCGATCTGGCGGGCAAGACGGTCTCGCTCGACGAACCGGGCTCCGGCACGCTGGTGGATGCGCGGATCATCCTCGAGGCGTACGGGCTGAGCGAGGACGATATCGACGCCCAGTACCTCAAGCCCGACCAGGCCGGGGAGCGGATGCGCGATGGTGCCATGGACGCGTTCTTCTTCGTCGGCGGCTTTCCGGCGGGCGC
>Ga0008835_100874_pt1 | contig 20223 bp, 18 predicted proteins | sample HotLakConsoUCCRE_FD_62215 | JGI IMG/M metagenome (GOLD analysis project Ga0008835, IMG submission 62215) | Hypersaline microbial mat communities from Hot Lake, Washington, USA - Hot Lake Consortium UCC-RE (Hybrid Assembly) ... | reverse complement strand
GGAGCCGCCACCCGGGCTCCCCCATCCATCCTCCTCCACCCCCGGAGCCCGGCCCCTTCGTGTCCACCGACCGCGTCACCCTGGCCGAACGCACCCTCGATCACACCCTGGACACGCTGGAGCCCGCCCCCCGGCTGCTGGCCCCCGAGGACCCCCTCCGCGCCGGCACCGGCCTCACCGCCGCGGTCGCCCGGGCGCTCTTCGAGGACCAGGTGGCCAGCCGGGCCACCGACGCCGAAGCCCGCCGCCTGAAGACCCGGGGGCTGAGCTACTACACCATCTCCAGCGCGGGGCACGAGCAGAACGCGGTGGTGGGGGCGCACCTCCGCACCACCGATCCCTGCTTCCTGCACTACCGCTCCGGGGGGTTCATGATGGCCCGCTCCCGGCAGGATCCGGCCATCGATCCGGTGATGGACACCATGCTCTCCCTGTGCGGATCGAAGGACGATCCCATCAGCCAGGGGCGCCATAAGGTGTGGGGGAGCCGCCCGCTCCAGGTCCCCCCCCAGACCAGCACCATCGCGTCGCACCTCCCCAAGGCGGTGGGGATGGCCTTCGCCCTGGGGCGGTCGAAGCGGCTGCAGCACGATCCGGGGCTCCCTGAGGATTCCATCGTGATGTGCTCCTTCGGGGATGCGTCGGCCAACCACGCCACCGCCCTCACCGGGATCAACGCAGCCCGCTACGGGGCCCGGCGGGGGAATCCCATGCCCATCCTCTTCCTCTGCGAGGACAACGGGATCGGGATCTCGGTGGAGACCCCCAGCCGGTGGATCCGGGAGAGCTTCGGAGGGCTGCGCTTCCTGCGCTTCTTCGAGGCGGAGGGGGAGGTGGACCAGGTGTGGGACGTGGTGGAGGAGGCGGTGCACGTGTGCCGTTCGCGGCGGGTACCGGTGTTCCTGAGGCTGGAGACCGTGCGCCTGTGGGGGCACGCCGGAAGCGATATCGAGACGGCGTACCGGACCCCCGCCCAGATCGAGGCCGGTGAGGCGAAGGATCCCCTGGTACGGAACGCAAGGAGACTGGTGGAGCTGGGGGCCGCCACGCCGGAGCAGCTCAGGGCGGTTGTGGCCCGGGTGCGGGAGCGGGTGCGGGAGGCCGGGGAGGAGGCCGCCGCCCGGGGGCACCTGGACAGTGCCGAGGCCGTGATGGCGCCGCTGGCTCCCTACGACGAAGGGAAGGTGCGGGCCTCTGCCACCGCTGCCGTGGATCCCGAGGTGCGCCGGGCCTTCTGGGGGGCGGAACTCCCGGAGGCCGCTGCCAGCCCCGTGAAGCGCACCATGGCCGCCCACCTCAGCGCTGGCCTGGCGGACGAGATGCTCCGGCGTCCCGGGGTCATGGTCTTCGGCGAGGACGTGGGGAAGAAGGGGGGAGTGTACTACGTCACCGCCGGGCTCCAGAAGCGCTTCGGCCAGGCCCGGGTGTTCGACACCCAGTTGGACGAGACGACGATCCTGGGGCTGGCCCAGGGGGCGGGGATGGCGGGGCTCCTCCCGGTGCCGGAGATCCAGTACCTGGCCTACGTGCATAACGCTGTGGACCAGATCCGGGGGGAGGCCGCGTCGCTCCAGTTCTTCAGCAGTGGGCAGTTCCAGAACCCCATGGTGGTGCGGGTGGCGGGGCTGGCCTACCAGAAGGGGTTCGGGGGGCACTTCCACAACGACAACAGCTTCGGCGGGCTCCGGGACATCCCCGGGCTGGTCATCGCCACCCCGTCACGGGGGGATGACGCCGTGCGGCTCCTCCGGGGGTGCCTGGCCATGGCCGCCGAGAGCGGGCGGGTGGTGGTCTTCCTGGAGCCCATCGCCCTCTACCACGAGAAGGACCTCTACGCCGAAGGGGATGGCGGCTGGCTGTCGGACTATCCCGCCCCCGGCGAGGCCATCCTCCCCGGGGAGGTGGGGGTGCACGAGCCCGTGGGGGGGGTGAAGGCCGAGGTGCTCATCGTGAGCTACGCCAACGGGCTGCGCATGAGCCTCCAGGCCCAGCGGATCCTGGCCACTCAGCACGGCATCTTCGCCCGGGTGCTGGACCTTCGGTGGCTGAACCCGCTCCCCTTCGAGGCCATCCGGACCCACGCCGTCGGCACCCGGGCCGTGGTGGTGGCGGACGAGTGCCGGCGGACCGGGGGGGGGATCTCCGAAGCCGTGGTGGCGGACCTGGCGGAGGGGGGGTATCCGGGGCGGTTGGCGTCCGTGCGGGCGCTGGACAGCTACGTGCCCCTGGGGCCTGCGGCCAACCTGGTGCTCATTGCGACCCGGGATATCGTGGAGGGGGTGCTGGGGGTGGGGTGACCAGCAGGCGGGCCCCGAGCACGGGCCCCGGCGGGTGGGAGAACGGTCGCGGTCCTGCTGACGGCCGGTCAGGAGGCCGTGGGGGAGCCCCCGGGGCGGGTCGCCCACCAGGCCCAGATGATCAGCACCCCCTGCAGAGGGAGCCGAGCCCACAGCGCGCCCTGGGGGAGTTCCGGGAAGAGTTCTGGGTTCAGCGCCATGTGCAGGTTGGCGGGAAACACGGCCACAAGGAGCAGAATGAGCCCCCATCCCGCCCAGGAGCGGACCGGAGCCACGAAGACCCCCAGCCCTCCCAGGATCTCCAGGGCGCCGCTCAGCGCCACCAGTTCACGGTGCGCCGGGAGCCAGGTCGGCATGATCCGGAGGTAGAACCCGGGGTTCAGGAAGTGGTTGGCCCCGGCGGCGATGAAGAGCAGGCCAAGGACCACCAGGGCGGTGGCCCTCGGCTTGCTGGAGGGGAGGGTGAACATGCAGGACGATTGAGCGGGGGGTGTTGGGTCCGCAAGGGTCCTGGTTTCTCTCAGCCCCCCCCTTTGCACCGACCGGTGGACGCCCTGGCCGGAGGCGATTTGCGGATCGAATGAGATGCACCCATGATGCGACTGGAAGGGCGGGCGGAACCGCCCTTCGCAGGGGGTGTTGCACCTTCTGCTACCGTGCATTCCGTCGGGTATGTCCCTGATCAGGAGGCTGTATGCGGATCCTCGCGCTTCTCTGTGTGGTGGGCGTGGTGGGTTGCGCCCATGTGCAGGAGTCCCCTGACCAGAGCCACAACTGGGCGGCGTACGATGGGACCTGGGCCTTCCAGGGGATGGTGGAGGAGGGGACCGCGCGGACGCAGGTGTCGGGGACTGTCCATCTGGAGGACGGATGGTACTGGGTGGAGGCCACACACGGCCGGTGCGACGACCGGATGCCGATGATCGGCGGACCCACCCTGCAGGTGCGTTGCCCGGGAATCCGCCTCGATCTCCGGACGGCCGGCGGGTCGTTCGACGTGGTGGGGCACGCCTCCATCGAGGTGCAGGAGATGGTGGAGCGTCGGGTCTGCACCGCCGTGGCCACCGAGCAGCCCACCTGCTCGAACGTGCGGCTCCCGGAAGACGTGCAGCGGAGGGCCCGGGTGGACGTCAGCCGCGTCGCGACAGTGGCGGACGCTCGACCCTCTCGCTGATCAGGGCGGGCGGTAGAGGGTCTCTCGGCCGCGGCACTTCCTGCTGACCCGTGGATGCGGGTGCGCACCGGATCGCTCCCGGTGGCACCCGCACCCTCCGGCCTCCGAACCCCGGGCGCCCCCTGCCTCTTCCGGGGAGAGGGCACCCACCGCGCCCTACCGGCCAGTGGGCACCTGCGGCCCCCCCGATCCCGTCAAGGCCACCACCAGCCGCGGCGCGTCGTCGTCGCCCCCGGTCTCCAGGGAATGGACGGCCTTGAGGACGGAGCCCAGGCCCCGGAGCGCCAGCCCATGGTTGGGCTTGCTCCCGGAGATCCAGGCCCGCACCGCCGGAAGCACGTTCCACGACACCTCCCCGGCTTCCGACACGGTCTGCGTCTCGCCCTTCCATGCCACGGAGGGCTGGGTGTTCCAGGTCAGCGTGGAGGCGTCCCATGGTCCCTTCGCCGCCCCCACCTCCACGTCGTTGCTCCCGGGATAGGTGCCGGTGAAGTTCAGCCGGAGCTGCGCGCTGTGGATCTCGGCGTCGGCTGCGAAGCCACTCAGGTCGAAGTGCAGGAAGAGCCCGTGGACCCGGGGGTTGCCCACCCAGAGGAAGCCGGCGGGGAGGTTCGCGTCGGGGCTCCCGGCCTGGGTGCGGGCGTCTTCGGAGGCGCGGACCGAGACGATGCGAGGGCGGGGGTCGTGGGGGAAGGGGTCCCCTTCGATGGTCCGGCCGGCACGAGGGGTGCTCCCCTTGCGGGGCGTGGGTGTGGAGGACCGGGGGCGGGTGGAGGATCGCGGTTCCATGGTCGTATCTCCCATTCTGCGTGGACCGTCAGGGGGGCAGACGCCCCCGGGAGACACGGCAAGGAAGTGCTGGGGAAGTGGACATCGCCGGCTGACCTGCCTCCATCTGGTGGACAGCCCCGTTCAGCTGGGGCCGGCGACTCCCTGTGCGATCCGTTCCAGCCCACGGCGGACTGCCTCCACAAGCTGTGCCGCTGAAGCCGGCGCGGTGAATCCACTCACCTGCTGCGTGCCCAGAAAGGCGACGTACTCCAGTTGCGCCAACTCCCGTGCACCCTCCCTGCCCGCCCCCTCGTAGAGCTCGGTGAGATAGGCGAGGCGCCGGGCATCGACACGGGCGACGGCCGCCCGCGCCCGCTCGTCCCACAGCCCCCAGGCTCGCACGGCCAGGTCCAGTCGGTGGTCCAGCCGGGCGACCGCCTCGTCCAGGCGCGCGGCGCGCTTTCGCGGATCCCCCTCCGCGGCCGCGAACTCGATGGGCGCTTCGGTCAGAGCCTCCTCCCACCTGGCCAGCAGCACCGTGAGGAATGCGTCGAGATCGCGAAAGTGGTGGTAGAACGACCCTTTGGTCCGCTGGAGCGCCGCGCACATGCGGTCCACCGTGAGTGCAGGCATCCCTTCGTCTCGCAGGAGGGAGAGCCCGGCATCGCACCAGTCCCGGGGCGAGAGGCGCTGCCCGCTCACCCGCGCACCGCCAGGATCGTGCAGAGGGCCAGGAAAAGACAGAGCGGCGAGTAGAGTCGTACGTTCAGTCGGGCAAACGGTCCTCCTGCGGTGCTCGGGCGAACCCGCGTGTCCACGAACCCCTCCAGGCCGCGGAGGATCAGGACCGCGGCCCCCACAAGTGCGGCGGTGCGGAGCCACGCGCCGGGGATGGGTGTCGGAATGAGTCCGGCCCCGCCAAGCACGGTGGCAGCCGCCCCCACGAGGATGGCTGCAACCATCCATGTGGCGAGGGGCCCCGGTGAGAATTGCCCTGACGGCCCTCCGACCACCATGCGGTGGAGGGAGTCATGGTCCCTACCTGGCCACACGCCACCCAGGGCCCAGTAGGCATGCAGGCCGGCAATGGCCAGGTACAGGATTGCTGCCAGGATCGCGGCGGCCGCCCCGAACAGTCCCGGGCTCATGCCTCCCTCCACTCTCCGTCCCGCAGGACCAGATGGGCGGCCCGCAGTCCGAACGGTTCGGGGGTGATTCCCCGGGTCGCGTCCCACACCTCCAGGCGGTGGGGAACGAAATGCAGCAGGATGAAGTCCGCCGACTCCGGACCCTCGGGCCAGAACGCCCACCAGGTGGGCATGAAGCGGCTCCGGCGCACCTCGAGAGCCTCCACCACCTCGATTCGGCCGGCCAGCACCACGCAGGCGGACTTCCCATCGTCCTGATAGGCGACGGTGGCCCTTGGATCGGCACGAAGCTCAGCCACCTTTCGCGAGGATGCGCTCGTCCCGAACCAAACCTCGAGAGAGGGCCCGGGGGGGAACGGCTGAAGGACACGCGCCGAAACACCCCCGTCGCCCACCGTGGTGACAAGGCAATACTTCTTGCGGCGCATGGTCGCCCGGGCGACCCGCAGCACCGCCGATGGCCCTGGCTGGTGACGTCGCTGCGCCCACGCCCTGAACCACAGGGCAAGAGGCCGAGTCAGAGAGTGGGAGAGGTTCATAACATACCATACCGTATGGTATGGCCGGGGTCAAGAGATTTCGGGGCGCTGCGTGTGTACCCGCCCCGGGTGCGGTCTTGACACTCCCCGCCCCCAGGGTGATGCTCCATATATGGAGGCGTATATGGATATGACCAAGAAGACCACCATCCTCTTCTCCCCCGAGATGCACCGTCGGCTCACCGAACTGGCCGCCCGGCGTGGGCGGAGCCTGGGCGAGTTGGTGCGGGAGGCGTGCGAGGTCCAGTACGGAGTGGTTGGTGGCCGGGATCAGGAGGCGGCGGTGGCGGAGCTGGCCGGGCTGGCGCTCCCGGTAGACACCCCGCAGGTCATGAAGCGGGAGTCCGTCCCCGGCCCGGATGACCTCCTTCCATGATGCTGGTGGACACCAACGTCCTCATGTACGCCGCGGGTGCCCCCCACCGGAACAAGGCGCCCAGTGTGGCCCTGCTCGGGCGCGTGGCCTCGGGCCAGGTGGAGGCCACCATCAACGCGGAGGTCCTCCAGGAGATCCTGCACCGCTACCGGGCCATCGGGCGCTGGAAGGAGGGAAGGCAGGTCTACGACCTGACGCGCCGGATCTTCCCCATGGTCATTCCGGTCACAGCGGAGATCCTGGATGCCGCGCGAGGGCTGATGGACCAGCACCCGGAGATCATGGCCCGGGACGCCCTCCACGCTGCGGTGGTCATGGAAGAGCGGCTGGAAGGGGTCTTCAGCTTCGACGAGGACTTCGACCGGATCCCCGGAGTGGTGCGTCGGGTTCCGGAGGGGTGATCACCCCGCCAGGCCACCTGCGAGTGGATGTTCCAGATCGGCGTCGATGCATCCCAAAGCCCCCTCACCGCCCCCACCCTGGGTCCGGTGATGCCGTTGCCGCCTCCGACGATATCCGAAGACCCTCAAGGCAGAGCGCCCACGCGCCTCTTCTGATCGAACACCTCCCACATCCGGCGGCCGATCCAGGGGGCGGCGAAGAACACCACGCGCCAGCGCTCATCGGGGCCCCTCTCCCAGATGGTCATGGTTGCCCCCAGGTGGAGCGGCGGGTCGCCGGGTGCGCCCGCATGGACCCGGGCATCGGCGAACTCGACCACCTCCCCAACGGTGGCCCAGCCATCCGTGACCGTGATGTGGTGGACATGGGTCCCCCTGATCCGCAGGTGGGGTACCACCAGTGACACGATTTCCTGGAGATCCGAGTAGTCGCTGGTCACCCCGTCCCGCGTGAAGATCGAAGCCCCGTGGGCGAAGCGGTTCATCAACTCCCCCGGATGGGATCCACTCCAGGCATGCAGGTAGTCGACGTGAGCCGTTTCGAGGTCGTGGAACTCCTCAGGGAAGGCGGGTCCGTAGACCGAGATCCCGGTCTCCGAGCTGTTCTCCTGTGCAGCCAGCGGTTCTGCTGAGAGAGATCCGTGCAGGGCCAGGGTGAAGACCGCTGCCGCCATCCAGGCGCGCAGGATCCCGGAACGGCGAGGCCTGGGGAGGAGCGCGGCGACGGACGCTGCCGCAGGGATTGTGGTGACGCGTTCGGAGGGGTGTGAGGCTGGACGGGCCATGGGTTGCTCCGGTTTGGCGCAACCGACGGCGGGCCGGGCTGTCCGGCCGCAGCGCCGTCGCGAGGTGACGCTCGTCACCCTGTCCTGAAGGCTGGAAACCCCCGCGAATCCGCTCAGGCCCGGGAACGCGCCGAGGGCGTACCGCCACCTGGCCCCTTACGGCGGCACGCCCGCTCCTCTCACCGGAACATCGCCGGACTGATCTCCATCGTGATCAGCGAGATCCGGTCCACGGGGAGCCCGGCTCGGCGTGCATGCTCCCGGATCGCCTCCTCGTCCGGCGCTTCATACTCGCAGTAGAGCTTGCCATCGGCGTGCGAGACGTAACTCCGGATCCATACGACCCCCTCCATCTCGGCGGCGACCTCGAGAGCGCGGCGTCCGCCGGCCTCGAAATCCTCCGGTGAAGGGGTACCGACGGTTCGTTCAATGATGAATCGCGGCATGGGTTCCTCCGGCGGTGGTCAATGGCTGTTGCTTGCCCGTCCGGTCGAACGGGTTGTTGCGCCCAGCAGTTCGTTGTCACCGATGGACCGGGCGATCGTCTGTGCCGATGCGCGGAGAGCGAGGGACCGGGCGGGGTCCCCCTCGGCACTCGCCACATCCGAGAGGCGCACGAGCATCCAGCCCTCACCCCGCCGGTCGCCGATGGCACGGCGGACTGCCAGTGAGCGCTCGTACGCCTCCCGGGCGGCGGCATGCGCTCCCAGGGCGAGTTCCGCATCGCCGAGAAGGGCGTGCGCGTGTCCCTCCAGCAGGGCCTGCCCTGTCCGGCCGTTCTCGATCGCCGCTCCGGCCGCCGCATCACGGGCCTCTGCCACGCGCTTCATGCAGAGCAGCGTCGCTGCGCGGCTGTTGAGGGCGAGCCCGAGCCGTTCACCGTCGCCAGCGGCTTCGCTGGCGGCCGCCATGCGGTCGTACTGCTCCAGCGCGGCGACGTACGAGCCGCTGTTCCACTCCAGGATCCCGGCGCCGTTGCGGGCATCGGCCTCCAGCGCTGCAGCGCCGGCGGTCCGGGCCGCCTCGATGGCCTGCGCGAACGCATCGCGGGCGGCGGCCATCGCAGATGTGCTCGCGCCGGGGTCGCCGGCGTGCCGCTCCGACATCGCCCGCAGTGAGCGGGCGCGCCGCAGCAGCGCAGCCGCCGTCCCCGTAAGGTCCTCCGCCCTGCGCCTGCTCTCGGCGACGGCCTGCCAGTCGGCCGCAGCGACATCGTGGGCCTCGGAGGCATCGGCGTGATCGGCGACCCGCTCCAGCATCGACGCCGCCGACGCGGGGTCACCCAGCCTGGTATACTCCGCGGCCGCGTCCCGGAAGCCGCGGACCGCGTCCACGCTCCTCCCGAGTTGTTGGAGGACTTCACCCATGCACCGGAGCGCCACCGCGGTGGTCTCGGCGTAGAGGACGGACCGACTCTGTCGCACCGCTTCCTCGTAGTGTGCGATCGCACCCTCGAAGTCGTGCGCCTCCAGGCGGAGTCCCGCCATTTCCAGGTGTACCCATGTCTGTTGTACCTCGAGGCCGGCACGGATGTCCTTTGCGAGACTCAGTTCGTAGAGTTCCATCGCCCGGGCACGCTCACCCCATGCGCGATGGATCCGTGCCTGCTGGAAGTGGACATAGGCCTGCGTCTCCACGTCCCCGACGGCGACAGCGAGCCGCTCCGCTTCGGAGAAGGACGCCAGCGCATCGCCGAGGGCCCCTGCGGTCCGCTGCACCGAGCCGAGGTTGAACCACGCCCGCGCCAGACGCCCCGGGCCGCCGACGGCCGTCTCCATGGCGATCACGGCCCGGGCGTGGTCCACCGCCACGCCGGTTTGCCCGGTCAGCCACGCCGCAGCGCCGAGCCCGGTGCGCGCCTCCCGCTCGATGTCCCGATCATCGAGCGCCGCGGCGAGGGCCAGCACACGCTCGTATGCCGCACGGGCGCCCTCGTACCGTCGGAGGCGGAGCTGGAGGTCCGCCTCCCGTATCGCCAGGCGGGCCGACGTCCGGTCGTTGGGTTCGGCCTCCAGTAGCGCCCCGATCCGGCGGAGCAGCGCACCCTGTTCCTCCCGCCGACCCAGGGGTTCGAGGGCGCGTTCGAGCTCGAAGAGCGTGGTCAGGCATTCCGCGTTGCGCTCCTGGGCATCGGCAAGTCGTTCGCACCAACCCAGCACCCGTTCCAGGGTCGTCACGGCCTGAGTAAATGCGTGCAGACGCACCGCGCGGCGGGCCTCCTCGCGGCCGTACCGCACCGCGCGCGTCCAGTCCTCGGCTTTCGCGTAGTGGTGCGCCAGGTGTCCGGCCCGGTCCGGATCGCTCCCGCCGAGCCCGGCGAGCGCCGCACCGGCCCGGGCATGCAGCATGCGCCGCCTGGGCGGCGGCAGGGACTCGTAGGCGACCTCCTGAACCAGGGCATGTCGGAAGCGGTAGACCGGCTCAGGCACGAGACGCGCCTGGTGCACAAGGCCCGCATGCTTGAGCCGATCGAGGGCCAGGGGCAGCACGACGTCCGCCGCCACCAGCGACGCCAGCAGTCCGAGCGGGAACTCACGCCCGAGCACGGCGGCCGCCCGTGCCGCCTCCTGCGCATTCGCATCCAGCCGGTCGAGGCGCGCGTGGATCACCGCCTGCACCGACCCCGGCAGTTCCGCCCTATGGGAGTCCGCCACCGGCCGGGCCACACCATCCGCCACGTGCACCGCCCCCTGCTCCTGCAGCGTCCGCACGAGTTCCTCGACGAAGAACGGGTTGCCCCCGGCCCGCTCGGCGATGGTGCGACACAGATCGTCGGCGATCGCGGGCGCCCCGAGCATCGCCGCGGCGATGCTCGCCACCGCCCCCTCGCCCAGCGGCCCCAGTGCCACGGTGCGTCGCGGTACCGTCTCGTCCCATCGGAGACCGTGCCCCGGCCGGTACGTCACGATCACGCACAGCCGGTGTGCCGGTAGCAGCTCCGCCAGGCCGCGTAGCGTGGTGTGCGACGGCGCGTCGGCCCAGTGCCAATCCTCGAGGAGGAGAATGAGGGGCTGCCGCTCGCTGGAGGCGACCACGAGGCTCGCGATCGCCGTGCGCACTGCATCGTGCCGAAACCGTTCCTCGCCAGCGAGCGCCGGCTTACGCTGCTCCTCGCCTCCTGCGCCCAGCAGCTCGGCGAGCGCGCGCTGGAGCAGACCGAGCCCGGGGAGGAACGTCTCGACCCGCGCCGCCAACTGTTCGGACGCCACCCGTGCAGGGGATGACCCGTCCTCCGGGGACAGGAGGGCCGTGGCGACCGAGACCCAGGGAGCGTACGCGGGCGCACCGTCCTCCGCTGCGCCGCATCCGACCCGGACCCACCGGGCCTTACCCGACTTCGCGGCGCGTTCGAGTTCGTGCAGCAGACGCGTCTTCCCGGCACCCGCCTCCGCCTCGACGCACACGAGCTGCCCCTCCCCGGACTCCGCGAGCGCGACGGCATCCGAAAGCACGGCCAGCTCCCGCTCGCGCCCTTCGAACGGCGTGTCCGTACTGACCGGCCGCTGGCCGCCGTAGCCGAAGGCGGGTGTCTCACCCACCACCTCGAACGTGACGACGGTCTCCCCGCCCTGGGCGATCGTTCGCCCCGGCCGGAGATCGAAGTGGCCCGCCACCTGCCGGGCGCAGTCGGCCGCGACAAGAATGGTCGTGTCCGGAGCGATGTCGGCCAGCGCGCCCGCGACCTCCAGGGCCGTGCCGCTCGCGTCGCAGCCTCCACTCCCCGCCTGCGGCGTAAGCTTCACCGTTCCGGTGGCCACGCCGGCGCGGACACGGGGCGCAGTGGTCCCATCGGCGGCGATCCAGTCGCTCAGCACCCAGCGATGGATGTCCCGGGCCGCCCGCACGGCCCGCACCGGATCGTCCTCGTGGGTCAGCGTCGCCCCGAAGAGGCACTGGAGCACCCCATCCCGGGAATCGTGCAGCACACCCCCATGACGGTCGGCGATGGCGGCCGCGGCCTCGGCAAGGCTCGACGTTCCCCGGTCCACCTCCGTTCCGTGTGCGTCTGCCGCCGACCACTCCCCGGCGACCCGCACCGTGAGCACAGTCACGAAGCGCCGTTCCCCCTCCGGGACGATGTCCCTCGGGAGATCGGCGCCCCTCCGCGCCGGGCCCCGCTCCAGCACGGTGATGGCCTCGTCCAGCAGCGCCACCACCTGCGAGGCATCGCCCAGCCGGTGCTCCGGCTCCTTCACCAGGAGCCGGTCGACAACCCGCGCCGCCAGGGCCCCGCCCTCGACGCCCACCAGCGGCCGCGGCTCCGCCACCAGGATCTGCATCAGCGTCGCTTCCGGCGTGGGGCCGTCGAACGGACGCCGTCCGCTCAGGCATTCGTGCAGCACGACACCGAGGGCCCAGAGATCGGTGCGGGCATCCACGGGGCGCCCCACCGCCTGCTCCGGGCTCATGTACGGCATCGTGCCAAGCACCATCCCCGTCCGCGTGATCGCGAGGCCGCCGGTCTTCGCGATGCCGAAGTCCAGGATGCGCAGCGTCCCGTCGGTGAGGAGGAACAGGTTGGCCGGCTTGATGTCGCGGTGCACCACGCCGTTCCCGTGGGCGTGGGCGAGGCCCCGGGCGGCGTCACGCGCCAGGCGCAGCGCCGCCCCGGTGGGCAGGGGCCCGCGTTCCAGCCGTTCGGCGAGGGTCTCGCCCTGGTAGCGCGGCATCGCCAACCAGAGCCAGCCGTCGTCCGTCGCGCCGGCGTCGAGGACGCCGCAGATGTTCGCGTGGACCAGGGAGGCTGCGGCACGGACTTCCTGACGGAAGCGCGACGTCGCGTTGGGGTCCCCGGCGAGGACGGGGGAGAGCACCTTGAGCGCGATGTGCTGGCCCGACCGCTCCTCGGTGGCCTCGTACACCACGGCCATCCCCCCCCGGCCGAGTTCGCCGGTGACGGTGAAGTGCGCGAAGCGGTGTCCCTGGGTGGGGAAGGGTGCTCCGGCGAGTGGCCCGATCGCCCGGTCGACGCGATCGGCGGCGCCGTCCCGCGCGTGTGCCACCAGGAGGGAGCGTACCTCGCGGGCGAGCAAGGCATCTTCTCCGCACGCGGCAGAAACGGCCTCCTCGAGGGAACGGCCGGTCCCCAACCGTCCCAGTGCCGCGTCGAAGGCGGCACCGACCTCCGTCCACAACGGCCCGGACGCGTCTGCGGGCTCCTGAGGCCGCTCCACCCCGCCCTGAGTCACGCGAGCTCCCGGTTCAGCCATGCCCGGGCGAGGGTCCAGTCCCGCTTCACGGTCGCTTCGGATACACCTAGCGCCGCGGCTGTCTCGGTGATGTCGAGGCCCGCGAAGAAGCGACATTCCACCACGCGACATTGCCGCGGACTGCGCGACTCCAGGCGACGGAGGGCGTCTTCCAGGTCTGCATACGCGACCCGGGTGGGTACGGCGGCGACCATCCGGTCATGGAGGGTGATGGGCGCTGCGTCCGCGCCGCGTTTCGCGGCCCCCCGACGTTCCGCGTGCGTGAGCAGCACCTGGCGCATGAGGCGGGCGGCCACGGCGAGGAAATGCACCCGGTCGTGCCACTGGATATTGCGAAGCGGGGCGAGCTTCATCCAGGCTTCGTGCACGAGCGCTGCAGAGTCCAGCGTATGGCCCTCGCGCTCCCGTCGCAGTTGTCGCCGCGCGGCCAGCAGGAGCTCGTGATAGACCAGGGGCACGACCTGGGTCATGGCCTCCGCGTCCCCGTCGCGGGCGGAGGCCAGCAGTCGCGTGATCTCGCCTGGAGCCGTCATGGGAGAGCCAGGGAGGACGGGCGTGCGATACGGCGACGTCGGCCGGACGGCACGCCGTCCGGCCGACAGAAGGCCCTGCCTCGGCCAGTCAGGAGGGTGCGGCTGCGTGGTCCCATACCCCGAACATCGAGTGCTCGCACGAGACCCTCGGATTCCAGGAGGCAAACATCCCATCCGGATTCTCCCGCCATAGCCAGACGTGCATGACCCACAGCCCGAGGTCCTCATTCCGCATGAAGCGCTCGCCCAGGACCGGCGCGGGTTCCGGCTCGGACAGGGGGACGATGTACTCGAGGCCGACCAGCGATTCCTCCCCGTTTGGCCCCGGCTCGTAGATCAGCACCTCCGGGCGCAGCAGGTCGATCTGACCGTCAACGAGTGCGCCGTTGACATAGTGGTAGCCCATGGCACCCTTGCCTGTGGACATCCAGCAGCCTCCCGGACCCGGCGTCTCCCCCACGGATGCACCGGCCGGTGGTCCCGGATAGTCGTTAACGGAGCGCCCCCGGTCGGCGTACGGTGCGAGGGTGGACCGGAGGAGCGCGAGTTCGCTTTCGAGGGCGGCATCCGGTCCGCTCGGCGACTCGTCGTCGGCGCAGGCGGCCGCGGATACCAGAACGGCGACTGTGGCGGCCGCGAGGGTTGTTCTGATGCGTCGCGTGGGGCGTGAGGTTGGACGAGGCATGGATTGCTCCGGTGGGGCGGAACCGACGGCGGCCCGGGCCCATTGGCCGCAACGCCGTCGCAAGGCGACACTCGTCACCCTGTCCCGTAAGGCCGGAAACGTTCGGGAATCGGCTCATCCCCCGACCGGCCGGTACGCTGGCCGGTGCGACAGCACCGCTTTGGGCGATCCGGATCCTCATCGCGGGCGGGACGTTCGGCGAGGAGCACGACGGTTCTGCGGCACCCTCTACTTCAGAACAGCCCCGCAGAATGGTCCAACATCCGGTGGAACTTCCAGTCAGCCCGAGAGACACGTCCACGATCGCATGTATTGTGCTCCGTGATGTCCTTCGTCAATGATTTCCGTTCGTGACGCATGTGTTCGCGTGCATATAGCAACGGGATCATGGCACGGGACGCTTCGACGAGGACTTCGACCGGATCCCCGGAGTGGTGCGTCGGGTTCCGGAGGGGTGATCACCCCGGAAACAGCGCCTCCAACTCCACCCGGAAGCCCGGCAGCACGTCCGCCCCCTCCAGCGCCGCGCCACCCATGAGCAGCCGGGCCTCCCCTCCCGGGGTGTGCACGGTCACCGATCGCAGCCGGGGATCCACCACCCACACCTGTCGGCTTCCTGCGGCCAGGTAGTCCAGTATCTTCTCCTGCATCTCGCTGGCCCGATTCCCCGGCGAGAGGACCTCGATGGCCAGGTCGGGAGCCATCTCCCAGAAGCCTCCCTGTTCATACCCGTCCACGGGGATCCGCCCCGTGGACACGAAGGAGAGGTCCGGTCCCCGGACGGTGTCCGGTCCCTGGGAAAGCAGGAAGCCCGCCTCCACCAGCACGATTCCCGCCCCATTTTCCCGTACGAATCCCTCCAGGAGCCACGCAAGGGTCGATACCACCCGGGCATGGAGGGGGGCGGGGCGGGGTTCCCGGACCAGACGGCCATGGACCAGTTCCAGCCGGGCTGCAGGCTCCGGCGGGAGGCGCTGGAACTGCCTCCATGTCAGATCGGATCGGTCCGACGGGGTGGCGGTGGCGGGGGGCATGGGAGATCTCCGGGGTAGGGTTCTGCAGCCCGTGAACAACGGGTCGCCCGGGCCGGGAAGTGCGGTCCTACCGGGTCCTTCAAGGATATCCGACGGCGCCTCCGCCCGCCATGTACCCCCCGGCCGATTGGATGCGGGGGCAGGCCCGGGCCCGTGGGTGGGAAACCGCCCCGGGTCGCCGCCGTCGGGCTACAGCCCCCCCACCCGCTGCAGCCGGAGGTCATGCACCCGGTCCTGCTCCAGCCCGAGCTCTCGCACGGCCCCGCCTGCGTCCCGGTACACCCGGATGGTGCCCAGCCCACTCTCAAAGCTGTCCCGTTCCCGGGGCGTCAGGGGGAAGGTGCTGTCGGGGGCCCGGAACAGGACCAGCCCGTTCCCCTCCTGCCGGACCTCGAGCGTCACGTTGGCATCCACGCTGTGGTAGGCCCCCAGAAGGGCCGACCGCTCAGAGGCCGACGGGCTCCACGGGGAGGCGGGAGGCGCCGCCGGCCGCGGCTGCGCAGCCGCCACCGCCGGGAGCCCCTGGAGGAAGAGGTCCGCCACCCGGTTCCCGATGGCGCCGGGGTTCACATTGGCAGCGTTGCAGAGAAGGGAGACGGTGAGCCCCTGGTCGGGATACCGCCCCAGGAAGCCCCGATAGCCGGCCGTGGATCCGGTGTGGCTCACCCGGCGCTGACCCCGGTACTCCTCCACCTGCACCCCCGAGGCGTAGCTGATGGTGGTGCCGTCGTTCAGCACCGCCTGCCGGTGCATCTCGGTGACGAAGCGCTCACCGAAGGGTCCCCCGGTGCGCACCACCTCGTCCCAGCGGAGCAGGTCCGACACGGTGGTGAGGATCCCGCCATTCCCGTGCACGTATTCGATGGGGCGGTTGATGATCACCTCGTCGCCCCGGAAGGAGTACGCCGAGGCACGCCCCGGAACGAGGCGGCGGTAGTCGTCCCTCCACTGGGTGTCCTCCAGCCCCAGCGGCTCGAAGAGCCGTTCCCGGGAGAACTCCGCGAAGGGGATCCCGCTCACCCGGTCCACGATCATGGCCAGGAGGTTGTAGCCGGAGTTCGTGTACGAGTAACGCTCACCGGGGGTGTAGTTGAGCGCACTCTGACGGGCCAGGATCTCCAGGACGTGGGCGTGGGTGTGGCTCCGGTCCTCCCGTCCCCACCCCTCGATGGAGGCCACGGAACCCCAGTCCCGGAGCCCGCTGGTGTGGGTCATCAGGTGCCGCAGGGTGATGGGGGTGCCGTAGTCTGGAAGCTCCGGGATGTAGCGCCGCACATCGTCCTCCAGCGACAGCTTCCCGTCCAGCGCCAGGAGGATCACCGCGGCGGAGGTGAACTGCTTGGCCAGCGACCCCCCCTCGAAGATCGTTCCGGTGGTGTTGGCCACCCTCTGCTCCAGATCAGCCATACCCCAGGCCCGGAGCAGCACGGGCTCCCCGTTCCGGGCCACCCCCACGGCGCATCCCGGTACCCGGGTGGAGGACCAGGACGCGAAGATGGCGTCCAGTTCCGGTACGGGGAGCGACTGTGCGGAGAGGGGTGGGGCGGTCCACACCAGAGCCGCCAGTGCCACCACCGGCCAGACCAGCGCCGCTCTGCTCTTCGCCACTGGAGGGGTGCACGCCGCTCCGAGCCTCCTGCACGCATGCTGGATCATCCTGCTCTCCTTCCTGGATTGTCCTGGTCTGTTGCTGTGGCCCGGAAGCCCCCGCACCTGGCGCGCCGGATTCCCGCATGGCCAACGCTCCATTCTATCCTCGATCCGGAGGGCTGGCATCTCCCGGCCCCGGGAGCCGGAGTCCCATCCGGACATGGATGCGCCCCGGGGGCGCTTCGATTTTCATGATGCCACGGAACGGAGAACCCGAACCGGAGGCAAGCCCTTCGGGGAAGGAGCCGTTTCCCAAGTACATGGTACGTCGACGACCTTGCTCTGATGTAGTGGCATGATCACACTGCACTCCATCATCCGGACACAGATCCAGCTTTCGGAAGAGCAGGCCCGGCGGGTGAAGGCGATGGCCCGCCGGGAGGGGGTCTCCATGGCGGAGATGATCCGTCGGGCCCTGGACAGGCTCCTGGCCGAGGAGGCGCCGTCCCGGGCACGCCAGTGGGCGGATGCCGAGGCACTGGTGGGGGCCTTCGCGGACCGGGAAGGGGAAGAGCGGGTGGCGGCCGACCACGACACGCACCTGGACGAGGCCTATCGGTGACCGCCGTCTTCGTGGATACGTCCGGCCTCTACGCACTCCTTGTGGCCACGGATCCCTTCCGGCGGGACATCGTTCAGGGCCAGGCCCCTCAATACCGGGGAGGAATCGGCCATGCCGAGAGTGGATATCCTGAAGCTCCGGGGGGACCGGGTCCTCATCAACGGCGAGCCCCTGGCGGATTATCTGGAGAGGCGCTTCCAGGAAGCCGCCTCGACCCCGGCCGCCTGGCCTTACCGACATCAGCTCCTCTTCGATCCCGACGAGGCCCGGGCGAGCCTCTCTGCGGATGGCGCGTTCCCCATCTTCGACAGCGCCGGGATGCGCCATGCGGGGCACAGCAACCCCGCAGATGTGGGGCTCTCGCTCGTCACCGTGCAGCGGAGCGGACGGCTCTTCGTCTGGACCTTTGCCTGTCCGGTGGACCATCGCCTGCTGATGGAGTCCCCCGGCGACCTCTCCCTCTGCTTCGATCGGCAGAACCTGGAGGATGAGCTGGGGGTGGGGTGACCACAGACTCCTCATGAACCCGGGACGGGGTTTGGACGGCTCCAGCGGGGGTTCGTGAGCACCAGGAAGTCCCCGGTCCCCAGGAGTTCGTCCGGCACCCGGCTCCTCTCCTCCCTGGGCTCCATGATGACGGTCACCGTGCGGGTTCCCGGACGGTACCGATCCAGATGCTCCGGCAGCCCGGTCCCGTTCCGGACATGGAACGACCCGGTGAGGTGGACCGCCAGCGCCCCTGGCCGTGCCTGGAGCGCAGAAGCCAGACTCCACGCCATCCCCGCGTCCCAGAGGGCCTGGGAGTACACGGCGTTCCCCGGGAGGGAATCGGTGGACGCCTCTCCCCCGTGGGAGGCGAAGACACCACGGAGCTCCTCCAGATAGGCCGGAGACGGACCCGGGTAGGGGAGGGGCGGGAGGAAGGCCTTCGCCGTTGCAGGAAGGTCTTCCAGGGAGCCAGGACCCTCCCGGGTGACCCTGTTCACGTACCGCCGGGGGGCGTTGGCCGCCACCACCGGGATTGCCCGCTCCCGGGCCAGCTCCACCAGGGGTCGGTAGTCGTTGGCGTAGTGCCGCCAGGGCCGACTGGCGGCGAGGAAATGGTCTTCCCGGATGAACCCCGCCAGGTACTCGTCCAGCACGGTCTGGACGTCCGTCTCGAACATCTCCAGGGAGAGGATCAGGGGCCGGGGGGGGACGTGCCCGGGGTCCTGGTGCTCCACCAGATCCCGGAAGATCCGGAACTGGAGGGCGTGGGCCAGCCGGTCCGTGTGGAACTCCCCCAGGAAGAGCACGTCCGCCCCCCGGGCTGCGGCCAGCACGTCCTCCAGCGTCGTGGGGCGCCCGTCCCCGGTGAAGAACTGCGCCTCGGTCAGCGGATCGTCCGGCAGCGGCGGTTGCTCCACCTGGGGTGGGTCGGTGGACTGGGCCGCCGAGGCCATGGGAAGCACCACGAGGGCTGCGGCCGCACCCAGGGCCAGCGGCGGGAGGGGGCTCCAGGTCCCCATGTCAGTACGCCACCGACAGTCCGAGCCGGAAGTGCCGGCCCGGCTGAACCTGGAGCTCGATGGGGTTCGTGGCCGCCACCGCTGCGCTGGCTGGCTGCTGGGTGTACGCCGTGGACGTGGGGAGCAGGTACCGCTCATTGAAGAGGTTGTCCACGGAGGCCCGGACGCTGATGTGGTCCAGCGGCGACCACTGGAGCACGGCCCCGAAGACCCGGTACCCGTCGGGGCGGAACACGTTGGGTCCGCTCACCCGGTCCACCCCCGCCTGGAAGGTCCCATTGACCTCCACGTCCAGTCCCAGCCCTGGATCCACCCAGCGCAGGGCGCCCACCGCCCCCAGCGGTTCGGCAGAGTCGAATGCCCTTGTGGCGCTGCTGTCGGCGTCCGGCTGGAGATCCCCCCGCTGCCAGGAGAGGGCGAGGGTCCCGGCCAGTCGATCCGTCCACTGCCAACCCCCCGAAGCCTCCACCCCGTAGATGGCCACCGCGCTCAGGTTCTGGTAGGTGATCTCCTGGGGGTTGGTATTGGGGACGAACACGAAGGACTGGATGAAGTCGTTGTAGTCGTTGAAGAAGCCGTTGAGGGAGAAGTATCCCCTGGACCCCTCGGCCCGGACCCCCACCTCCCAGGCCTCCACCTCCTCCGGGCGCAGGTCGGGGTTCGGAACCAGGACGAAGGAGGTTCCCGGGAGGGAGGTGTAGAGCTGCTGGGCCGTGGGCATCTTGAAGCCACGGGCGTACTGGGCGTAGGCCGACAGGTATCCATCCCGGAGCATGACCCCGAACCGGGGCGTGACGGCGGTTTCCGATATGGTCCGGGGTTCGGCTCCCGGCACCGGCCGGTAGTCCGCGTCCGGTCGGGGCGAGATCTCGTACGTCGCCACCCGTACCGCAGGGATGAGGGACAGGCGCCCTCCTGCCAGGCCGATCTCGTCCTGGATGTAGGCGTCGAACCGACGGGTGTCGGCGTTGGCGAAGTTGAAGCCACCGGCAGGCGCCACGGTGGTGGCGTTGGTGGAGAGGTTCGTGGTCACGTCCACCCTCCGGTAGTCGGTGGCGGTGAACCCCCCGTCGATGCCCCAGGTGAGGGTGTGGTTGGAGCCGCCGAGCTGGAAACCGGAGGAGAGCTGGAGATCGAACTCCGTGAACGACTCCTCGTAGTCCAGGCTGTCCAGCCGCTGCTCCAGTTGACCGCCGGCCAGGGTTCTCCGTCGGTCCCCGGTCCGGATGCTCCTCTGGGGGTGATGGGTGACGCTCCACTCCAGTCGGCTCAGAAGGGGAAGCGACGCCTCCCAACTGTGCTGGAGCTGGAGACGCCGCCGGTCCAGATCCTGCCACCTGGTGTAGGCGGTCTGCACCGCCGTGGTGTCTCCGCGGAAGTTCACCACCGGGCCCCGGTCCCATCCCTGGTCCACCTCCGTCCCCCGGACGAAGTACTCCCCGGTGAGCTCGAGGCGATGGCTGGCGCCATCTCCCAGCACCACCTTCCCCAGCAGGTTGTGGGAGCCCAGCTCCGTGGGGTCCAGGCGATTGCAGGGCGTGGCCTGGGGG
>Ga0008835_100868_pt1 | contig 20371 bp, 22 predicted proteins | sample HotLakConsoUCCRE_FD_62215 | JGI IMG/M metagenome (GOLD analysis project Ga0008835, IMG submission 62215) | Hypersaline microbial mat communities from Hot Lake, Washington, USA - Hot Lake Consortium UCC-RE (Hybrid Assembly) ... | reverse complement strand
GGTCTCCGTGTGGTCCGTGGTTGAAGTCGCCAAACTCCACCTCGACCATACACCTCGGTGACCACCCGGGATCACACCGTCGACGGCGCTGAAATTACACCACGTCCTCGGACGCTACCCTTCGTCCGCTCGAGGACCTCCGCCCAGGCGTCATCCTTGCCCTCACCCATCGGGGCAAAGCTTGCACCGATAACTCCACCGTCTTCCGCGCGCTGAGCGATGGTCGGGATATCGGCGGGCGGGGCTTCCTTGCGGGCAGAACCACGCAGAACCCCGATTGCGGCCTCGGGCGTCAGGGCGGTCTCGAACATGAGCCGGTTGGCCAGATCGGGACTCGCCTGCCCCTCGGCGGAGGTATAGATCGCCGCGCACCGCGCCCGCTCGGCCGCCGCGCCCTCTGCGCGGGCCGCCGCGATCTCGGCCTCCTCTCGCGCACGTTGCTCCGCCCCGCGGCGCACGGCCTCGACGCGCTGTCGCGCAACGGCAGAGGCATGAAAATTAGAGAGTGTTGTCACAGGTGATCCTTTCATTGCCGCCAAAACCGGCCCCGCAAAGGCGGAGCCGGTCCCTGCCGGGGGCGACCGCCGAAGCGGCCGTTATCAGGCGGCCTCGACCGCCCGATCTCGAATTCTTGGTCATTGGCTCGGCAGAGCCGCGTCCGCCGCGAGGACGGCGCGCGGGTCCGCATCGCGGCGGCGGGTGATCTCGATACCCGAGGCCTCGGCCGAGCGGATCAGCGACTCCTCCGCCATCTCGGCGGCGAGGAGGTCGGCGTCCAGCGCGGCGAGGTCGGCGCGCTTCTTCGCCACGGAGGCGGTCTTCGCCCCGGCGATGCGGGCGTCGATCAGGCGCTCGGTCAGCGCGGCCCGCATGCCGTCGCGGTCGGCCATGGCGGCGAAGCCCAGCGCGAGACGCCGCAGGCGCGTGATCTCGGCGCCGATGGCCTCCGGCCGCGCAAACTGGATGTCCGGGAAAGGGTCGAAGGCCGGCAACTTACCGCCGCCGGTCGCCGTCAGGCCCGTCGCCGACATCGTCGCCACCGCCTCGGCGGCGAGAGCATCGAGGCCCGCGTCGAGGGCCTGAATGGCCTCGTCCCGGTCCCCCGGCGTTCGCACGAGGGCGGTGCGCTCCTCGATCAGGCGGAGCCGGACGTCGCGGAGCCGATCGACGCCTTCATGCAGCTTCCGGGCGGCGGCGCGATAGCCGCTCAGGCCTTTGGTGACAGCCTCGATCATCGTCACACCTCCGCCGGGACGTCGAGCCCGTGCGCCTTTGCAAATTCCATGCAGGTCTCGAAAAGACCGCCGGCCGCCTTCCGCGCGGCGGCGGCGTCCTCCGCGAGGTCGTTGAGGCGGTCGATCTCGGCCGTCAGCGCGGCCTCCTCGGCCTCGAATTTCGCCAGCCGCTGGTCGCGGTCGTCGCGTTCGCCAGCCGGGGGGCGTCGCCAATCGCGCTCGAAGGCGTGGCGCCGGCGGCGCACGTCCTCGCGCTTTTCCTGAAGGCGGCGAAGGTCGGCACCCAGGCGGCGCGATGTGTCGAAGGCGCGGGCGCGGACCTCGGCAAGCTGCTCGAGGCGGGCGCGGCTGTCGAAAAGGGCGGGGTCGATTTTTTCCATGCCGTCATGATTCGCCGATCGGTCTGGTCATCTCCACGGGGTGAAGATGACCAGCGTCAGCGACGCTTCCGAAGGTGCCGGCGAAGGCTCTCAGCCGACAACGGCTGGTGCCCGGCGCGCATCAGTTCGGCACAGGCGCGGGCCGGATCGTCGGCCGGAATCCGGCCGGCCGCGCTATCCCGCGGCCACCGGCGCGAGGCGTAGCCCGCCCAGGCCGCCGCCATGGCGGCGGCTGTCCCGGCGGCGGTCTCCTGCCGCACTGCGTCCGCCAGCCAGTCGAGCAGCGCGTCGCGGACGAGCCCCCGCACCACCGGGCCCAGCCCCTGCCACCCGCAACATCCGCCGAGGGCGGCTTCGAGGCCGCCCGCGTCGGCGGCGTGAGCCCACGTCAGGATCCGCCCCGCGGCACGTCGGGCACCGGGATCCCGGTCAAGCACGCCGCGCTCGGCCAGCCGGAGAAGGTCCTGTGCCGCCGCTCGCACGTCGTCGGACGCCGGAGGGCGGGGGGCGTTCATCGCCGCTGCCCGTCGCGGGTGCCATGGCATGTTGCCGGTGTTGCCACCCCCCCCGTAGGGGGGCAACAACCGGCAACACCGGCAACACCGCCTGTTGCCAAGCCCATCGGCAACGTCTGGCAACACTGGCAACATCAGGTCGAAGCCCGCCAGACGAAGCCGTCGCGGACAGCGATAATCCCCTTGTTTTCAAAGTCCTTCCGTATCTTCGAGAAGGCCGAGCGAATGTTGCCAGATGTGTTGCCTTCGGCCCTCTCGGAAGCCGCGAAAGCATGTTGCCAAGCCTTCAGAGGAACGGCGACCGAATCAGGCGGCTGAACGGGGCTCAAATCGGTCCCGCCCTCGGCCTTCAGTGCGTCCCCCAGGCAGGCCAGGGCGCGCGCCTTCTGTGGCGACATGGGCGCATCGGGCGCCGGCAGGGCGGGCCTCTCAGAGGCCCCGCCCGCCGGGGCGAGCGGCTCGAGGATGGCCGAGGTGATGGGGTCGCCGTTGATCTCGGTGCCGACGGTAACCTCGGTCAGTCGAAAGCGGATCGAGTGGCGGTCTCGACCGTCCTTCTGCTTTGTGCAGGTCGCGGTGACGACGCCATCCTTCGCCGTAACGTGGATCTCGGTATCCGCCGCGCCGCGCAGGACGGTGGAGCCCCGGGCGCCGCGGTCGCCATCCTTGCCCTCGTGGTGGACCAGCATGACATGGGCGCCGGTCCTATTCCGGATGAGGTCGCACGACGCGACGACCTGGCCCATGTCCCGGCTTGAGTTCTCGTCACGCCCGCCCATCGATCGGGCCAGCGTGTCGATGACGACGATCTCGGGTCGGAGCCCGCGTTCCCCGAGCATATCGACGAGGGCCGCCGCGTCGTCGTCGCCGGACAGGTCGAGAGCGGTGGGCAGGATTTGGAATTTCTTGGGGGCGTATGCGACCTCCGCCGCGACATCGGGGTGGCGCCGCTTGTGCGCCTCCCAGCGGGCCGCATATCCGGCCTCTCCCTCTGCGGCCAGATAGATGCCGCCAAAGGCATCTTCGGCCCCGGTCTCCTCGGCCACACGTGCGCCGTGCCAGTCGAAGTCGGTCGCAACGTGAGCCGCCATGTCGAGGGCGAGGAACGACTTCCCGGTGCCAGGCGCGCCGTAGACGACACTCAGACCGCCCTTCGTGAGCCAGTCCCTCAAGAGCCACTGGGCGCGCCGCGGCGGGCCCAGCTCGGAGAAGGGCGTCAGGAGGGCGCCCAGCTCGGCGACGCGGGCCTCGTGGGCGGTGGGTCCGGCCGGTCGCAGGTCCGTGGATAGCGGGACCACGCGGCCGTCCTCGGGGATCGGGGGGCGGCTCATGCCGCCGCCCCCCGCGCCACCTCGCCGAGGATCGCCGCCGCGAGATCCTCGGCCTTGTCCAAGGCAATCGCCACGCCCTTGCCGGTCGGGCGCATCTCGCCGTCCTCGCCGGGGAAATAGACGCGAATGTCGAGAAGCCGGCGGCCCTCGAATTCATTTACCTGAACGCGGACGATCTCGCGGCGGATCTTCTCGATATCGGTCGCCATCAGGTGCGCTCCCCGAATAGGGACGCCGCATAGTTCTCGATGTCGGCGCGCCGGTAGACGCGCTTGCGCCCCATCGTGGCGGTGGCAATAGTGCCATCCGCGACGAGCTTGTCGACGGTGGTGCGCGAGCAATTCAGGATGCGGCAGGCGTCCCGAAGATCAACGAGCATCGGCTCGAATTGAGTTTTTGCAGCCATTGGTAGCCTCCAATTCGCTAGGGTGCGAGTGAAGGCTTACCGGGGCTTTAGAGCTGCGATCTATTGGGAAATATTCTTCTGATTTCTGTCAATCGCTGCGTGATCGGTATCGGGGCCGGTCGCGGAGCCAGTTCAGGCCAAGGATTTGCCTCAGCGGCATGGCGCCGGTCGCCTGGCCTCGTTTCTTGAGTTCCGCCATGCCGCGCGATGTGGATTGCTCGAGCCCTTGCAGTTCGGTCGTCTGCGGAAAGAGCCTCTCCACCTCCATGCGAAAGTCGTGATCTTCGGGGTATCCCTTCGCCTCATTCCGAAGCCGCTCGATAACGCCCCGCGTGGTCTCGGGTCCGGCCTTCTCGTACCCATCGAAGAGTTCATCCCAGAACGCCTCGGCGCGCTCGATGTCGATGCTCCTCTTCTTTGCCGGACGTCCGCGTCGCTTCGGCTCAGGGGCGGGCTTGGGCGGGTCGATCAGTTTCAGCAGTAGCCCGATATCGAGTTCGACAGTCCGCTCGTCGTGCTCCAGCGTCGCCCGGAGGCCATCCTTCACCCATGCGGGCAGATCTCGGGTCAGGAGTGCCTCGATCCACCGCACCTCGTCGTCGGTCAGGCCGGGGCGTGGCGCGTCCTTCATGCCCGCCCCGCCCGAAGGTCGGTGACCTTCTCCTCGGCCTCGCGCGGGACGCAGAAGGCCGCCCATGCATCCATGAGCGCCCTCCGCCGATCGAGGGCGTCGCCGCGCCTATACGCGGCCTCCGTCTTCGAGGCGACGACATGGGCAAGGGCCCGCTCGGCCAGCTCGCCGGAGAAGTTCGTCGCCTCCGCCACCCAGTCGCGGAAACTGGAACGGAAGCCGTGCGGCACCGCGTCCGTCACCTTCATTCGCTTCAGGAGCGTGAGCATCGCCATGTTGCTCTGCGGCTTCCTCCCGTTGTTCGTCGGAAAGACCCACTGGTCCGACACGCCCTCCACCTCGCGCAGGACCGCAAGGGCCTCGGCGGAGAGGGGCACCCGGTGGGGCCGGCGCGCCTTCATGCGGGCCGCCGGGATCGTCCATAGGGCCTCGTCAAAGTCGATCTCGGACCACTCCGCCTCGATCACCTCGCCCGTTCTCGCGGCGGTCAGGATCAGGAATCGGAGGGACAAGGCGGACATGCCCTCCCGCTCCGCCAGCGCCTCCATGAACGCGGGCACCTCCGCCCATGGCATCGCGGCATGGTGGCCGTCCGCCTTCGGCTGTTTCGGCAGGAGGAGCTCGAGCTGGCCCTTCGACCTCGCTGGATTTTCGCCGGTGCGCAGGCCGCGGACCCGGGCCGCGTCAAGCACCCGCTCAAGGCGCATGCGAATCCGGCGCGCGGTCTCCGGCTTCTCGAGCCATACCGGGCGAAGGACGGACAGCACCTCGTCCACACCTATCGAGCCGATCGGCAGGCGGCGGATCTTGCGGCAGTAGGCATCGCCGAGCGTCATCGCCCACTGTGCCGCGTGTTTAGGGTTGCTCCACCCGTCCCGGTGATCGGCGACATACTCGTCGGCGAAGGCGCCGAAGGTGGTGGACGCACCCACCCCGCCTTTCTCGGCCGCCTTCTTGACGGCAAGAGGGTCTCCGCCGTCGGCCAGCAGGTCGCGCGCCTGCGCGGCCTTCTGTCGGGCCTGGGCGAGCGTGATGCCGGGCTTGCCCGCGCTGCCCAGCCCCATTTCCCGCCGGCGCCCGCCGTGGCGGTACATGAAGATCCAACTCTTCGTGCCGCCTCTTGACACGTTAAGATACAGCCCTCCGCCGTCCGACAGTCGCCCCGGCTTCGTCGCGGCTTCGACCTGCATGGCCTTGAGCTTGTGGATTTCCGCCATCCGCCTCGATCCTTCCCCACCGCCCGCCGGGGCGATCCGTCGTTCCCTACCGGCCTTCCCTACCGCAGTTAGGTACAAGCTAGGGCAGCCGGGTGCCGTTGAGGGCAGAGTAAGACAAAATGCCGAGGCCCGGAAGAGCCTTGTTTCACAGGGGCTCCGGGGGCGGGATCGGCGATTTTCTTGGGGGGTTTGGGGTGCGGCCGGTGGGGCCGTTGGCGGAGAGGAAGGGATTCGAACCCTCGAGACGGTTTCCCGCCTACACACTTTCCAGGCGTGCGCCTTCGACCACTCGGCCACCTCTCCGCCGGCGGGTCTAGCGGATGGGGGAGGGAAGATGCAAGGGCGCGCGAAACACCATGGGCCGCTTCGTCAGGAGGTGGTCCCTCGGCCCGACACCCCACACACATGCGCCCGCCTCCCCACTCAGCGGCTTGCCCGGAGGGAGGCGATGTCCTCGGCGAAATACTGGTAGCTGTCTGCGTTGCGCACCAGGATCGCGCGGTCGAACTCGGCGAGCTGGGCACACACAGGGCGCGTGTAGCAGATGTCGTCGGTGCCCGCGACGATGTCGAAATGGCTCAGTTCGTGGATGATCGTCCCCTCCCGCGTGCCGTTCTCCATGCGGGCGCTCGTGTTGGAATGGACATGCAGCTCCGGCATCCCGAAGAAGGCGGGACACAGGTTGATCACATAGGGATCGTGTGACCACACATTGGCGTACATCTGCGCGTCGCAATCCTCCTCCCCCACATTGGCGCAGACGATCTTCAGGCTCTGGTCGCGCAAGGCGGCGTGGATCGACTTGAACGCCGCGCGCACGATGCCCGCGTTCTCCTTGGTATAGGGGCCGAACCAGCGGCGGAATTCGGGCGTGTCGCCGATCGACACGGCCGCCTGCAGCGAGATCTTCGACGCCGAGCCCATGGCGCCCAGCACCACTTCGATCTCGGTCTTCTCGCAGCGCTCGAACACATGCCTGTCGTCCGCGGCCACCGCGGAGCTTGCAAGGCCGAGACCCAGACCCACCAGACCAGACAGCCCCCTCAGCATCGCGGATATCCCCGTCAATCCCCCGTTCGGACCACAGGATAGGCGCGGAGACCCTGCCGCCGCAATATGCTGCCCTGTCACGCCAGATGGATGCTGATGCGCCGGTTCTGCTGGCCCTTCTTCTCGATCTTGCCCAGCCGCAGCCGACCGATCTCGGCGGTGGAGGCGACATGGGTGCCGCCGCAGGGCTGCAGGTCGGCGGTGGCCTCGCCGAAGCCGATCCGCACCAGCCTGATGCGCCCCGCCCCCCGGGGCGGCTGCACCGAGAGCGTCTTCACGAGGCCCGGGTTCGCGTCGAGCTCGGTTTCGTCGATCCATTCCGCACTGACCGGAAAATCCGCCTCCACCAGCCGGTTGAGATCGGCCTCGAGCGCGTCGCGGTCCTCGGGCGGATCGGCCATGTCGAAATCGAGCCTGCCTTTCTCGGCGCTGATCGCGCCACCGGTGACAGGCAGGGGCACCACGACCGACAGGAGATGGAGCGCGGTATGCACCCGCATGTGCCGGTGCCGCCGCTCCCAGTCGATCACCTGCCGCACCGTGACCCCCACCCGGGGCAGCGGCGCAGGTTCGGCGGGCACGAGGACCGGGCCGCGCTCGCCCTTCACGGCAGTGGCGATGCCGATCTCTCCGCCCTGCCACCTGAGCCGCCCGCTGTCGCCGGGCTGGCCGCCGCCCGCGGGATAGAACAGTGTCCGGTCAAGGATCAGCCCGCCCTCCTCGGTCACGGCGAGCACCTTCGCCTCCGCTTCCCTCGCATAGCTGTCCGCGAGCCACAGCGCCTCGCTCATGCCGCCCCCTCCCCGTCCCTCTCGCCGCGCAGAACCTCGGCGTTCCTCAGCCAGATATCGCGCTGCGCGAAGGGGATCTCGATGCCTTCCTCGGCGAAGCGGCGGGCGATCTGGTGGTTCATGTCGGTCGTCACCGAAATCAGGAAGTTGATGTCGCGCAGGATGGCCCGGATCTCGAAATCGAGCGAGCTCTCTCCGAAGCCCTTGAAATGAACAAAGGGCGCGGGGTTCATCAGCACCATCGGATGATGCCGCGCTATGTCGAGCAGGATCGCGGAGACCTTCTCGGTATCGGTGCCATAGGCCACGCCCACCGGGACGATGACCCGGCCCACGAGGTTGCCGCGGGTCCAGTTGATGACCTGGCCCGAGACGAAATCGGCATTGGGCACGATCACGTCCGTGCGGTCGAAGGTCTCGATCCGGGTGGCGCGCACGGAGATGCTCTTCACATAGCCCATCTGCCCGCCGACCTCGATCCAGTCGCCCTCGCTGATCGGCCGCTCGATCAGCAGGATGATCCCCGAGACGAAGTTCGACACCACGTTCTGCAGGCCGAAGCCGATGCCCACGGACAGCGCCCCCGCGACGAAGCCGAGCGCGGTGAGGTTCACGCCGGCCGCGGCGATCCCGATGAGGCCGGCGGTGAAGATGCCGACATAGCCCACGCCCGCCGCGATGGCGTTCTGCCCGCCGATATCGAGCTTCGTGCGCGGCAGCACCGCCGACCGCAGCCCGCCCTGCACGAGCCGGGTGAGGATGTAGAGGCTCGTGAAGACGAGGACGAAGGTCAGGAACTGGCTCGGAGAGATCGTGGTCTCGCCCCAGGAAAAGCCCTCCCGGAACCGTGCCCAGAGCTCGGTCAGGTCGACCACCCGCGCGCCCCAGACCAGCGCCAGAAGCGGCAGGGCCGCCAGCGACACCACGAAGGCGATCAGCACGGGCGCCAGCGCGTCGGTGTCGCTCTCGGGCCGTCCCGACACCAGCGCCCAGGCCTCGAACACGAAGCGCTGCAGGACGATCAGCGCGCCGAGAAGGGCCAGCGTCTGCGCCACCGCGAGTTGCAGGAACGAGGCGCCCGCATCGAACCCGACCGCCGCCACCAGCGGCCCCGCCACGCCCGCGACCATGGTCAGCCGCCCGGCCAGCGCCAGCAGCCGGTCGCGGAAACTGCGGTCCTGGGGCTTGCTGTCGTCGTCCCGCCGCAGCTCCCGCGCCAGCGTGCGACCGACACCAAACAGCAGCAGCCCCAGCGCCAGCGTCAGCGGAAAGGTCAGCACGGCAGCCGAGGTCTCGGAGAGCTCGAGCTGGGTCACTGCGGCGGCAAGAAACACCTCGGCGGCCATGGTCCAGCCGATGGCGAGCACATAGCGCCGCAGCAGCGCCCGCGCCTCGTCGTCGAGGTCGATTGGCAGCCCCTCGGGCCCGGGATCGGGGCGAAAGAGCCGCCCGGTCAGCCAGCCGGCGGCGAGAACAATCCAGAATCCACTCAGCAGCGCGTTCAGCAGCGCCTCGATCCGCGGACCGACCAGCCCGGTGCCGATGACGGCCCCGATTACGACGAGCGCCCCGAGGAACGGCAGTGCCACGTAGCCCAGAGAGACGACCGTAGTGACGGCCCCGGTGCCGGGACGGGTGCGGCGCAAGGCGCCGACTTCGACCGCGCGGCTCCAGCGGCGTCCGAAAAGCAGCAGCGCGAGACCCAGGAGACCCATGGCTGCGACACCGGGCAGCACCTGCCGGGCGCTTTCGAGCCGCACCGGCGACAGCACGCTCGAGAGCAGTTCCGCGCGCAGCAGCGCCGCCCCCCGGCCAAGGCTGTCGGCCAGCATGCCCCAGTTCTGCGGCAGGATCGGAACCGGGCCGCGCTCTGTCAGCGCGGCGGTCTGGCGGTCGCGGATCAGCGCGTCGATCTCGGCGATCAGCCCGCTCGCCTCCGCGCGCGCCTCCTGCACCAGCAGCGCCGGAGCCCTCAGCGCATCGAGTTCCGCCTGCAGCGCGGCGCGCCGCTCGGCCACCGGCACCGGTTCGGTTTCGCCCACTCCGGGCGGGGGGCCGAGGGCGGCGAGCCGGCCCTCGAGCGTCACGCGGCGCGCGCCGAGGCCGTCGAGCCTGCCCAGACGGTCGCGCCAGTCCGCCAGCGACATCCGCAGCCCGTCGAACGCCGCCGTAGAGGCGCGTCCGGCGTCCAGCGCCTCCTCCGCGCGGGCGGCGACTTGCCCGAATTCCTCGAGTGCGGCCGCGATCTCTGCGTCGATCTCTGCGTCGATCTCCGCCGCGGCCACCGGCGCCGTCTCGGCGGTGTCGCCGACGACATCCTCCGCCCCGGCGGCCGCCACGTCCCCCGTTTCGCCCGCCTCCTGCGCGGTGGCCGGAACGGCCCAGCCCAGAAACACCACCAGAAGGGCGGCCACCGCCCCGGGAAAAGCGCGGCGTGCCCGGGTCATGCGTCCTCGAAGACGCCGGGGATCGAGCGCGGCGCGCCGTCCATCCAGTCGGGTACCGGCAAGCCCTTCTCGCGCAGGAAGGTCGGGTTGAAGACCTTCGACTGGTAGCGGTTGCCGTAATCGCAGAGGATGGTGACGATGGTGTGTCCCGGCCCGAGGTCCCGGGCAAGACGCATGGCGCCCGCGATGTTGATGCCGGTGGAACCGCCCATCACCAGACCCTCCTCCCGGACCAGATCGAAGACGATGGGAAGCGCCTCCTCGTCAGGGATCTTGTAGCAGAAATCCGGGGTGAAGCCGTCGAGATTGGCGGTGATCCGCCCCTGCCCGATGCCTTCCGTGATCGACGTCCCGCCAGCCTCCTCGCCGGTATAGAGCGTGTAGATGCCCGAGCCGCCGGGATCGGCCAGCGCGATCTTCACGCCCTTGGGTTGCAGCGCCATGCCGACGCCGGCAAGCGTCCCGCCGGAGCCGACGGCGGCGACGAAACCGTGCACCGCGCCGCCCGTCTGCGCCCAGATCTCGGGCCCCGTGGTCTCGATATGGGCCTGACGGTTGGCCGTATTGTCGAACTGGTTCGCCCAGATCGCCCCCCCCGGCAGGCTGCGGTTCAGCTCCTCGGCGAGGCGGCCGGAGTATTTCACGTAATTGTTCGGGTTCGCGTAGGGCACCGCGGGCACCTGCACGAGATCCGCCCCGGCGAGGCGGATCATGTCCTTTTTCTCCTCGCTCTGGGTCTCGGGGATCACGATGACCGTGCGAAAGCCCATGGAAGCGCCCACCAGCGCGAGCCCGATGCCGGTATTCCCGGCGGTGCCCTCGACGATGGTGCCGCCCGGCTTCAGCTCCCCGCGCGCCACCGCGTCGCGGATGATATAGAGCGCCGCGCGGTCCTTCACCGACTGGCCGGGGTTCAGGAACTCGCACTTTCCGAGGATGGTGCAGCCCGTTTCCTCGGAGGCACGGCGCAGCTTCAGGAGGGGGGTGTTGCCCACGAGGTGGGATAGATCGGCATGAACGGCCATCGGCGCCTCGCGTGTTGTCCGGTCCTCAGGGTCTACGGGGGCGCAGGCCCGGGAGCAAGGGAGGGGGTTTCGCCGCCGGTTGTAGGGCGCGGGTTCGCGGCGGGATTCGCCCCCCGCGACAAGGTCTTGTCGGGCTGCGCGCCGTTGCGGGCGGTGATCACGGGTGGGACAGATTTTTTCGAGTATTTCCGGCCAGATGAACGGAGGGCGCGGCGCGCGCGGCCTGGCGTGGCGCGCGTCAGCCGGCAAAGCGACCGCGGTCGCGCTCCCGGGCCAGCCAGAGCAGGAGCATGGCCACCGGGGTCGCCGTCAGCTCGCCCGCGCCGATCAGCGCCACCGCGTCGTCGAGCGGCATGACGTGGCTGCGGATGTCCTCCATCTCTCCCTCGGCGCCGCCTGTGCGCATATGGGCATCCACCAGATCGGCAAGGCCGATGAAGGCGTGATGGAACTCGGTGGAATAGCCCGGCGAGGGATAGGAGCGCAGCACCGGGATCAATTCGGTCACCTCGATCCCCGCCTCCTCCCGGGCCTCGCGGCGCGCCGTCTCCTCGGGGCTCTCGCCGCCCTCGATCAGCCCTGCCACGGGCTCGAGGCACATCGGGTTCGGATCGCCGCGCAGACTGGCGGCAAGGCGCAGCTGCTCGATCAGCAGCACCTGGTCCGTGGCGGGGTCGTAGGGCAGCACGAGGGCCGCGTCGAAGCCGATGTAGCACTCGCGGGTGAAGGGCGGCGTCCAGTCGCCGGCGAAGGTCCGGTGCCTGAGGTCGAGATGGCGGAAGCGGAAGAAGCCGTGAAAGCCCCCGTGTTCCGCGAGGACCTCCACCGGATTGCCGGGCTGGCGCACATCCGCGCGGCCCGGATGCACCCGGGCGAGTTGCCGCGCCCAGGCCCGCGCCTCCATCGCCGGAAAAAAGCGCCGGGCGTCCTCCGCGGGCTCGCCCCTCTCAAGCCGGTCGAGGAATTCCGCCGCGGCCTCCGGCGCCGCCCCGCCCCAGCGCGCGGCCCAGTCCCCCAGCAGGAAAGGTGCGCCGGGGACGAAGCGCGCGGACTCGGGCCAGTAGACCTCCGCACGCACCGGACCTTCCGGCGCCGTGACCTCGACCGCCCGGGTGCCGAAGGCGAAGCCCGCCTCGTAGGCGTCGAGCCGCGTTCGCTCGTCCGGCGAGGGCGAGTACAGCAGGCCCTCCGCCCCCGCCCCGCCTTCCAGGATCATCGGGAAGTGATGCCCCTCGACCCAGCGCACCTCGTAGCCGGGCAGATGCGCCTCCACCAGCGGCCCCGGATCGCGCCCCAGAACGGCCTCCAGCAGCGGCAGGTGCCGCAGCGTGCCGTAGAAGAACAGGGTCACCGCCAGATCCGCCCGAAATACCCGGTGATGATCCCCGCCACGATGCCACCCACGATCAGCGCACCCCAGACCTCCGGGGTCGACATGGTCTGCAGATGATCCCACATCAGCTCGAACACGCCCACCAGTGCCTCTGCCGGACCGTCGTATTCGCGCCGGAGCGAACGGACCAGCATGTCGTAGAAGCTCTGCAGAAAGAGCGCCGCTATCACCGTCATGACGATGGCGGTGAACCCTGCACTGATCGAGCCCGAAACCGACACCCCCGCCGCCCGGCTGCCGAGGATCGACCAGCCGCAGAAGGCGGCGATCGCCGCGTTGACCTCTGCAAAGAGGCCCGGATCGAAGCCTTCCGGAAAGCGCGGCTCGATCAGCACCTCCGACACGCCCCAGACGAGACCACCGAACAGCAGCGCCGCCACCACATGGGCGAATGTCCACATCGGCCCGCTCCCGTCCCTCGCGCGCGGCCCTGCTCAGGCCGGGCGTCCCACCGTGATCTGCACCACGTCGCAGTTGTGCCCATGGAAGGTGGCGGCGCAAGAGGTGAGGTAGACGTTCCACATCCGCCGGAAGCGCTCGTCGAAGCCGAGCGGCGCGATCTCGTCCCAGCGCGCGTTGAAGGTCTCGTGCCAGCGCCGGAGCGTGATCGAGTAGCTTTCGGAGAATTCCAGCCGACTCGTGATCGCGAGGCCCGCGCGCTCGATCTCTTCCTTCAGGCGCAGCGGCGACGGCAGCATCCCGCCCGGGAAAATGTATTTCTGGATGAAATCCACGCCCCTGCGGTAGATCTCCCAGCGCTCGTCCTGGATCGTGATGATCTGAAGCGTGGCGTTGCGGCCCGGCTTCAGCCGCTCGCGGACCACGTCGAAATAGACCGGCCAGTAGCGTTCGCCGACGGCCTCGAACATCTCGATCGACGCGATCCCGTCATACTGCCCGCGCTCGTCGCGGTAGTCCTGCAGCTTGAAGGTCACCCGGTCCTCGAGCCCCGCCTTGCGGATGCGCTCCTGCGCATAGGCGAGCTGTTCCCTGGAGATCGTCAGGCCCGTGACCCTGAGACCCCGCTCCCTCGCGGCATATTCCGCGAAGCCGCCCCAGCCACAACCGATCTCCAGCACGTGATCCCCGGGCTGCGCGCCCATCTGGTCCACCATGCTCTCGTATTTCTGGATCTGCGCCTTCTCGAGGCTCTCCTGCCCGGTTTTGAACAGGGCCGAGGAATAGGTCATCGTCTCGTCGAGCCAGAGCCCGTAGAACGTGTTGCCGAGGTCGTAATGGGCGGAGATGTTCTTCTTCGCCTGCCGCTTCGTGTTCGACTGCATCCAGAAGCGCAGCTTCTCGTAGGCCTTGATCACGGCGAACCCCGGAAAGCCGTCGAAGATCGCGTAGTTGTCGGCATGCAGGAAGTCGAAGAAGGCCTGCAGGTCCGGCGTCGACCAGGCCCCGTCCACATAGCCCTCGCAGAAACCGAGGTCGCCGTCGCGGATCAGCCGGGCAAAGACTTCGGGATCGTGGATATGCGCCTCGGCCACCGGGCCGGGGGCCGGTGCCTCGGCGCGGAACACGCGGCCGTCGGGCAGATGCAGATCGATCCGGCCGTGATCGACCTGTCTTGCGATCTCGAAGACGCGCGAAAAGTAGCGCGGCAGATCGCTCTGCCCTTCGGTGGTGGTCAGGATCATCCGGCATTCCCCGCTCGTTAGCATCCCGGCGAAATTAGACCATGGTCCGGCGATGTCACGCCTCGGCAGCACGGAACACCCGGGGAGTGGGGTTGCGCGGGCACGTTCCCGGCCGCGCGTTCAGGCGCGGGAGGCCACCGAGCGGCGGAACCCGAGAAGGCAGAGCGTCGCCACGAGAATCAGCGCGACCCCGAGCCAGAGTGCTGCGGCCGAGCTTCCGCTGCGGTCCGACAGGTCACCCGCGACCCGGGGCGCGATTACCATCACGGCATAGTAGATCGTCCAGAAAACCCCCATGCCGAGCGTCCGGTTCCGGGCGTCCAGCACGGTCCCCGGCAGCGTCATCGTGGGTCCCGCGGCCAACCCGAAGACGCCGCCGAGCAGCAGCAGCGCCGGAACCACCGCCATCGTGCCCCCCGCGAGAATCGCGAGCGGCATCAATACCATGAAGCCCACGAAGCTCAGCGCGATGATCCCGTCGCGTGCGCCGATCCGGTCCGCCACCGCGCCGCCCACCGGCAGCATCACCGAATAGACCGCCATCACGGCACCCGTGAGCGCGCCCGCGGCGGCAAGGCTCCAGCCCTCCGATGTCAGCCATGCGGGCGAGAAACTGAACATCATGGCGAGCCCCGCCGTATAGAGCGCCCAGACCAGCCCGGCGAGGCTGATCGGGACCCAGGGCAGAGGCGGCCGCGCGGTGGCGTCCGCGCCCGCCGCGACCGTGGCGGCACCCGCCGCGGGCGGCGGCGCATAGATGACGACGAAGGCCAGAAGGCAGAGCGCCACGAACCCCGCGATGATCCCCTGCGCCAGCATGAGCCCGCCCGAGGCCGCGACCAGCGGCAGCACCAGCGACGCCAGCGCGATGCCCACGGGCCACGAGGTGATGAAGACCGCCAGCGCGGTCGACAGGCCCTTGCCCGCGAACCAGTCCACGACGAATTTCGTCAGGATGACGTTGACGATCACCCCGCCCGCGCCGGAGAGCACACGCGCGACGATGGCCGCGGTCCAGCTGTCTGTCACCAGCACGAGGACCCCGCCCGCCAGCATCGACAACAGCGCCACCACCACGAGGCGGATCTCGCCCACCTTGAGCGCCAGTGCGCTGCCAGGTCCCGCCACGAAGACGCCCGGCAGCAGATAGAGCCCGATGAGGAGGCCGATGTCCGCGAGGCCCACGCCGAAGCGGTCCGCCACCAGGGGCGAGAGCGCCGCGACCGACTGGAACTGGAACGCCATCGAGGTCCGCGCCGCAAAGAGCACGGCCAGCATCATCCACCGCTGAGACACGTCCGCTCCTCCCGCCCGTTCACCCGTCAGCCCCTCGGTCCGGGGCGCGCGCCACCCGGCGCCGCGTTCCCGGGACAGGACACCCGGTCGATCCGCCTCGTGCAATCCTTTGCACCGCACGCCACTTGGACCCGGCAGCCGCCGGAGTTCAAGGCCCTCCCTCGGGGCCGCGTCCTCGTCTCCGCGCCCCGGGGGTGCGGCAACCCGGCCCCGGGCCCCCGCCACGCCGCTGCCCCGTTCAGCCCGTCGCCGGCGGCCGGCTCCGGACCCCGTCGTCCCCGGCCCTCCGGCAGCCGTCCGGAAGAGTGCGCAACACGTTCTGCGGGTTCGGGGCCGTCCCGCCCGGGTCTCACCCAAACATATTGCAGCTATCCGTCCGTTGGACCGCAAGCCGTGAGTCTTCCGCGCCACGCCCGGCGCCTTCCTCTCTGCCGGCCGCAGAAACCGCGTGATCCTCCGGGGGCGACCCGGTCATATGGCGAGGCATCCAGAGATCCGGTCAATGTCCCGGTTCCGCCACAAGGATGCCCCAGCCCGCTGGCAGGTCGGACTGAAGGACATGAGGAGAGCGGTGTGACCAAGGCAAGATTGCCGGTCGGACTCCGTCCGCTGACACGCGCCGATTATCCGGCGTGGCGCGGGCTCTGGTCGGCCTATCTGGCGTTCTACGGCACGTCGGTGCCCGAGGACGTGGCGCAAACCACCTTCGCGCGGCTCACCGGCGACGATCCCGGCGACTTCAACGCCCGCCTCGCCATCCTGGACGGACGCCCCGTCGGGCTGGTGCACTACCTGTTTCACCGCCATTGCTGGCGCATCGAGAACGTCTGCTACCTGCAGGACCTCTATGCTGAACCCGCCGTCCGCGGCCAGGGCGTGGGCCGCGCGCTGATCGAGGCGGTCTATGCCGAGGCCGATGCCGCGGGCGCGCCCCGCGTCTGGTGGCTGACCCAGCACTTCAACGAGGAAGCCCGCAGGCTCTACGACCGCCTGGGGCGCCTGTCGGATTTCGTGAAATACGACAGGGCCCCCGCATGAGGTCCCTTCTGGCCATGGCGGCCGTCTCTCTCGCGTCCTGCGCGCCGCTCGACAGCACCGCGACCCGGGCGCCCGCGCTCGACAGTTCCCTGCCGGCGATGCAGAGCTTCGCGCCGACCCCGGCGCAGCCGCCGATACGGTCGAACGCACAGATCGCGCAGGATTTCCTCGATCTCGCCTTCATGATGGAAAGCGGACGCGCGGTGCCGATGCTGACCCGCTACGAGGGCCTGATCACCGTCCGTACCACCGGCACCACGTCGCCCTCCCTCGAGCGCGACCTCGCCCTCCTGATCCAGCGCCTGCGCCGCGAGGCCGGTCTCAACATCGAGACCTCCGCCGCCCCCGGCGCCAACATCACAATCGAGGCCCTGCCCTCGGCCGTGCTCCAGCGCGCCGTCCCCCGCGCCGCCTGCTTCGTCGTCCCGAACGTGTCGTCCTGGGAGGAGTTCAACCGCCTGCGCCGCAGCCCCCAGCTCGACTGGACGACCCTGCCCCGGCGCGACCGCGCGGCGATCTTCGTACCCTCGGACGCAGCGCCCCAGGAGATCCGCGATTGCCTGCACGAGGAACTGGCCCAGGCGCTGGGTCCGCTCAACGACCTCTACCGACTGCCCGACAGCGTGTTCAACGACGATAACATCCATGCCGTGCTGACCGGCTTCGACATGCTGATCCTCAAGACCCACTACGCCCCGGAACTGCGCAACGGGATGAGCCGGGCCGAGGTCGCGCGCCGCCTTCCGGGTGTTCTCGCCCGGCTCAATCCCGCCGGAGAGCGCGGCGGACAGGGCGGCACGGGCGGCATCAGCCGCGACTGGATCAACGCCATGCAGACCGCCCTCTCGCCCGGCGACCCGCCCGCCCGCAGACGCGAAGCCGCGGCCCGCGCCGTGCGCCTTGCCAACACCTTCGGCTGGTCCGGCGCCCGCGAGGGCTTCGCCCATTACGCCTATGGCCGTCTCATGGTGGGCTACGACGACGCCCGCGCGCAGGCCGCCTTCATGGCATCCGCCGAGGCCTATGCCCAGTCCTCCACCACCCGCATCCACTCGGCCCATGTCGCCGTGCAACTCGCCGCCTTCGAGATGCGGCGCGGCAACGGCGCCGGCGTCCTCCAGCTCGTGGAACCCGCGATCCCGGTGGCCCGCGCCCATGAGAATGCCGCGCTGATGTCGACGCTGATGATGTTCCAGGCCGAGGCCCTCGAGATGACCGGCCGCTTCGGCGAGGCCCGGGCCGTGCGTCTGGACAGCCTCTCCTGGGCGCGATACGGCTTCGGCTCCGAAGCGAACGTGCGGGCCCGCCAGCGCGAGATCGCAGGCCTGAGGCCCGACACGAGAACCTGACGCGAGACCCCTGACGCGAGACCCCTGACGCGAGACCCGAGGACCGGCCCGGGACCAAGCGGAGAGCATGCGATGATCTACCCTCTCGGCGGTGCCCTCCTCGGCGCGATCGTCGGCGCACTCGCCGCCCGACGGCGCGGCGGCAAGCCCGCGGACCTTGCGCAATGGGGCGCAGTCCTGGCGATCGTCTTCGGACTGGTGGGGCTGTTCGTGCTCGTCTTCATCGAGCGCAGCCTGGTCTGAGGCCCGGCCTCTGCCGCGTCATGCTCGCGGCTCCGGTCCGGCCGCCTCCCCGCTCCCCGCGCGCAGCGCCGTCGCGGTTCAGTGATCCCTCCGCGAACCGGCAGCCCCTCCTGCGGGCGGTCCCAGGGCCTCGGCGTCACGGTCCCGGTCGCCCTCTCGCGCCTCCTGCCCGCCCAGCCGGTCGAGCAGGTCCCGGAACCTGTCGGGAAGCTCGGGCTCGACCGCGAAGGCGCGGCGCAGGCCACGCGCCACGGCGCGCCGGTCGGCGTCCCGGTCGTCCATATGCTCTGCACCTCTCATGTTCGGCCCTTCCGTTCCGGTTCGGCCCCCCTGTGTGGACACCACAAGTTGCCAGGTCCTTTCCGGTTCCCGGGAATCTGCAACCGATGCCAGGATGTCACATCTTTCCCACGGCGCGCTCCGGCCCCATATCCGTTTCATGATAAAGCTGACCCCGATCCTCCTCGCGCTCGCCTATGGCATCGTCATGTATCGCTTCTCGGTCTGGCGGACGAAGAAGGCCCTCGACTCGCAATCGACCGAACTGGCCGACGGGCGGCTCCGGCAGGTGATGGACAGCATGGCCCGAGCGCTCGAGATCGACCGCATCCGCGTTCACATCTACGAACAGCCCGCGGTGAACGGCCTCGCCGCCCCCGACGGGCGGATCTTCATCACCCGGGGCTTCTACGACCGCTACCGCGCCGGCGAGGTCACCGCCGAGGAGATCGCCAGCGTCGTGGCCCATGAACTCGGCCACGTGGCCCTCGGCCATTCGCGGCGCCGGATGATCGACTTCTCCAGCCAGAACGCGATGCGCACGGCGCTGGCGATGATGCTGAACCGGGTTATCCCGGGCATCGGCCCCTGGATCGCGGCGGTTCTGATGTCGCTTCTGGTGGCGCGGCTCTCGCGGGGCGACGAATACGAAGCCGACGCCTATGCCACGGCCCTGCTGCTGAAGGCCGGGATCGGCACCGAACCGCAGAAGTCCCTCTTCGGCAAGCTCGAACGCCTGACGGGGATGCGCGCCGGCGCCATGCCGGCCTGGCTCATGTCGCACCCGAAAAGCGAGGAGCGCATCGCTGCCATCGAACGCAACGAGGCCCGCTGGCTGGTGGCTCCCTGACCGCCGTCCCGCACTCCGTCAGCCGAGCGCGTCCACCACCGCCCGCGCCGCGCGCAGCCCCGGCGGATCGCCGCCGCGGCCCAGCCGCTGCATCGTCTCCGCCATCGCCGCCCGTTGTCCGCCCGGCGCGTCCAGCAGCTTCAGAAGCTCCGCTGCGATGGGCCCCGGGCGGCAGGCCTCGTTGAGGAACTCGGGCACCGCCCGGGTGCCGCTCACGAGGTTCACGAGTGTCACCGTGTCGATCCGGAGCATCCGCCTGACGATCGCCCGCGTCAGCCATGGCTGATCATAGGCGATGACCATGGGCGTCTCCGCGGCCGCCAGCTCCAGCGACACCGTTCCCGAGGCTGCCAGCGCCACATCGGCGGCGCGGAAGGCCGCGCGCTTCTCCGCCGCCGCGCCCGGCGGGATCAGGAGCGGCTCGCCCGGCCAGCCCGCCGCCGCCGCCGCCACCAGCTCCGCAACGCCCGGCGCCACGGGCAGAACCACCCGGGCCTCGGGCCGCGCGGCGATCACCCGCTCAAGCGCCGCGCCGAAGGGCGCGGCCAGCCGCCCCACCTCGCTCCGCCGCGAGCCCGGCAGCGCGAGGATCACAGGCCGCCGCCCCAGCCCCCGCGCCGCCCGGAACGCCCGCGCCTCGGCGGGCGTCGCCACCGGGGCGGCCACCACCGGATGGCCCACGAAATCGCAGCGCAGCCCCTCGGCCTCGAAATAGGGCGGCTCGAACGGCAGCAGTGCCAGCACCTGGTCCACCAGCCCCGCCATCTTCGCCGCCCGCCCCGGCCGCCAGGCCCAGACCGAGGGCGCGACATAATGCACGATCCGCACATCCGACGCCGCCCTGACCCGCTTGGCCACCCGCAGGCAGAAATCGGGACTGTCGATTGTGATCAGCACATCGGGCCGCGCGGCGATCACCGCATCGGCCGTCTCGCGGATGCGGCGCTTCAGATGGGCATAGCGCGGCAGGACCTCGGCGATGCCCATGACCGTCAGCTCCGACATCGGGAACCGCGACACGAGCCCCGCGTCCGCCATCCCCGCCCCGCCGATCCCGTCGAAGACCACCGCAGGCACGAGTTGCTCGAGCCCCGCCATCAGCGCCGCCCCCAGCGCATCCCCCGAAGGCTCGCCGGCGATCAGAAAGACGTTCATGGCCCCCGCGCCCCGCCCGGAACAGGACCCGCCGCCCCCTTCCTCATCTGGCCAGACATACTCAAGAGGATCCCCCCGCCACAGGCGCCACCCCCGC
>Ga0008835_100864_pt1 | contig 20547 bp, 20 predicted proteins | sample HotLakConsoUCCRE_FD_62215 | JGI IMG/M metagenome (GOLD analysis project Ga0008835, IMG submission 62215) | Hypersaline microbial mat communities from Hot Lake, Washington, USA - Hot Lake Consortium UCC-RE (Hybrid Assembly) ... | reverse complement strand
CTCTGGCCGTTCCGGTCGCTGCCGCGGCGGGGCATGGCGCTCTTTCTCGGCGCCACCTGCGGGCTGATCTCGCTGCCGCTGCTGGCGGTGGTGGGCTCCGCGGTGCTCTGGGGCCTCTTGCCGTTCCTTGCGCTGGCGGTGGGGGGGATCTGGGTCGCGATCGAGCGCAGCTACCGCGACGGACGGGTGCTGGAGCGGCTCTGCCTCTGGCCCGACCGCGTGGCCCTGACCCGCCACAACCCCCGCGGCCCGGTGCAGGACTGGGAGGCGAACCCCCATTGGGTCACGGTGCGCCTCCATGCCGACGCCGGCCCGGTGGAGGATTACCTCACCCTCCGCGGCGGCGGACGCGAGGTCGAACTCGGCGCGTTCCTCGCCCCCGAGGAACGCCGCGCGCTCTATGCCGAGTTGCAGGACCGGATGGCCCGCCTTCCCCGGTGAGGCCGGCCATCGGACACGCCCCAGGGGGGCCCTTCATCGCGCCCCACAGCCCGCCTTCCTCTCGCGATGCCCTTTCGACGCGCCCCCGCCGCCCTCGGCAGAGATGGCGTGCGAGGTGGCCGTGTGCCGCACCCATCCTCGGCTGGGTGCGGCCGACCCGGAGGCCGACGGCGCGTCCGGTTCGCCCGGACGCACGCACGGCCCGCCCCTCCGCCAACGGTCCGGGCGAGCGGGCCGCCGCCTCACCGCCGCAGGACCTCCAGCAATACCTCTCCGGCATCGCGCCCGTCCGGAAGGCCCTCGTTGCGCAACAGGAACCGGTAGTAGAGGTAATGCAGGAAATGCCGCCGCAGCCGCTCGTCCGGCCGCCAGTCCGGCAGGTCCGACAGCGCCGTGCGCAGGCCCTCGGCATTCTCCGCCGCGCGCACCAGCCCCTCGATCCGGTAACAGGCGCGGCCCACCATCGCCACGGGCTTGCCACGCGCGAGCGCCTCCACCCCCACGGTCGAGTTGATCGTCAGAACGCCCCCCGCCCCGTCGATCAGCTCCTGCGTGTTGCGCCCGTTCTGAAAGATCACCCGGGGGTGCGCGGCGACCCGGCCCGACAGCGTCCGGCGCGAATGGGGATGCTCCTTGATGACGAAGACGCGGTCGGGCAGCGCCTCCGCCATCTCCACCACCAGCCCATGGAACGCCGCCATGGAGCCGACCCAGGGCGAATGGAGGGTGATCTGGCTGTCGCTGTCCACCTGGAAGGGCACGAAGACATAGCCCGCAGGCAGGCCCACCGCAGCCTGGACCCCGTGCTTCGGGTCCCGGGTGTCGAGCACCATGTCGAGGGGCCGGTCGTCGGGCTGATACCGAAGGTAGAACCCCGGGTCCCGCGGCAGCGAATTGTCGTCGTTGATCCCCAGCGGGTCGGCCTGGATCGTGCCCCGGAAATAGCCGTTCTCGATGTAGACCCGCCGCCCCGCGCCCGCCACCGCGGCGAGCGTCGCGTCGGGCACGTAGCTGCCGTTGTAGACCACCGCCACGGGCTCGGGCAGGTCGGCCAAGAGCCGCTCCAGCATGTCGGTCAGGAACTCGGCATGCTTGGCCTTGCGCCGCGCATAGGCGGCGACGAAGCCGGGCAGCCGGGCGAGCTCCGGCAGCCGGCGCACCTTGCGCGCGACATTGCCTTCGGCCTGCGCGACAAACACCGGCGCCGGCGGTGAGAGCCTGCGCCGCCAGGCCTCGCGCAGGCCATGAGTGCGCACCATGTGCCGCCAGACCGCCGACCAGCGCCCGTCGAAGGTGACAAGCCGGTCCCCCAGCCCCTCCCGCAGCGGGGCGAACCGCCCGGTCCGCTGCATGACGAACCGTGTGGCGCCGGGCTCTAGCCGCAAAGACGGTCCTTCACCATCGGCCCCACCTTGCCGAAATCCATCCGCCCCGCGTAGCGCGACTTCAGCGCGGCCATGACGCGGCCCATGTCGCGGATCGTGGCGGCCTCGGTCTCGGCGATGGCGGCATCGACGGCGGCCTCGGTCTCCCCAGCGTCGAGCTGGCGCGGCAGGAATTCCTCGATCACCGCGATCTCCGCCTGCTCGCGCTCGGCAAGGTCGATCCGCCCGCCTTCCTCATAGGCGCGCGCGCTTTCCTGGCGCTGCTTGACCATGCGCGCGAGGATCGCCAGCACCTCCTCGTCGCTCACCCCCTCGGGCGAGCCCTCCTCGGTGCCGCGCACGGCGATGTCGCGGTCCTTGATCGCGGCGGTGATGAGCCTCAGCGTCGAGAGGCGGTCCGCCTCCTTCGACTTCATGGCGTCCTTCAGGGCCGTCGTGACCCGGTTGCGCAATCCCATCTGACGACATCTCCCAGAAGCGTCCCGAGGACCGAGTGTAGGTCGCCCTGCACGCGGCGACAACCGCGGCCCCGCCTTGACCCGGCGCCGCCGAGACCCTATCGCGCAGGCGCCGCCCTGCCCGCCCCCAGCCCATGCCCGGAGGCCCGATGCCCCAAGACAGCTCCCGCCCGACCGCCTGCCTCGCCCTCGCGGACGGAACGCTCTTCTTCGGCCGAGGGTTCGGTGCCGCCGGTCAGACCACGGCGGAACTCTGCTTCAACACGGCGATGACCGGCTACCAGGAGATCATGACGGATCCCTCCTATGCCGGTCAGATCGTGACCTTCACCTTTCCCCATGTCGGCAATGTCGGCGTGAACGCCGAGGATGACGAGGCCCAGGACCCGCTCGCCGAGGGCATCATCGTCAAATGGGACCCGACCGAGCCCTCGAACTGGCGCGCGACGGAACCGCTGTCGGACTGGCTCGCCAAGCGCGGCCGGATCGGGATGGGCGGCGTGGACACCCGCAGGCTGACGCGCGCGATCCGCCAGCAGGGCGCCCCCCATGTGGCGCTGGCCCATGATCCCGAAGGGAAATTCGACATCGACGCGCTGGTGCGCGCGGCGCGCGGCTTTCGCGGCATGGTGGGGCTCGACCTCGCCGCCCGCGTCACCTGCGCGCAGAGCTACCGCTGGTCCGAGACCCGCTGGGCCTGGCCCGAGGGCTTCGGCACCCAGACCACGCCCACGCACCGGGTCGTGGCGCTGGATTACGGCGCCAAGCGCAACATCCTGCGCTGCCTTGCCTCGACCGGCGCCGATGTCACGGTGATGCCCGCCAGCGCCACCGCAGAGGACATCCTGGCTCAGGCGCCCGACGGGCTCTTCCTGTCGAACGGCCCCGGCGACCCGGCGGCCACAGGCGAGTATGCCGTGCCGATGATCCGGGAGATCCTCGACCGGACGGACCTGCCGGTCTTCGGCATCTGCCTTGGCCACCAGATGCTCGCGCGCGCGCTCGGAGCCACGACGATCAAGATGAACCACGGCCACCACGGTGCGAACCATCCAGTGAAGGACCTCGAGACCGGCAAGGTGGAGATCACCTCGATGAACCACGGGTTCACCGTGGACAGCCAGACCCTGCCAGAGGGCGTGATCGAGACCCATGTGAGCCTCTTCGACGGCTCGAACTGCGGCATCCGGATGGCCGACAGGCCGGTGTTCTCGGTGCAGTACCACCCCGAAGCGAGCCCCGGGCCCCAGGACAGCGCCTATCTCTTCGACCGCTTCGCCGCCGCCATGGCCGCCCGCGCGCGCTGAAGGACGGGCCTCCGCTACCGGTCATCCGTCCGGCATGCTTAACGCGACCTTAAGACTGCGCGCGCCAGCCTCGCCGCCGTCAGGCAGCGGAAGGCGCGCCATGAGGATCCGATTCGCAGTGCAAGGGCCCGGGACGGCGCTCGAGCCGCTCCCCGGCACCGGTGACCTCGGCGATGCGCTGGTCGCCATGGGCGCGCTCCTGCCCGGGGATCTCGCGCGGACCCGGGCGCGGATCCTGCGTCACCGCGTACGGCTCGCCGATGCCCTCCACCTCCTCAACGGCCTCTCGCGCGACCTGATCGCCGAGGCCGAGGCCGCGCGGCTGGGCACGGTGGCGGTCGATCCCGTGACCGAACGGCCCGATCCGCGCCTCATGCTCTCGTGGGGGCCCGAAAGGTGCCTCGCCGACGGCCTCCTGCCCCTCCGCCGCCTTGGCGACGTGACCCTCGTGGCCACCGCCCGGCCCGAGGAGATCGGCCGCCATCTGCCCGCGCTGGAACGCAGCTTCGGTCCGGTGCGCCTCGTGACCGCGGCCGAGGACCGGTTGCAGGCGGCGGTGGAGCGCGGCGCGCGCCGCACGCTGTCGCACCGCGCCGAAACCCGGGTCCGCGCGGAGGACAGCAGCCGCGGCTGGCAGCACCGCCGCAACGGCGCCCTGGCGCTGTCCTGCCTCGCCCTCGGCGGCCTCGCGGCGGTGCTGGTCCCCGGCGTCCTGTTCCTTGCGCTCCTGCTACTCGCCTCGGCCGCCATGGCGCTCGGCACGGGCCTCAAGCTCGTCGCGGCCCTCGCGACGCTGCGCCCCCTGCCGCCCGCCCCCGCGCAGGTCGTGGCGGCGAGCCGGCCCGTGGTGACGCTCCTCGTGGCGCTCTACCGCGAACGGGAGATCGCCCGTCATCTGCTGGTCCGCCTCGCCCGCCTCGATTATCCGCGCGATCTCCTCGACATCTGCCTCGTGGTGGAGGCCGATGATGCGCTCACCCGCGAAACCCTGTCGGCCATCACCCTGCCGCCCTGGATCCGCACCATCGTGGTTCCCGGCGGCACGCTGCGCACCAAGCCGCGCGCGCTGAACTACGCGCTCGACTTCGCCCGTGGCGAGATCATCGGCGTCTACGATGCCGAGGACGCCCCGGCCCCCGACCAGATCGCGCGCGTCACCGCGCGCTTCGCCGAACGCGGGCCCGAGGTCGCCTGCCTGCAGGGCGTGCTCGACTACTATAACACCGGCGCCAACTGGATGACGCGCTGCTTCACCCTCGAATACGCCACCTGGTTCCGGGTCGTCCTGCCGGGGCTTGCGCGGCTGGGCCTCGTGGTGCCCCTCGGGGGCACCACGCTCTTCTTCCGCCGCGACGCGCTGGACAGGCTGGGGGGATGGGACGCCCACAACGTCACCGAGGATGCCGATCTCGGCCTCCGCCTCGCGCGTTACGGCTACCGGACGGAACTGATCGACACCGTGACCGAGGAAGAGGCCAACGGGCGGCTCCTGCCCTGGGTCCGCCAGCGGTCCCGCTGGCTCAAGGGCTATGCGATGACCGGATCGGTCCACATGCGCGACCCGCGCCGGCTCTGGCGCGACCTCGGTGCCCGGCGCTGGATCGGCGTGCAGATCCTGTTTCTGGGCACCGTGCTGCAATTCACCCTCGCCCCGGTGCTCTGGGTCTGCTGGCTGCTCTTCGCCCAGCCCCTGCCGCAACCGGGCCTTCCGGCGCTGACCGCCGCTCTCGGCCTCGGCCTGACGATCCTGTTCCTGACCTCCGAGGCGGTCAATCTCGCGCTCGCCGTCCTCGGCGCACACCGGGCCGGAAAGGGCCGGCTGGGCTGGTGGGCGCCCACGCTGCTCTTCTATTTTCCGCTTGCCACGGCGGGCATGCTCAAGGGCCTCTGGGAGCTGTTCGTCCGGCCATTCTACTGGGACAAGACCGCCCACGGCGTCCTGCCAGCCTCCGCCGTCGACACCGCGATGACCGCCGCGCCCGCCGTCACTCCGCCGCCTCGACAGCCTCCGCATCCAGTCGCAGCCGAATGACGAAGGCCTTGGAGATGTGATCGCGCAGCGCCCGGTCCGCGGCCTCGCCGTCGCCCGCTTCGATCGCCTCGACGATCATCGCATGTTCCTTCAGCGTGTCCTGGGACCGCCCGTCCGCCGCGATCGAGGTGGAGGCGAGCAGAGCCATGGACCGGTGCACGAGATCGAGCTGCTGCACGAGGAACCGGTTGTGGCTCGCCAGGTGGATCTGCTTGTGGAACCGCCGGTTCGCCCGGGACATCGCATGGGGGTCGTTCACCAGCGCATGATCCGCGTCGAGCATGTCGCGCAGCACCCGCACCTCCTCGGGCGTGGCGTGCCGCGCCGCCAGCCGCGCCGCCAGGCCCTCGAGTTCGCCGCGCACCACGTAGAGCTCGGCGAGTTGCGAATGGTCGAGCGAGGCCACGATCAGCGAGCGCCCGTCCCGCGTCAGCAGGCTCTGGGTCTCGAGCCGCTGCAACGCCTCGCGGATCGGCGTGCGGCTGACGCCGAACCGGTCGGCAAGCTCGCTCTCCACCAGCCGGTCGCCGGGCTTGTAGATACCCGTGTCGATCGCCTCCAGAATGAGGTCGTAGGCATCCTTCGGAGAGGTCCTGAGTTCGGCCATCGATCCGTCCTGTCAGATTTTTCTGACAGTTCTGTGTGCAAAACTGTCAGTTTGAGTTGACTTTAGCGATAACTGTAACAGGTTTGCAAGGCCCCGGGCATTGCGGCTCTTCGCCGCCCGGTCTAGCCCTCCGGCATGGTCGCCGCCTCCTTCTCCCATGTCCGCGTCTGGGTCTTCGACCTCGACAACACGCTCTACGATCCCTCCGCGCGGCTTTTCGCGCAGATCGAGCGGCGGATGAACGCCCTCATCATGCGCGAACTGGGGCTGGACGAGGCCGAGGCCGCGCACCTGCGCGACAACTACTGGCGGCGCTACGGCACGACCCTCTCGGGCCTGATGGCCGAGCACGACCTCGACCCCGTGCCCTTTCTCGCCGAGGTCCACGACATCGACGTCTCCGTGCTGTCCCCCGATCCCGCGCTGGCCGAGGTGATTTCCGCCCTGCCGGGCCGACGTATCGTCTACACCAACGGCGACCGACCCTATGCCCGCCGGGTGCTCGCGGCGCGCGGGCTTACCGGCTGCTTTGACGCGGTCTACGGGATCGAGCACGCGGGCTACCGCCCGAAGCCGGAACAGGCCGCCTTCGAGGCGGTCTTCGCGCTCGACGGCCTCTCGCCCGACAGGGGCGCCATGTTCGAGGACGACACCCGCAACCTCGCCGCCCCCCACGCCATGGGGATGCGCACGGTCCATGTGGCCCCGGATGCCGCCCCCGCCGATCACATCCATCACCATACCTCCGACCTCGCGGGCTTTCTGTCGCAGCTTCGGGGTCTGTAAGGCCCGATTTTCCCAGTCTATCTGTCGGATATTCCGAACGACCCGACAGACAGGACACCGATGACCGACACCACCCCGACGACCCTGCCCCGCCGCCGCCCCTGGCACCATGTCCCGCTTCTCGGCTGGCTGCTCTGGGACCTGCAGCGCGATTTCTCCGGAAACTGGCCCTATGCGGCCGTGATCGCGCTCACGCTGTTGATCTTCGCCGTCGACGCAATCGGCCTCGCCGCGATCGGGCTCTTCGCCGTCGCGGTCACGCCGCTGATGGTGCTGACCCTCGTGGTCATCAGCCGCGGCTGACCTCTTGCCGCGCCCCCTTTCCCGCATGCCCGCCCGGGGCTAGCTTGCCCTCCATGACACAGGATGCAGACATCTTCATCTCGGGCGGCGGCGTCGCGGGTCTGACCGCCGCCGCGACCTTCGGCGCGGCGGGCTTCTCCGTGATCGCCGCCGATCCCGCGCGCCCGGTGACCGAGGAAACGGCCGAGGGCGCGGACCTGCGCACCACCGCCTTCCTGCAGCCCGCCCGGCGCCTGCTGGAGGCCGCGGGCATCTGGGAGCACTACGCCCCCCATGCCACGCCGCTGCGCGTCATGCGCATCGTCGATGCGGGCGGAGCGGAGCCCGTGGCGCGCAGCAGCCGCGATTTCGACAGCGCCGATCTGGGCGAGGCGCCCTTCGGCTGGAACCTGCCCAACTGGCTCCTCAGACGGGAACTGCTGACCCGCATCGCGGCGCTCGACACCGTCGATTTCCGCCCCGGCACGGGCTTTTCCGCCATGCTCGCCCGCGAGAGCGGCGGGCTGGTGACCCTGACCGACGGCAGCCGCCTGCGGGTGCGCCTCGTGATCGGCGCGGATGGCCGCGACAGCCCCGTGCGGCAGGCTTCGGGCATCGGCGCGCGGACCTGGCGCTACGGACAGAAGGCGATAACCTTCTCGGTCACCCATCCCGTGCCCCACGACAACGTCTCCACGGAAATCCACCGCACCGGCGGGCCCTTCACCCTCGTGCCGCTGCCGGACCACGACGGACGTCCCTGCTCCGCGGTGGTCTGGATGGTCCCGGGCGCCGAGGCGCAGCGGCTGACGGCCCTCGACCCGGAGCGCTTCGCCGCCGAGGCCACGACCCGCTCGGCGGGCCTCTTCGGCGCGCTGACGCTCGCCTCCCGGCGCCTGAGCTGGCCGATCATCTCCCGCCTCGCCGACCGGATGAGCGCGCGGCGTACCGCGCTCATGGCCGAGGCCGCCCATGTGGTCCCGCCCATCGGCGCCCAGGGGCTGAACATGTCGCTGGCCGATCTCGGCACGCTGCTGGAGCTGGCCCAGGCCACCCCCGACCGGCTGGGCGCGCCCGTCATGCTCGACGCCTACCACCGCCGCCGCCACCCCGAGGTGCGGCTGAGGGTCGAGGGGGTGAACCTGCTCAACCGCACCTCCATGGCCGAGGCCGGGATGGTGCGGGACCTGCGCGCGCTCGGCATCCGCGCGCTCCATGACGTGGCCCCCGTACGGCGCGGGCTGATGCGGCTCGGCCTCGGGGCGCGGGCATGAGGCAAATCGGAGACCGGCGGGGGACTTCCGGGCCGGAAGCGGGCTGGCGCGCCTCCCCTCTCGACGCGGCGTCAGGGCGGGGCTAGGGTTCGGTCATGGCCCTGACGATACATGTTCCGTTCGAGGCGATCCTCTGGGGATTCGAAGGCGTTCTGAACCGCGCCAAGCCCCCGGGAATCGAGTCCGACCAACGCTGTCTCGAGATTTCGCAGCGCGCCCATCTGCGCGGCCTGAGGCAGGCGATCCTTACGGACGCCGACGCCGCCCGCGCCGACGAGATCGAGGCGCGGCTGGCCGATTTCCCGCATATCGAGGCTCTGTTCGCCGCGGGCCGGACCGGTCACAGGAAGCCCGCGCCCGAGGCCTTCATGGCCGCGGCGGAGGGCATGGAGCTGGCGCCCGCATCGATTCTCTTCGTCGACGGCTCCGGGCCCTTCTGCAATGCCGCAGCGAAGCTCGGCTTCCGCACCTTCCGCTTCTCCCGCCTCGCCGTCGACAATCTCGAGGCCCGCCTGCCGGAGCACCGGCGCCGCTGAGCCGCAGGGTGGGTTTCCAACCCACCACCCCCCCTCACAAGGGTCCCGGCCGCCGCTCCTCGGTCAGGAGCACGTTCGCCTCGACGTCGCCGATCCCCGGCAGGGTCATGATCCGCCGCCGCAGCACCCTTTCGAAATCCGCGAGATCCCGCGCCACGACCCGCAGCCTGTAGTCGTAAAGGCCCAGCACATGCTCCACGAGCTGCACCTCCGGGATCGCCGCCACCGCCCGCTCGAAATCCTCCAGCTTCACCCGGCCGCGCAGCCCGATCTTCACGCCCAGAAACACCGTCACCCCGAATCCCAGCGCCGCCGGGTCAAGCCGCAGCCGCCGCCCGCGGATCACGCCGGCCTCCTCCAGCCTGCGGATGCGCCGCCATGTGGCAGGCTGGCTCAGCCCCACGCGGCGGCCAAGGGCCCCCGCCGACTGCGCCGCTTCCTCCCGCAGGAGCCGCAACAGCCTGCGGTCGATCTCGTCGAGACCCGCGCTCATAGCGGCAGCGCATCCGCGTCGCGGATCGTCGCGATGGTCAGCAGCGCCTCGATGTCGGCGATATGCGGCAGGGTCAGGATCCGGTCACGGTACAGCGTCTGGTAATGGGCCATGTCCCGCGCGACGAGGGCAAGGCGCAGGTCGACCCGACCGAGAAAGGTCTGGATCTCGATCACCTCGGGCACCTCCCGCGCCGCGGCGATCAGCTCGTCGAGCGCGCGCGGCGCGCTCTTCTCCACGGTGATCCGAAGGCTGACGTGGACGCGCCAGCCCAGAACCGCCCAGTCGATCACCACCTCCCGGCCCCGGATCACGCCCGCGGCCTCCAGCTTCTCCACTCGCCGCGCCGCACGCGCCGGCGTCACCCGCGCCCGCTCCGCCAGTTCCGGCATCGTCAGCGTGGGCTCCGCCTGCAATTGCCGCAGGATGCGCCTGTCCTCGTCGTCGAGCATGAAATCTCGCTTAAGGGTCCCGATCACGAATGGCAATCATCATCTGGCCCGAAATACTCGCCTTCCGGCCCTGCCGTCTTCGCGCTCGACAGGGTAGGTCTGCGCCGGAGACAGACAGGGAAGGAGACCCGATATGCGAGTCTATTACGACCGCGACTGCGACGTGAACCTGATCAAGGACATGAAGGTGGCCATTCTGGGCTACGGCTCCCAGGGCCACGCCCATGCGCTGAACCTGCGCGACAGCGGCGCCAAGAACCTCGTCGTGGCCCTGCGCGAGGGCTCGCCCTCCAGGGCCAAGGCCGAGGGCGAGGGCCTGACGGTCATGGGCATCGAGGAAGCCGCCGCCTGGTGCGACCTGATGATGTTCACCATGCCCGACGAGCTGCAGGCCGCGACCTACAAGGCCCATGTCGCGACCCATCTCAAGGACGGGGCGGCCATCGCCTTTGCCCACGGCCTCAACGTCCATTTCGGCCTGATCGAGCCGAAGAAGACCGTCGACGTGCTGATGATGGCGCCCAAGGGCCCCGGCCACACCGTGCGCGGCGAATACGTCAAGGGCGGCGGCGTGCCCTGCCTCGTGGCCGTCGAGAACGACGCGAGCGGCCGCGCCATGGAGATCGGCCTCAGCTACTGCTCCGCCATCGGCGGCGGCCGGTCCGGCATCATCGAGACCAACTTCCGCCAGGAATGCGAAACCGACCTCTTCGGCGAGCAGGCGGTCCTCTGCGGCGGCCTCGTTGAGCTCATCCGCATGGGCTTCGAGACGCTTGTCGAGGCCGGCTACGAGCCCGAGATGGCCTATTTCGAGTGCCTGCACGAGGTGAAGCTGATCGTGGACCTGATCTACGAGGGCGGCATCGCGAACATGAACTACTCGATCTCGAACACCGCCGAATACGGCGAATACGTCTCCGGCCCCCGCATCCTGCCCTACGACGAGACCAAGGCGCGGATGAAGGCGGTGCTGGAGGACATCCAGTCCGGCCGGTTCGTGTCGAACTTCATGGCCGAGAACGCCGTGGGCCAGCCCTTCTTCAAGGCCACCCGCCGCCGCAACGACGAGCACCAGATCGAGGCCGTGGGCGAGAAGCTGCGCGCCATGATGCCCTGGATCGGCTCGGGCAAGCTGGTGGACAAGGCCAAGAACTGAGGCCGGTCACCCCGGGGGCGGTACCCGCCGCCCCCGGTCTGCGTCATTTGCCCTCCCGGATCGGGTTCGGCCCGGGACCGTCCTTCGCAAGGGAGGATTTCTCCTCTCGGGCGGAGTGGTTCATCTTGTCGGTCTTGCGCTTGCTGTTCCACGCCCAGGCGAGGACGATGAGGAAGGTGGCAAGCGGCAAGAGCCAGATCAGCGGAAAGCTGTCCATCGGTTTCTCCTGACAGGGTCTGTGCCTTCCCCTGCGAACGGGCAGCGGCCCATCGGGTTCCGTGCCGCTCGGCGCCCTGCGACCGGATGCCCCCCTGTTAACCCTGACATCCGGGACCTCCGCCACGCCCGCGCCCGGCCACAGTTTCGGCCCGCTCGATCCGCAGACCATGGCCCGTCGGGACTGTCCCGGGGAGCCGCGCCATGCTGCACTTGTCCACGCCAGAGCCGCCGCACCGGGCGGTGAGCCGCTGCGAGGTCGGCCCCGCGCCCCTGTCGCTCAAGCCCCAGATCCTTGCCGCCGGGGCTGCGGACCCCCGCGCGCTCGACGCCGCCTTTCGCGACGGCTGGGGCCGGGCGACGGACAGCCCGATCCTCTTCGCCGCCACCGCGGGGGGGAGGCTTCTGGGGTATATCCGCCTCTCCGCCGCCGCCCGCGCCAGCGGCGCATTGCCCCGCCCCGTGCGGATCGAGGAGGTCTGGGTCACCGGCGACATGCGCGGGCGCGGCCTCGGGCGGCTGCTGCTCGCCTATGTGCTGGCCCTCTCCGAACAGGCGGGCTGGGGCGCGCTGGAGGCCGAGGTGCCGGGCGATGCGGCCGAAGCCCTGCGCCTCTTCCGCGACGCGGGCTTCAGGGAGCGGCGCGTGACCCTGCGCCTCGGCGCGCCGACGGAGCGGCCCTCGGCGGCGGCCTGGCTGTCGCATCTGTGGCAGACGGCGCCTCCGCTGCCGATCTACGCGGGCGGCGGCGGTCTTCTGCTGGTGCTGGCGGTCGGTCTGCTCTGAAGGGCTCAGGCCGCCGCGGTAACCGCTTCCACCTCGGTGACGATGCCGGCGACCACCTGGGCCAGAAGCCCCTCGTCCTCGCATTCCGCCATCACGCGGATCAGCGGCTCCGTGCCGGACTTGCGGATCAGGACGCGCCCCCGCGCGCCCATCATGCCCTCGGCGGCCGCGATGGCGGCCTGCACGCTCGTCTCCGACAGGGGGTCCTGCCCGATGCCGAACCGCACGTTCCTCAGCAGTTGCGGCACCCTCTCGAAACTGCGCGACAGCGCGCTGGCCGGCAGGCCGGTCTCGATCATCGCGGCCAGGAACTGCAATCCGGCGAGGAGACCGTCCCCCGTGGTCGCGAAATCCGTCATCACGATATGGCCCGACTGCTCCCCCCCGAGGTTCCAGCCGCCGCGCCGCATCGCCTCCACGACATAGCGATCCCCGACCTTGGTCCGCTCGAGCCTGAGCCCGCGCCCGCCGAGAAACCGCTCCAGCCCCAGATTCGACATCACCGTCGCCACCAGCACACCGTCGCGCAGGCGCTGCTGCTCGGCCCAGCGTCCGGCGAAGAGCGCCATGATCTGGTCGCCATCCGCGACGCTGCCTGTCTCGTCGATCAGCAGGACCCGGTCGGCGTCTCCGTCAAGGCAGATGCCGACGTCCGCGCCATGGGCCACCACCGCCTCCTGCGCGGTCTGGCAATGGGTGGAGCCCACCTTGTCGTTGATGTTGAGCCCGTTCGGCCGCACGCCCACGGCGATCACCTCGGCGCCCAGTTCCCACAGGACCTCGGGCGCCACGCGATAGGCCGCGCCATTGGCGCAATCCACCACCACCTTCAGCCCGTCGAGGCGCATGCCCGAGGGGAATGTCGCCTTCACCCTTTCCGCATAGCGGAACCGGCCGTCATCCACCCGCGTGGCCCGGCCGATCTCGCCGGCCATGACGGGGGCCAGTTCACCGCTCACCAGAGCCTCGATCTCCGCCTCGGCGGCATCCGACAGCTTGAATCCGTCAGGACCGAAGAACTTGATTCCATTGTCGAAATGGGGATTGTGGCTCGCCGAGATCATGATCCCGAGGTCAGCGCGCATCGACGTGGTCAACAGGCCCACCGCCGGCGTCGGCACCGGACCCAGCAGGAGCACGTTCATGCCGGTCGAGGTCAGGCCTGCGGTCAGCGCGTTCTCGAACATGTAGCCCGACAGGCGCGTGTCCTTGCCGATCACCACCCGGTGCCCGTTGGCGCCGTCGCCGCGAAAGAACCGCCCCGCCGCGGCCCCGATCCGCAAGGCCATGTCCGCCGTCATCGGCCAGGTATTCGCCGTGCCCCGCACGCCGTCGGTGCCGAATAGATGCCGCTCGCTCATCGCGCCTTAGCCTCTCGTCTTCGGTCGGGTCCGGGCATGGCGCCCCGGCCCGATCTTGTCGCACCCAAGCGGAACAAGCCTGTCCCGCGACCCGGGGGCACCATACCTGTCGGGGCGGCAGGCCCTACTCACAATCTGTTTCAGACCTTTGCGGCGCAGGGCCGCGTCCGCGCGCGCTCAGTTCGAGGCGGTCCGCAGCGGCCAGCGATAGAAGTGATGCACCCCGATCGTCGTGGTCCGGGGAAAACGGCTGGCCCAGGACGGGTTCACTGCTCGGGTATGGTAATGGGTGGCTCCGGCGGTCAGGTCCGACTCCGCGCCGTCCATCATCAGCCGCGCGACCTTGCCCACCCGGTGCCAGGAGGCCTGATCGCCCACGTGCTCGGGATTGCCGTCGCAGGTGTAACTGAACTGGCAGGCATGAAGGCGGCCCGTGCCCTCGTTCACCACGCCGCAGATCGTGTCGGGATAGCGCGGATCGTCGACCCGGTTCAGGATCACCTCGGCCACGCCGAAGAGCCCCCGCAGCGATTCGCCCCGCGCCTCGAAATAGAGCGCCTCGGTCAGGCAGCGCCACTGGGCGCTCCCCGAGGCCACCGGCAGGGCGGCAAGGGCGCTTTCCTCGTAGAGCGCCGCCGTGCCCGGAAAGGAGGGGCTCCGGGTCGACAGCCGCTCCGACGTCAGTGCCTCGAGTCGGTCCGGAGCGACCCGCTGCAGGCTGGCGCGCTCGGCGCCGAGAAGATCGGTCAGTCGGTTTTTCATCGCGCTGTCCGCCGATGCCGCCTGTCCCCAGATCCCCCCGACAAGCGCAAGGGAAAGTGCGAGCGCCCCGAAGGCGCCCCGCGTCCGCGGTCGATGCGTCATGTAATCCTCGCAGCAGCTCACGTCGCGTCAGGTCACGCGAACGTGGCTTTGCTATCCAAAAGGAGCAAAAATTTCCACCCCGAGCACCTTTGCAAACCGCGTCCCACGGCAAGCCAGCAGAGAGAAATCAACATCTAGGGGCGGCGCTTCAGCCGACCTCTAGACCGTCCCCGATCTGGCGGTCCGCGATGGCCAATTGGGCGGCGGAAAGTCGCGCAGCGGGCACCCGGAACGGCGAACAGGACACGTAATCGAGCCCGATCGCCCGGCTGAAGGCGATGGCGGACCGACTCCCGCCGTGTTCGCCGCAGATCGACAGCGTGATCCCCGGCACGCTCTCCCGCGCCCGCTCCGCCCCCATGGTCAGCAATTCGCCCACCCCGTCGATGTCGAGCGTGTGGAACGGGTCCTCGGGAAAGACCCGCGCCTTGACATAGGCCGACATGAACCTTCCTGCGTCGTCGCGGCTGAGGCCATAGGTCATCTGCGTCAGGTCGTTGGTGCCGAAGGACAGGAACTGGCAGTGCGGCGCGATATCCCCCGCCCGCAGCGCCGCGCGCGGCGTCTCCACCATCACGCCGAGCTTGTAGTGAAAATCGGCGCCCGTCTCGTTGTAGACATTGACCGCCACCGCATCGATCCGCGTCTTCACCAGCTCCACCTCGCGCATGGCGCTGACGAGGGGGATCATGATCTCGGGCACCACCTTCGCGCCCCGGCTCGAGGCCGCGATGGTCGCCTCGAAGATGGCGCGCGCCTGCATCTCGTAGATCTCGGGGACCGTCACGCCAAGGCGCACCCCGCGCATCCCCAGCATGGGGTTGTATTCCTCCAGCGCCTCGACCCGCGCCTCCACATCCGAGAGCGGCAGGTCCAGCACGTCCGCAAGCCCCCGCATCCCCTGCCGGTCCGAGGGCAGGAATTCGTGCAGCGGCGGATCGAAGAGCCGGATGCACACGGGCGAGCCCGCCATGATCTCGAACAGCTCCGCGAAATCACCGCGTTGCATCGGCAGAAGCCGCTCCAGCACCGCCGCGCGATCCTCGCCCGTGTCGGCGAAGATCATCTCCCGCATGACCGAGAGCCGCTCGGGCTCGAAGAACATGTGCTCCGTCCGGCACAGCCCGATCCCCTCGGCCCGGAAGTTCCGCGCCGTCTGCGCATCGGCCGGCGTGTCGGCATTGGCCCGCACCCCGATGTCGCGGGCGTCATCCGCCCAGTCGAGCAATTGCTGGAACGCCCCGTCCAGCGCCGCCTCCACCATCACCGGCGCGCCCGCCAGCACCTCTCCGGTGGTGCCGTCCACGGTGATCGTCTCGCCCTCCGCGAACCGCCGCCCGTCGGGTGCCACCAGCCGCTTGGCCTTTCGGTCGAGCCTGAGGTCCGAGGCGCCCACGACGCAAGGAAGGCCCAGCCCCCGGCCGATCACCGCCGCATGGCTCGTGACGCCCCCGCGCACCGTCAGCACGCCCACCGCGGCATGCATGCCACGGATGTCCTCGGGCGTCGTCTCCCGCCGCACGAGAATGCAATCCTCGCCCCGCGAGGCGCTCGCCTGCGCATCGGTGGCGGTGAAGACGATCCGCCCCCGCGCGGCACCCGGGCTCGCCGCGATGCCGCGGGTGATCACGTCCCGCGCGGCCCCCGGCGCCACCTGCCGGTGCAGAAGCTCCGAGAGCGCCTGCGGATCGACCCGCATCACCGCCTCCTCGGGCAAGATGATCCCGTCCTCGGCCAGTTCCACCGCGATCCGCACCTTGGCGCGGCTGCCCCGGTTGACCCGGATCGCGTCGAGGATCGCCAACTGCCCGCCCTGCAGCGTGAACTCGATCTGCATCTCCTCGCGCAGCCGCGCGCGCGCCCGCTCGCCACAGGCCACGAGCTCCGCGAACTGCTCCGGGCAGAGCTCCTCGAGGCTCGGCCCCCTCGGATCGCGCGTCAGATAGAGCGCCTCGCTCCCGGCGGCGAGCGCATCACGCCCCTGGCTCTGGCTCAGATAACGCCCGGTGACCTGCCGCTCCCCCGTCAGGGGATCGACGAACTGGATCACGCCGGAGCCGCAGTCCCCCGGCCCCACGCCCAGCACCATGTGCTGCACGACGAGGCCCAGCCCCGCATCCTCCGGCGCACCCTTGGCCTTCCTCAGGATGCGCGCGGTCGTGCCCTCCCAGGCCCGCGCCATGGAGCGCAGCACATCGGCAAGCTGCCGTCCCACGTCCTGCGGGAACGGCTCGTCCGCCTCCTCCTCGTAGGTCCGCAGAGCCAGCGCCAGCGCCTCGTGGTCCGGCGTGTCGGGCGGCGTGAACATCTCGTCGTCGAGCCGCGCCACATGGGTGGCGAAGGACTGGATGAAGCGCAGGTAGAGAGAGGTCGCCGCCCTCTCCCCGATCTCGTCGCACAGCTGCGCGTGCCGCACGTCGCACATGCCGATGTTCAGCATCGCCCCCGGCCCGCCCCAGTCGGGGTCCTGGCTGGACGGGCGCACGCTGAGCAAGGGCTGCGGCCCGAAATGGGCGAGGATCGCGCCGGTGTCCGGCACGCCCCCCGCCGCGATCCGGTGCACGGTGCGGAACGGCAGCGCCACGGTCTTCGGCACCGGCATGTTGAGCCGGATCAGCCGTTGCAGGCATTTCGCCCGCCCGCCATGGACCCCCGCCGACATCGGAACATCGGGCGTGATCAGCGTGACGTCGGAGCGGTCCAATTCTTTCTGCACTGCGGCATCCTCTTCGCCGCCACCATAGGCGCCATGGGTCTTCGTGCAACGAAAACGTGAACGCCCCTAGCCTTCGACCTGCGACAGATCGGCCACCCCGAGGCAGAGCGCCCGGATACGGGAGAGCAGGTTCAGGCGGTTGCGCCGCAGAATCTGGTTGTCGGCATTGACCTGCACCGCCTCGAAGAAGGCGTCGATCGGCGCCCTGAGGCCGGCCAGATGCCCCATGGCCGCCGCGAAATCCTCCGCCGCCATGGCCTCGGTGATCTGCGGCTCGGCGGCGTCGAGGGCCGCGAAGAGCGCCGCTTCCTCGGGTCCTTCGGCGAACTTCGGATCGGCGCCGAAGCTGTACTCCACCCCGTCCGCCTCTTCGGCCTGGGTGACGATATTGCTCGCCCGCTTGAAGCCCTGGACGAGGTTCGTTCCGTCCTCCGTCTTCAGGAAGGCCGCCAGCGCCTCGGCCCTGCGCACGAGCAGCGTCAGGTCGTCCGCCCCCGGCATGGCGAGGCAGGCGTCGATGACGTCATGGGGAATGCCCTCGGAGCGGAGGTGGACCTTCAGGCGGGCGTGGAAGAAGGCAATGAGGTCAAGCGCATCGCTCTTGAAGACATCCCAAAGGACAATTTGGTCCTCAGAATCCCCAACACTCTCCAGTTGACCCTGATCTACCGTCTTGAGGTACTTTTCGTGGATGATGGGCTTTTGCTTCAAAGAGCCGAAACCCACTGACCCATAATGTATGGTCAGCGCAACTGTTTGCCCAAGCCAAGACTCTAGTAGCCAAACAAGCTTGAGACGAAGGCCCCTCTCCAGGAATATCCGGATGACCCCCAGCGCCGCCCGCCGCAGCGCGAAGGGATCGCCCGAACCCGTGGGCTTCTCCCCGATGGCCCAGAACCCCGCGAGCGTGTCGAGCTTGTCGGCCAGCGCCACGGCCACCGAGACCGGCGCCTCTGGCACCGCGTCGGAGGGGCCCAGCGGCGCGTAATGGGCCTCGCAGGCCGCGGCCACTTCCGCCGGCAGCCCGGCCTCGATGGCGTAGTAGCGACCCATGGTGCCCTGCAACTCGGGGAACTCGTAGACCATCTCGGACGCGAGGTCCGCCTTCGCCACCCGCGCCGCCTGTTCGGCGAGGTCCGGGTCCGCGCCCACGGCAGGCGCGATCTCCCGCGCCAGCGCCGCGATCCGGGCAATCCTGTCCGCCTGGCTGCCCAGCCGCCGCTCGAAGGTGACGGTCTTCAGGGTCTCCAGCCAGTCGCCCATCCCGGCCCGCGCGATCCTGAGGTCATTCTCCCAGAAGAAGGCCGCGTCGGAGAGGCGTGCCGACAGCACCTTGCGGTTGCCCGCGAGAATCGTCGCGCCGTCGTCCGGTGTTTCGATATTGGCGACAGTGACGAAATGGGTCACGGTTGCGGTGTCAGTTCTGGCTGACGCTGTGTCAGATTGTTTTGACACGACCCGGTGCACGCCCGGTGCAGGCTCTGTGCACGGTCTTGCACGCACCGAAAAGAACTTCTGGTGCTCCTTCATCGAGGTCTGCAACACCTCCGGTGGCAGGCCGAGGAACCGCTCCTCGATGGGCCCCATCAGCACGACGGGCCATTCCACAAGGCCCGCCACCTCGGCCAGGAGGCCCTCGTCCTCGATCACCTCGAGCCCCGCCGCAAAGGCGAGGCTGCCGGCCTCCGCGCGGATCGTCTCGGCCCGCTCCTCGGGCCGCAGCATGACCTTGGCACGCTTCAGCTTGGCTTCGTAATCCTCGAAATTCGTTACGGAAAACGGCCCCGATCCCATGAACCTGTGGCCCTCGGTGATGGTCCCCGCCCGGATTCCGTCGACCTCCAGCGGCACCACCTCGGCCCCCGCCTCGTCGGTCAGGATGCACAGGATGCGCTGCAAGGGCCGCACCCAGCGCAGGCTTCCCGCGCCCCAGCGCATGGACTTGGGCCAGGGGAAATCCCGGATCGCCGCCTCCAGAACCTCGGCCACGATCGCCCCTGCCGGACGCCCCTTGTGCTCGACAATAGCGAAGTAGAAAAGACCCTTATCGGTTTCCCGCTCCTCCAGCGCGGCACGGCTCACCCCCGCGCCCCGGCAGAATCCCTCCACCGCCTTGTCCGGCGCGCCGACCTTCGGCCCCCGCCGGTCCTCGCGGGTATCCGGACTTTCGGCCGTCAGCCCTTCCACCGTCAGCGCCAGCCGCCGCGGCGTCGCGAAGACTGCGGCGGAGGCATAGGTCAGCCCCGCCTCGACGAGGCCGTTCGTGACCAGTTTCTTCAGGTCTTCCGAGGCTTTGGCCTGCATTCTTGCAGGGATTTCCTCGGACAGGAGCTCGATCACAAGGTCGGGCATCAGCGATAGGCCTCCGGGGGCGGCGGGCAGCCGTCAGGCACGGGGTCGCCGTCAAAGACGACCTCTCCGCAGCGGTTGAGCTGGGTCCACGCGAACGCGCGGCCATCGGGATAGACGGCGACGATCCGGTCGACGCCATAGGGATCATTCGACGCGCCCAGGTAGGCCACCGCCCGCCCCTCCTCCAGTGCCCGCCCGATCTCGCCTGCGTCAAAGCAGTCGAACCACCGAGGCGCCACCAGAGGCTCCGCCGCCGGAGCGACCTCGTAGACGCCGTCGAGGGCGCCGGGATCGGTCAGGTCAAAGCAGGCGCGGTAGCGGATGGGGGAACTGTCGGCGTCGATGCCCTTGAAGTTTTCGAACATCACGGGCTCCAAGGCGCCGGACTCAGCCCGCAGAAGCTGCACATTTGCGTCCTCGGCAGAGATTTCCTCGTAATAGTGATAGACTTGAAGGTAGTAGAGCCCGCCGCCCGCGGCCAGCGTCACCGCCAAGAGAAAAAGGATCGCGATCCTGCCGGACGTCATGCCGCGGCCCCGCCCGCCTCGGTCCGGACAAAGGCATCGGCGCAAAGCTTCGCCAGCGCGCGGACGCGGCCGATATAGGCTTGGCGTTCCGTGACCGAGATCACGCCCCGGGCGTCGAGCAGGTTGAAGATATGGCTGGCCTTGATGCACTGGTCATAGGCCGGATGGGCCATGATGATCCGCCGCCCGGTCTTGGGGTCGTCCTCGGGCTGGTCGAGGATCGCGCGGCACTCGGCCTCCGCCTCCTCGAAATGGCGCAAAAGCAGAGCTGTATCAGCCACATCGAAGTTCCAGCGCGAATATTCCGCCTCCGTCTGCCGGAACACGTCGCCATAGGTCAGCGGCTGCGGACTGTCGGGGGCGTTGAAGGGCATGTCCATGACATGGTCGACGCCCAGCACGTACATCGCAAGACGCTCCAGACCATAGGTCAGTTCGCCCGAGACAGGGTGGCAATCGTGACCGCCAACCTGCTGAAAATAGGTGAATTAAGACACTTCCATACCGTCGCACCAG
>Ga0008835_100858_pt1 | contig 20654 bp, 20 predicted proteins | sample HotLakConsoUCCRE_FD_62215 | JGI IMG/M metagenome (GOLD analysis project Ga0008835, IMG submission 62215) | Hypersaline microbial mat communities from Hot Lake, Washington, USA - Hot Lake Consortium UCC-RE (Hybrid Assembly) ... | reverse complement strand
GTGCTACTCCAAGTGCGTGAATATGCTGAAACATTCTATTCGCTTGCTACTGCACTACCTCAAGTTTGGGGAGGTGCCTGTCCCAGCATAGATTCATACCCTTATTCAGCAACGCCACAAAGTTTATTGACTCAGAGCATTCGTGAATGACGCTGTTGAGCCTAATTGAGTGAAATCTGTCTACAGAACGAGGGCGATCGCAGCTCCCGCTTCATTCTCCAAAAACAGCAATTTTTGAAGGGCGATCGCCCCCTCACGCACTGGCCGCCATTAAGGCGCACCCGCTCAAAAATCTGGCTGACATCGAGCTGTAATTCTGGAAAGGTTGGGGAGATGAGGCGATCGCCCTATCCTATAGATCAGAGATCGTTTTGGGGTAAACAACCATGACAAACAGCGCTATTGAATACCTCACCGATGCTGAGGGCAATCCTAGAGCTGTGGTGATTCCCATTGATCTCTGGCGACGACTGCTCCCCCCAGGGCAAGATTCGGTTGAGGAACTTGCCGATAACCTCGAAGACTATTGCCTCAGCAAAGCAATGGATGAGGCGCAAGAAACCCCCTTACTTAGCCGGGAAGAAGCGCTGAGCTTTTTGGAGGAGGATACCGATTGAAAGTCGAATATCGGAAACTCTTCTTGGAAGATCTGAAAAAGCTCAAAAAGCAGCCTATTTACTCGCAAATCTATGACCTTGTCTTCGAGACTTTGGTGTCTTCTGATTCGCTGTAACATTTACCTAACGTCAAATCTCTGACGGGAGCATCTAATCGCTATCGCATTCGAGTGGGTGACTATCGCATTGGTTTTGAGTTGCGAGGCGATACTTTAGAACTCATGCGAGTTTTACACCGTCGCGAGTTCTATCGCTATTTTCCTTGATTTTTGGACAAAAGAGGCGATCGCAGCTCCCGCTTCGTTATCTAAAAACAGCAACTCTTGAAGGGCGTAAAGCACTGGTCGCCATTAAACACCCGCATCAAAAATTGGGCTGACCTCAAGCTGCAACTCTGGAAAGGTTGGGGAGATGAGGCGATCGCCCCGCCGAAATTGCTGCATCTGATATTCGCCATCCACCCACTCACAGACCGTCACAGTAGGCTGTTTTGGCTCTCCCACATAACGCCGCCCGCCTAACCTCAGGTAGTCAACTATCCAATATTCCGCAATGCCCATCGCCTCGTAGTCGGCCCGTTTATGGTCGTAGTCATCACGCCAGTTGGTGCTTACGACTTCCACCACCAGCGGCACCGAGCGGCCTTTTAGAATGGTGGACGCTGCTTCCCACCGGGGTTCTTCTGCCAGAGCAGCTTTGTTCAATACGGTGATGTCGGGTTTGTAGCCAGTATTGGGGGCCGCAGGCTTGAGGGTGCAGGTGCGCGGCAACACATAGGGTAAGCCCAAACGCCGAATTTCAAAGTTGAATTCTGATACCAGGAACGCGACCACCTCTTCATGCTTGCCGGTCGGGTTCACCGCAATGACTTCTCCATTGAGCAATTCGTAAATGCCGCCATCCTCTGGATAAGTCGCCAGGAATTCTTCGAAGGTCAGCGGTTGGGTCTGTGCCTGTACCATAATGGTGCCTTGCGCCAGGGTGCCTTCAGTTTAGCCTGTTGCTCCCGCGCAGATCTCAGAGATATTTGGGCGATCGCATCTCCTGCTTCATCATCCAAAAACAGTAAATCTTGAGGGGCGATCGCGCCTTCTTAGTCGGTATCTATGAATTACTGAAGGTGCTGTCGGTAGACTGGATGAGTAGAATGAGCAAAAGCGTAGGCTATCTCAGATGAGCAACATTAGCATTTCCTTACCTGAAGATTTGCTGACCTATGTCGATGAGCAAATCACAAAAGCTGGCTATGCTTCGGCTAGTGAGTATTTTTTGAGGTTGGTGGAGCGCGATCGACAGCGTGAGCAGGCTAGAGAAACGCTCGATAGCTTGCTGCTCGAAGGCATTGATAGTTTAGACCGTCAAGAAGGTATTGAAGCGACGGACGATTGGTGGGAACAGGAAAGAAATGACTTGATTGCAAAACATCAAGGTCTATAACCTAATGCGGAAGATTATTGTCTCAACTCCCGCTCGTTTAGATTTGCGTGAGCAGTTTTCTTACATTGCAGAAACCGATTTTGATAAAGCGCTAGAGTTTTTTGACGCGGCTCGGCAAACGTTTGCTGATTTGGCACGGATGCCCGGAATTGGAAGTCTTTATCCCAGTAAAAAAGAGCGTCTTCAGGGCCTGCGGAAATGGCATGTTAAGGGGTTCAAGCGATTTTTGATTTTTTATCGTGTAAGTGATGATGTGATCGCAATTGTCCGTGTTCTGTACGGAGCACAGGATCTTCAAAATCTCCTTGATAGGGAAGACTAAAGTGGAACTACCCTTATCGCATCTCCTGCTTCGTTCTCCCAAAACAGCCATTCCTGAAGGGCGATCGCCCCCTCACGCACTAGTCTCGGGCTGACACTACAATTGAGTTAAAGACGTCAATCAAGCCGACACGGTTGTTTCACCGACGTTTCCCCAATGGCAGTTGACGGTTGAGGAAATACTGTGATCGTAAATTCAGGTTCAAATAGTAGTGATCAGGTTTTTACAAGAAGAATTTTAATTTATAGTACTGAGAAAAATCATTAGGTACACTTTTCGCTACTTTCCTCAATAGGGTCGATACTTTCGGTCGCTTCAACATCTATCCCTAAAAGCCTTTTGGCTCTGAAGGCATTTAATTTGTTGGTTGTTGACAATTCTATAATTGCTTCTCTGATATTTTTGGCGTCTCCTATTTTCAGCGCTTGCTCCAACATGGCCATCTTATCCTCGTGTCTCTCTTGCAGCCATTTCTTATATTCTTCAACTGTACAAGCGTTCAAATACTCAGCATCTTCTGGAGACCATGATCTTGACTTAAGCGAATTCAAGAGAACTTGAGTAATACTCAGTCCAGCGCGTAAGTTATTAGATCGACTATTAATCTCATCAATCATCTCGGGATACTCAGACGCAATTGAGCGTAAGTTTTCTAATAATCGAATCGAACTGGCCTCTTGAATTCTATTGCAAATCCAAGCTCTTTTATATTCTGATATATCCAAATTAATGCATTTTGCTATTTCCTCTATTTGTCTAATTTCATTCACTGAAAGACTTAGGTGAAGATCGCTTAGAAGCCGAAGTATATTACCTGCAAGTTCTTGTTCGGCTGGAGCAAAAGATTCCCAAAAAGGCCGACATGCCTCCTTGAATCTTTCTTTTATTGCCTCTCTGACCTCTCGCTCATTCATATCTTGAGCTGCAAAAATGAAGGCATTGATGTCATATACGGAGGTTTCTACAATCTGTATGGTTTCCCTACTGATTTCAGATTCTGTGAAACCCCACTTTAAAGAATTAAGATATAGGTCTTGATCTTTTTTTTCGTTACTCTTTAATACTTCTTGCCAACTACCCAAGCTAAGCAATTCATCTAGTTTAACTGGAAAACTTTTATCGAGTTTGGCTAACACAATAAATGCGACGTTTTCTATAATCGCTTTGCGGACCAAGGGCAAAAAACCTTCCATTTTAGGTCGAAGTTCATCTAAGAAATATTTAAGCTTATGAAGGACACGAATATTATTAGCTTGAATTTGATTTTTCGTGAAGTACTCCAGAATTAAGTTTTCGTCAGGATCATTTTCGCCAAAAGCTATTCGAAAATTTTCAAAAACTGTTGGGCTGAGTTCAATCTCAAAGTCGATAACCTTTTCACGATAAGATTTGAGATTATCCCTATCTTCATCAAATTCAAAAATTCTTTCTTCATTTAGTAGAATGATAGCCTTACATCCCAAATCTTCTGTAAGGTTCTCAATGAAGCCTAACAATTCATCCAGAGGAAGCTTTCTAGACTTTCTTTCTAGGTCATCAATGCAAATTAATTTACCCCTTAAAGTATTGTTGATGATAACGTGATTTGCCAGTCGCAAAGCAGATGATGTAAGTGCACCTCCAACCGCTCCAATGACAGGCATTGCTTCGACCAGTTTTTCAAGATCTTCGGAGCTATCCTTGCTTGGAAAAAGCCTCCTGACTTGCCTGAGATTGAATTTGCTGTTTTTCCCTGCTTGACTATTATTTGAGACTTTTAGGTTGCTCCAAAGTTGAATTCTTAAGTCTTCAATGGTAGATACTCCAAAAACAGAGGCATAGTGGTAGTCTGTATTCTCTTTTGATAGGATGCTTTTCACTAAATGCGTTTTCCCGACCCCCCATGATCCCTTTAAGGCAAGAACTCTTGCTTGATTCTGGGTTTCGACAAACTTCTTGATTATTTCTTGTGCTTTCTTGCGATCAACGCCTTTTCTGACTTTCGGAAAATTCGCAGCCATAAACCACCATTATGCTTTTTGAAATTTCCTGCTTAATCTCAGACTTTCTCATCCCAAACAACCTGCTGAATTGCTGGAATTATCAGCAGTCAGTCTATAACCTTATTGAGGTGTACTAAACAAAGCTATCCTTAGTTTAGCCTCTACATATCGGTCGGGGGGCAAGAGGTGATTGGCAGCTGAGTAGTCGAGTGGCAGGTTAAAGGTAAGGTGATCGCCGCCCCTGCAAACAGCCTCGGTTAAGCTAGAGGTATCAGCGAGGACGGGCCTATGATGCATGAATCCGTGACCTTTGAAATCTCAGCCGATCTGCTGGCAGCGCTCAAACTCGGGGCCGAAGACCTGGGCCGCAATATGCGCCTGATTGCCGCGATCTCGTACTTTCAAGACAAAAAGCTCTCCCTGGGTAAAGCGGCTCAACTCGCGGGCATGAATCGCCTCAACTTTATGGATGCCCTAGCAGAACGAGGAATCATCGCGTTTGACTATGATGAATCGGTGCTCAATAGCGAACTGACCGGGCTGGCAGATTTTCCCGATCCGGCATGATCATCAGCGTCGCACAAGAAATTACTGCTCAAGCATAGCCGTGGCTTTGAGGCTTTGGGCAGATCAGCGATCGCACTTTTACCGTAAACCTTGCTGCTTCAGGTGGACTGCTAGCCATTCATCGTCTTGTTCCGCCAACGGTGGCACCGGGTCTTGGCGGTAATCAATCACCAAGTCGTAGCCAGACTGGTCGTAGATCTCGTCTAACAAAACCTTTAAGTCCAGACGGGGTGCTGGGTCGTCAGCGCCCAACGGGAGGGGAAACACCGGCATTGGATGTTGGAGGTTAAAGGCGTACAAACTGGCGCGGGGGCGCTGAGCACTGACACTGACCAAAATTCGATAGTGAGCCGCTACGGCCTCCGGCGCTTCGATCAGCGGCGTCCATTGCCGCAGCAAGTCAATTTCTACAAAGTTCGTCGCGCTCGCCAAAATCGTTTGGCGCTTGGCCGCATAGGTCAGCCGCCCCTCACCCGGACGCTTATTCGTGGGAGACAGCACCACCAGCACCGTTACCACCTCGCTGGTGGACACATCGCGAATTTCCAAATACCCCTGCCGGATGACCCTCGGCATCGGCAGTTCCACTTCAATCGGTTGCGCGATCGCCACCCCGCTCCCCACCGCAACGGTATCCTCTTGCCGTGCCCGCACCGACTTCTGCACCGCGACATCTGGAATCCCCACCAGCACAGAATCTTGCGTTCCCGTTTGGTACATCGCTGCTTCCACGACAACCCAATATTTCGGACGCAATTGGGGGCCAAGATTGATAGCGATCGCCGTGATCAACCGATGATGAAAATTCGGCCAGGAACGAGGATGTTCCAAATAGGGATCCATACCGGGGAAGGGCGAAGGCATGGCGAAGTCTCTTGCAGGACGTACTGTTATTGTAAGCAGCGATCGCGGGGCTCAAATCCAGTTATTGGGGCAGGGGTGGGGGAGATCGCTACTCGGCTAGCCTTACACATAAGTCATCAACAATTGCAGCACTGCCGCGATCGCCGACAGCGATGCCGTCTCCCCTGCTGTGTGATACTCCGTCGTGGGAATTTGCAGCGTCGTGCCGTTAATCGCACCGTCAGTTGCCGCCGCCACACGGCCTAACTCCGTCCGACCTAGGGGGTATGACTTACCCCGCAGTTGGTTCTGCGCTTCGATGTATTCATCCTTAAACCCATAGGTAATACCGAGCGCTTCGCAGCGATCGACCAGTTCTTGGGTCATCGCTGCCGCAAAGGGGCCGTTGGCATCGCAATGCCGCAGCGTCACCTGTTGTGCATCAGCATCTTCACGGGTGGCGTAGGGGCTGGTATCGAGCACCACCAACCGCTGCGTTGTCAACCGTTCGCGCTGAAACCAAGAGAGCGTATAGCGCCAACTGCGGCCTGATTCTTCTTGAGCGGTAAACAGCCCAGTTCCCTGAAAGCCTTGCTGGAACAGATAAATCAACAAAGCTGCACTGACCACATTATCCAACTGGGCGGAAATCAAGCCATCGGCAATCTGCAAGCGATCTAAAAAAGAGACTGGCGTACCGGGTTGCAAATAATCCAATCCATCGACTTCAAAAATTAAATTGTTGCGCTCTGGGCAAATGTAGGAATGGGTAATCTCGCCCTGGCCGATATAGGTGCCGGTGTAGGGCAGGTGGGCCTGGACTCGTTGTCCCTTAAAGCGATCTTCGATGGTGTGGAGCATCCGCTCTGATGCCGAATCGCCCATATTTTCGCCCTTGTTACCCGCAATAAACGCCGCATATTGAAACTCATTCGGCCCCGTACACAGCAGGCCATGGCGGTCAATATGGGCAGATAAAAACAGATCGTGAGGGCGATCGCCCTGGGCCACCAAAACTCCGTGATAGTAATTAACCCTGACTCCAATTTCTTCGAGTTCTCGTCGCAGCACACGAAAGAAAGCATCTTCATTACCCACAACCGAGGGTTCGCGAATGAGCGGCTTCAGAATATCGAGAAAGGTCTCGAGTGATTCGTCTGATGCAGAAGGCTGCACGACAGGATGGGAGACTACAGGGACAGTGGTTTCTAAAGGACTCATGGACAACAGCCTCCGCAGCTTGCTGGCAATCAGTTACTGAACGTGATCAACACCAGAACATGCCGCTGCTGGGGCTTAACCATACTGGCAACTCACTGCAAGCGAACAGGCGACATATCCAGAATTGTGGGATATACAGTACGGGAACTGAACCGCAAAAGTGGTGGAGTGGGATACACTCCTTAGTCCTAACTGCATAGAGATATTGAGTTGCAACGCCCCGTTTCACTGCCCGTTGGTGATGTAATGACCAATCTTCTAATCCCTTACTCCGCCCTCTGCAACTTCGTCAGCTTCGGATCAATGATCTTGCGGCCCTGATTGGGAAACTTCACCGCGAGACAGATCTTGTTGCCCGCGCCAAAGATGTGGGTCACTTCCCCTGCCCCATAAGCGGGATGCACGACGACATCGCCCGCACTCCAGTCGGTTTCATGGGCACCGCTACCCGGTTTCGCGGCGGCCTCCTTTTGCTGGCGGGCAGCGCGGATGGGGGTGGTCATCCGCTGCAGGGAGCCTAGTCCGGCGTTGGTGGTGATGTAGTCCATCGGCAATTCACCGAGGAAGAGGGATGGGCTGGCGGGTTCACGGTTGCCGTAGAGGCGACGGGCACGGGCATAGGAGATGAACAGCCGCTCCTTAGCGCGGGTGATGCCGACGTAGCAGAGGCGGCGCTCTTCTTCCGTGGCGGCAGGGTCTTCGAGGGAGCGGAAGTTAGGGAACAACCCCTGCTCCAGCCCGACCAAGAAGACGACGGGAAACTCCAGCCCCTTGGAGGAGTGGAGGGTCATCAGGGAGACGCGATTGCTGCCTTCGTTCACATCATCGAGGTCGGAGGCGAGGGAGGCATTGGCAAGAAAGGCGAGGAGGGAGTTATCTTCGTTCTCTTCCTCAAATTGCAGCACGGCGTTGTAAAGCTCTTGCACGTTGCCAACCCGCTCCAGGGCTTCGTCGGTGCCATCGGCTTTCAGCGCGTCAATGTAGCCGGAGTCTTCCAGCAGTTCTTGGATGATTTCGGACCCTTTGGCGTTGTCGAGTCTTTCCCGATACTTCTTGATCAACCCGGCAAACTCCAGCACCCCCTTCGCCGATCGCCCCGCCAGGGTCTTCACCGAGGTCTCATCGCTGAGGATTTCCCAGAGGGGAATGTTGCCGAGGGTTTGGGTCGCTTGCTCCAGCTTGTCCAGCGTACCTTTGCCGACGCCGCGCCGGGGTACGTTGATCACCCGCTTGATGCTGACAGAGTCGGCAGGGTTGGCAATGGTGCGGAGGTAGGCCAGCACGTCTTTGATCTCGCGGCGATCGTAGAAGCGCAAACCGCCTACCACCTGATAAGGAATGCTGTAGCGGGTCAGCACTTCCTCAAAGGATCGGGACTGGGCGTTGGTGCGGTACAGGATGGCGAAATCGCCCCACTTCAGTTCCGGGTTCTCGTACTCCAGGCTGCGAATCTGGCCCACCACAAAATCAGCTTCGTGGATCTCGTCGTCCGCCTTGTAGCAAAAAATGGATTCCCCCTCGCCGCGAGTCGCCCGCAAAATCTTGTCGATGCGCTCGGTGTTGTTCTCAATAATATGGTTGGCAACGTGGAGAATGTTCGAGGTGGAGCGGTAATTTTCCTCCAGTTTGACCATGCTGCGGGTATCGTCATCCGGCAAACCATCCCCAAAGTCGTCCTGGAAGTTCATCAGGATCGTAAAATCCGCTGCTCTAAAGGAATAAATACTTTGATCGGCGTCTCCGACCACAAAGGTGGAGCGGTTGCGCCAGTCGTTGAACTTCTGAATGTCTTCGCCGTTGGTGGTGAGCAGGCGAATCAGGTCGTACTGGGTACGGTTGGTGTCCTGATACTCGTCCACCAGGATGTGGCGGAAGCGGTTGTGCCAGTAGCCCAGCACTGACTCGTTCTGCTGGAACAGCTTGACCGGAATCATAATCAGGTCGTCGAAGTCGAGGCTGTTATTAGCGGCGAGGGCTTTTTCATAATGGCGATACACGTCCGCGATCATGCGCCCCCGGTAGTTGGGCTGGTCTTTCTCGAATTCGGATGGGGTGAAGTTCTGGTTCTTGGCGTTGCTGATGGCGTAGCGCACCGATCGCGGGTTGAACTTCTTGTCGTCCAGGTTCAGATCTTTGGTGACGATGGTTTTCACCAGGCTCTGGGCGTCGGACTCGTCAAAAATCGAGAAGGTCTTTTTCCAGGTATAGCCGTCGGGGTGCTGGTATTTCTCAATGTCAAAGCGCAAGATGCGGGAGCACAGGGCATGGAAGGTGCCAATCCACAGATGCTTGGTGACGTTTTTGTAGACGTGGGATCTGAGCTTGGTCTGCTCATATTCCGGCAGCGCCGACAGTCGCTTGCCATGCTTGGCCTGGGCTTCTTGCTCCGCAAACAGCAACTCAATCCGCTCCTTCATCTCTTTGGCGGCCTTGTTGGTAAAGGTCACCGCCAGGATGTTTTCGGGGTCGACGCGGTGGTTGAGCACCAGGTTGGCAATGCGGAAGGTCAGGGCACGGGTCTTACCCGACCCGGCTCCCGCCACCACGAGCAGGGGACCGCAGAAGTGCTCGACCGCAGCACGCTGGGAGGGGTTGAGCTTGGCAAGGAAGTCGGTGGAAGCCGTCATGGGCAAGGGGCAAAGTGGGTGGCAAACATCCCTTAGTATGACATCCCTGTCCAGTTTGAAGTTTAGCTGGCAAGCATCCTAGATGCGTTTCTGCTTTGGCTTTCTCGCAGGTATAGAGAGTTTTAGAGATGAATTCGCCTACTCTTCGTCGTGACTCGGTTCCAACAATAAGTAAAGGCCGTCCAGAATTTGGCGAACTCGTTGTGGCGACAGGGTGCCGATCTTTTCATCGAGTTGACTGCGATCGACCGTGAATATTTGAGAAATGTTCACGACGCTGGACTTAGAGAGATTGGCTTCTCCTGGGTCAAGCAACACATTGCCGGGGGCTTGGGCACGTTTGAGATTGGAAGTGAGCGCACACACGACCACGGTGCGAATGCGGCTGTGATTGAAGTCGTTGTTTTGAATGACGACATGGGGATGGCGATAGCCAGGGGCTGAGCCGATGGGATCGCCTAAATCAACCCAGTAAATATCGCCTTGTTGGACTACCATTCCCCGTCAACTAGATTGCGGTGACTCGTCCGCATCGTCTGGAGCAAGCGGGTTTCGTCTTCATCAAGGTCGTCTGCGTAGGCGGCGTTGATTTCGGCGACCAAATCGGGCCGTTTTCGGTATCGCCGGATGAAGTCTTGCAACGCCAAGGTCACCAATCGCCCCCAGGAAATCTGAAGTTCTTTGGCAAGGGTCTGGGACTCGCTTACAAGCGATTCTTGAATGGGGAGGCCAGTTGGTTGATCTGCCATAGGGGTGTAGAAAATAACTGAGGCGGCTACCTGAAGTTTAGCCAAGTTGAACAGAGAACAGTAGGGTCTTGCGTCAAAACTGGCAGCTTTTGGGAGATGGGTACGCGATCGAGTGGACTGCTCTGGATGAGCATATTGGTATCGAAGGGTTACTAGCAGGCAAACCAAGTGGGGAAAGTCAGCGTTCTTTTGAGCATTGGCTCGCTACAAGAGAAAATCGAGCAATAGATAAACTATAGCAATACGAAAAAACAATACGGCAACCTTTAATCGATTTAACATGACACTTAAAAAAGGCCAATACCCGGTTTTGCCTCTGGACGTGCCTGAAGATTATGTAAAAAGGGTGATAAACCAATTTGGAGGATTTAATTTTCTTGGCCAAAATCTTCCGTTCATCAGAAATCTGACTCGATATGTTAATGAAAAAAGGGTTCTTTTTATTGTTTATAGTGACTTTAGAAGAAAAAATATTTCATTTGGATCTTCTGAAAAAAGACTGCAAGTAGTTCCTCGTGATAAACAAGCCTCAGATACCTTGGAGGCATACTTCGAGGATTTTCTAGACTGGCAAAATGACCTTTGGACACGAAGAACTGTTGCTATTGATTTCGGCAATAGCTCTCAAGAGTTTGTTCAAGAGGTAATGGAAGATCTTCTTTCACTGACAGATTATCCTTGGGACTTTGGTTTTGCTCTAACCCCTTTCCATGATTCTCAAAAAATTGAACAAATGTTCAAATCCATGGGGATCGGAAAAAGTAAAATACAACAAAAGAGAAGTAAGTCCGAACAGTTTGTATATTTTATTCAGGCTGGTGAAGACAAAAAAATAAAGATAGGAATTACAAAACAAATAGATTCCAGACTGAAACAGCTACAAACAGGCAATCCACTGCCGTTGAGAGTTTTGGCTATTATTCCGGGAGGCCGCAAATTAGAAAAGGAGCTACATCTAAAGTTTCAAGAATATTCTTTGAAAGGTGAATGGTTTAAGCTAGATGGAGAAGTTGAGAAATATGTGGATAAATTACGTGCTCTAGACGTTGAGCCAGAAAAAAGTCAATTCGATTTGTGAAAGCATTAGTGTTACAGAACTAAGTGCTAAGTGACACGAATCGCCTCTTGCTCTACCGTTGCTTGAATTTCATCGCGAAGCATTTTCTTCGTCACCACATCAACGGATACGCCGAGTAAATCTTCAAGATAGAACTTGAGATCCATGTAGCGATCAAAGGTGACTTTTCCATTGAACTCTACGAGTACGTCTAAATCGCTGCTGTCCTGGGCTTCATCTCGCGCCACAGAACCAAACACCGCCAAAGACTCGACTCCGAAGTCTGCCAAGGTCACGCGGTGTTTTTGGCGTAGGTCGATCGCTGCATGACGTTTCATAGTCACCAGTATATGGCTCTCGTTGGGAGTGCGATCGCTCCCCCACAGCAACACTACAACCCTGCAAATGCAGAAAATCTGGAAACTGGAAGATTTTGAGGGGAGGGGAGCGATCGCAACCCTCGCATTAGTTAAAATCACTAAAAACAATTTTCCGAGCCATGTCTGAGCAATCATCTACTGGTGAATTAAATATCAGCATGGCGGAGAGTAGGCCGGATGAAGGTCAGAGAGATTATCAAACGGTTGGAAGCGGATGGTTGGGTTCAAGTCAGAATGAGAGGGAGCCACCGGCAATTCCATCATCCAACTAAACCTGGAACAGTAACGGTTGCAGGCAAACCAAGTCTTGACCTACCTCGGGGTACACTGAACAGTATCCTCAAGCAAGCAGGGCTGAAGGAAAATGAGTAACAAACTGCAATACCTGATTGTGATTGAGCAAGGCTCAAATAGCTACGGTGCCTATGTTCCAGATTTACCTGGTTGTGTGGCAGTCGGGGAAAGCCGAGAAGAAGCCGTTGCGTTAATCCAGGAAGCGATCGCTATGCACCTTGAAGATTTACGCGATCGCGGAGAAGCTATTCCACCGCCTCACTCCTCTAGTGAAGTGATTGAAATCTCAGCCGCTTGAGCGATCGCTGCAACTTTTAATGTCGTTTGAGCTGAGAAGATTCTGAGGGGAGAGGAGCGATCGCCCCATCAGTTATCAAGATGGAATTTTGGACTGCGATCGCTGAGCCATCTGCAACCACCACCGCAAATGTCGTGCGGCACTGCGAGCCACTACCCGAAAACGGCTTCTCCTTTTCGAGGTATCGCTTTGATAGGCACGCGGTTTGCTAAACTCGCCCAGACAGAAATTTGCCACACAAAGCTGACTCCCCAGGGCAACCGCGTGGCACAATGGTGTCGCCTTATGGTTTATCGGCAAATGTCTATGCGCGGCAATTCAAACAACCTGGCCATCATGATCGTGCTCAACATTGTCGGCGTCATGTTGGTTTTAGGCGCAGTGATTCTCGTGCTACGGGGACTCGGATGGGTTACGCAGATCCCTGAGTACGTGATTTGGGCGTTGTTGCTGCTGTCGCTCGGGATCGGTATTTTGGGCGGTATTCGCTCGGCACGATAAGGAATGAGGATCAAATAACAGCCAAATTGTTAGGGCAGGCATCTTGCCTGCCTGGGGACAGCCGAAACGGCTATCCCAAGTTATTCAATTCTCATTCCTAAGCAGGTCACACTATGCGACGTCTTTCTCTGCCTAGTCAAATTTTTCTCGCCCTCTTGGGCTTCACCCTGCTGGTATGGATTTTACGAGGCCTGACCATCCTGTCTTTCATTCCAGGGATTGTGCTGTGGTTGCTGTTATTGCTTACCATTGGGGCTGGCGTGATCACCAGCCTGCAGCGGATGCGTTAAGGCCCAGAGCGATCGCATGGCCGACCTCGGCGTTTTCGGCGCGGCGTGGTGACTAGTGGGCAGGCTCAGGGGCAATCATGGCTTTTGGCTCAAACATTACAAAAAAGTGCGAATCAGGGGTTTTGTGGCGGAGGAGTTTTAGCCATGCTTCGGCATCTTGATAACGCCGATATCGCTCAACTATCGTGCGGGGCTTTTCCGGCAGTTGACGAACGATGCACCAGGGTCGTAGCTGAGTTTGATAGGTCATGGTTTTCACCAGGTAAAGGACGATGAACTGGAAACGGGGCGCATTTTCCCACTGCAAAAAGGCCAGGTCAACGCCGCTCAAGGGAACGGGAAAACCCAGTAATCACATCCTTCGCTCGCGCTCTACCTTGGTCAGCAGCCCAATCAGTCACCCACATTCCTAAAGGAGATGGGCAAGGCACTTGAGACACACGATGGCGTCGGTTAATTGGGGGATAACGCTCAGTACCCCAGTTAAAAAATCGGTCACTTACCGCTTGAAGAAACTCAAGAGTTTCGAACCTTGGCAGTAATTGCCTAGAGAGTAGCACTGAAACACTAAATAGGTAAATAGGTTTGTATTTGTACACAAAATGTGGTGTATGCCCCACTCAAATACGATCGCCCCCGTTGCAAAGCGGCTCAGATTTTTTATGATTGCCACAGGCGATCGCAACCTCTTATTGAAACCATCGTGGAAGACGACCAAGACAAAGCGCTGCCAGACAATGACGATAGTTCTGAAAAGCCCAGACGCCGATCGCGTTCGAAGCGCAGCAGCCAAAAATCCACTTCGTCGATGCCCGCCCTGCCCCCAGCGGCAAATTCAGTAGCGGGTGGCATTTATAAGGTGCAAATTTTTTATCTAGCGGCTCGCAGCACCAATCCCAAAGCTCCCGTCAAAGATGCCCTCTGGTTTGCGACGTATCCGATCATTCCGCGAGTGGGCGATTGTTTGTTTCACGATGGCGTCTACTACCAAGTGGAGCGGGTCTTTCTCTACGAAAATATGGGGCCGGGTTGGTATGCGGATATTGAGGTGTCGTTTTACGGCAGACGGTAGGGAGTGCGAGGGTATGAGGGTGGCTGGGTAGTTGGGTGCGAGGGTAGTTGGCGAGGCAAAAAGTCTCGGTAGTGGCGGGTTTAGCGTTGCGCTGTGGGAAGTTGTCCAAGCGGGATCAACTAGACCGGCTTCGACAGATATAGCGGTGTGCAGGGGGGGCAGGTAAGTAGGAAGTTGCAATTAAACGTAAGACGCCGTAGGTTGCGGTTGAGGAACGAAACCCAACACCCGCATGGGTTACGCTACCGCTCTAGCGCAGCCATGCCCGAAGGGCTTTACCCATCCTACAGTTGAATCAGCCCAGCTACTTACACCCGAAACTTGAGACCTGAGACCTGAGACCTGAGTCCCGACCAACCGTACTTGACCAGATTGAACACCACTGTATGTCACTATGGCGGCAGTGGTGAATCAGGACTGCGAATGGCATGTTGAGGGGTGAAGTCGCGGCGTTGACTGCGGCATTTTTGTGGGCGTTGTCGACGGTGATTTTTGGGCGACTGGGCAAGTCGCTCAGTCCACTGGTGTTGAATTTGGCAAAAGGGGGCATCGCGATCGCCCTCATCCTCATCACGTTGGTACTACAGCAAAATTTGCAGCCGCAACTGCCCTCGGCGGCGATCTTCTGGCTGATGCTCAGCGGTGTAATCGGCATTGGCCTGGGGGATACGGCCTATTTCAGGTCCATCAACTATTTGGGGGCGCGACGGGCACTGTTGATGGAATGCCTGGCCCCGCCGCTGACGGCGCTGATTGCCCTGGTGTTTTTGCAGGAACAGTTGAGCGCGATCGCCTGGGGCGGCATTTTGCTCACGGTGGGCGGCATCGCTTGGGTGATTTCCGAACGGGTCCCCACCGCCGATCAGAAATACGTCAACTTACGGGCAGGCATTCTCTGGAGCGTATTGGCTCAGCTTGGGCAGGCCAGCGGGGCGGTGATGTCGCGGGGGGTACTGGCAAATACGGACATAGATCCCTTGTGGAGTGGGCTGCTGCGCATTGCTGCTGGGGGCATCATTTTAGTGATTTTGGTGGGGAGTCGCGGTCAAGTTGGCGCAAAATTGCGACCTCTGCGATCGCGGCAAATCCTACCGATGCTGGTGCTGGCGGCCTTTTTGGGTACCTATCTGGCGATCTGGCTGCAGCAAGTGGCGTTCAAATTTACCCCGGCGGGCATTGCTCAGGCATTGCTGGCGACCAGTCCGTTATTTGTGCTGCCCATTGCGGTGATGTTGGGCGATCGCGTCACCGGACGAGCCGTGCTGGGTGTGTTGGTGGCGATCGGCGGTATCTGGTTGCTGATTGGGGCGTCGTGATCGAGGGCTTGGCTGCTGTTGCAACGCGATCGAGTACGGGCTGCCGATCTGTTGATGGCAAAATGTGACAGCTTTGTTACGTTACGATAAAGACACATTTCAAGGGCAACAATGGCTCCATCGGCGGTCAGCCCAAACGTCAATATATCTGGGAATTTTAGACATCATTATGGTTCAGAAAGTTGAAAAGTCACCCAAAGAGTGGAAAGAGCAGCTAACGCCTGAGCAGTATCATGTGGCCCGCGAAAAGGGCACCGAGCGGGCGTTCACCGGGGAATATCACGACAACAAGCAACCCGGCGTCTATAAGTGCGTCTGCTGCGGGACTGAACTTTTCCGCTCGGACGAAAAGTTTGACTCGGGCACTGGCTGGCCGAGCTTTTGGGCTCCCGCTAAAGCCGAAAACGTTGACACTAAAAGCGATCGCAGTTTATTTATGGTGCGTACTGAAGTCCTCTGTGCCGCCTGCGATGCTCACCTGGGTCACGTCTTTAACGATGGTCCGGCCCCCACGGGCAAGCGCTACTGTATCAACTCCGCCTCCCTCGACTTTGAGAAAAAAGCGTAACCGATACGCCTCTCATGGGCTCGAGGTTTGGCACCGTCAGACAGACTGCTGATCGACGATAAATCTTGAGCCAGCGCTAACCGTGACAGCCTCTAAAACTGTCACGGTTTTTCGGTGGCTGTGTCAATTTGGGCACGGCCCCCCGAGACAACCGAGACCTTCCTAATTCACCCTGGCGAACTGACAGTCGCAATGCAACTCAACGTCGAAACTGCGGGGCAAGGATACCCCATTCTGTGTCTACACGGCCATCCGGGTAGCGGACGCTGCATGTCGGTGTTCACCGAAAAGCTGGCTCAGCGCTACACCACGATCGCGCCTGACTTACGAGGCTACGGTCAAAGCCGAACGAACCAACCGTTTGTCATGCAGGATCACCTGGCTGACCTGATGAGCTTGCTCGATCGCCTCAAGATTGAGCACTGCCTGGTGTTGGGTTGGTCGCTGGGCGGCATCTTGGCGATGGAACTGGCCGTGCAACAGCCGCAGCGCGTGACCGGTCTCATTTTACTGGCGACAGCGGCTCGTCCACGGGGTAGCCATCCCCCCATCACCTGGCAGGATCATGCCCTGACGGTGATCGCCTCACTGATCAACAAAGCCGTCCCCGGTTGGCAGTGGAATATTGAAACCTTCGGGCGGCGATCGCTCTACCGTTACTTAATTCAGCAACACACGCCTCAGGCCTATCAACGGCTGGCCAACGAAGCTTTTCCCGCTTTTTTAAAAACGTCACGCCCGGCGCAGCAAGCCCTCAACCAAGCGCTACGAGCAGGCTACAATCGTCTGCCTGATATGACTCAAATCACGGTGCCGACCCTGATGTTGTGTGGAGACCGCGATCTCCACATCACCGCTGCCTCCAGCCAAGAAACCGCGCAAAATTTGCCCCGCAACACCCTCAAAACGTATCCTCAAACCGCTCACCTGTTCCCTTGGGAAATTCCCGATCAGGTGTTGGCCGACATTGACCAGTGGTTACAAACCCATGGCTAAGGAATGGGGATCAAATAACATCCAAATTGTTAGGGCAGGCAAGATGCCTGCCTTGGGACAGCCGAGACAGCTATCCCAACTTATTCAATTCTCATTCCTAAACGCGGCTCAAGAGCCTTTCGGGCAGTTCCTCTGGCAGTTGCCAGCCATCGTCTGAAAAGACTTTCTCCCAAAGCGTTTACGCCTTTTCACCAGCCCCTATACTAGAGGCACGAGCTTGCACGGACGTGCTGGGAGTAAACGAACAATGGAATGGCATGTGAGTGACGCCCAAAGTTTGAGAGTAATTGATCGCGAAATCGGCAATCACATGTTTACTCCATCGGAATATGAGCTGGTGCGCCGCATCATTTACGCTACCGCTGATTTTGAGTTTGCTTCCCTGATTCGCTTTTCGGAACATGCCCTGACCTCGGGGGCCGCAGCGCTGGCCGCCCGCACTACGATTGTGGTAGATGTGCCCATGGTGCAGGTGGGCATTGCCCAACCCATTCAAGAGACGTTTGTGAATCCGGTCTATTGCAGCATGGATGCTCTGACTCGACCGCAAAAGGGCAAGAGCAAAACCGCCTGGGGTATCGAAACGCTGGCTCAACGCTATCCCGAAGGTATTTTTATCGTCGGCGAATCGCAAACCGCCCTGGAATCTCTGGTCGAACTGGTCGAGGCGAATCAAGTGCGACCGGCGCTGATCATCGCCACCCCCGCTGGCTTTTTGGATGTGGATCTGTTGAAAGGTCGCTTGCAAGATACGATGGTGCCCCACATTCGTATCGATGGGAAAAAGGGTAATCCCGTGCTGGCAGTCTCGGTGATGAATGGCCTGATTGACTTAGCCTGGCAAGCTTACGGCAAAGCTCCTAAAGCCATTTAAATAGGGACGTAATCTCTAAAAAATGAGGATTTGATAGAGGTCCACAGGTTCTCTGAAAATAACCCTTCTCTCAGGCACCCGCTCCCTTAGGCTCAACCTTGATGAATCGGTTGCCCCAACAGGGACTGGGTGCCTAAACCCACCCAGGCAGGGAAATTCAATCAGTTGGGATAGCCGTCTCCGCTTTCCCTTGTCCGGTCAGGTCTATTCTTCACGGAAATTGGATGTTAAATGATCCTCATCTCCCAAAACAAAAAGCGGCGTAGTCTAACGACGCCGCTTTTACATTAGAGTCAGTGAATTGACTGGAGCTGCGGATTATTCGATGAGTGTCGGAGCCATCAGAGAGGCGGTGCGTTCCGGTGCAGCGATCGCGCTAAACAAGGGCTGATTGGGCTGGTCGGCAATCAGCATCATCGTGTCTTGCACCCGACCCAGCATGGCTACCGTTTTAGCATCGTAAGTCTGGGTGGCCACCTTGGGATATAGCCCAATGCCAATCACAGGCACCAGCAGACAAGCCGCGATGAAGGCCTCACGGGGACGAATATCCAGCATCAGTGGGGTCTTCTCAACCACTTCGCCGGTGTTGCCGTAAAAGATGCGACGCAGCATCGTCAGCAGGTAAATCGGGGAAAGAATGACGCCGATCGCGGAGAGCACGATGATGCCGACTTTGAAGGTCAAGGTATAAGCATCGCTAGTCGCCATGCCCAGGAACACTGCGATTTCGCTCACGAAGCCACTCATGCCAGGCAGAGCCAGAGACGCCATTGCCGCCGCCGTAAAGAAGGCGAAAGCGGCGGGCATCTTGCGCGCCATGCCACCCAACTTGACCATGTCCAACGTATGGGTACGCTCGTAGGTCACCCCCGAGAGGAAGAACATCACCGCCGCAATCAAACCGTGGGAGATCATTTGCAGCACTGCGCCACTGATACCGACGGTGGTGAAGGTCGCAAAGCCGATGAGCACAAACCCCATGTGAGCGATCGAAGAGTAGGCCATGCGGCGCTTCAGGTTGTCTTGCCCAAAGGCATTGAGGGAAGCGTAGAGAATGTTGACAACGCCGAGAATGGCTAAGAAGGGAGCGACAAACACATGGGCATCTGGCAACATCTCAATGTTCATGCGCAGAATGCCGTAGCCTGCCATCTTCAGCAGCACCCCCGCCAGAATCATGGAAACAGCAGCGGGCGCTTCGCTATGGGCATCGGGCAACCAGGTATGGAAGGGGAAAATTGGCAGCTTCACCCCAAAGGCCACAATCAAGCACGCATAGGCAAAGAGTTGGAACGGTAGTGAATAGTCTTTCATCGCGAGGTCAGTGAAGTTGAAGCTCACTGTGTCGCCATAAAAGGCCATCGCTAGAGCCGCAACCAAGATGAAGATCGACCCGATCGCGGTGTAGAGAATGAACTTGGTCGCAGCGTAGCGGCGCTTTTGACCCCCCCAAATCGAGATGAGCAGGTAGACAGGGACCAGCTCAATTTCCCACATCAGGAAGAACATCAGAATGTCCTGACACAGAAAAACCCCGACCTGAGCGCTGTACATCAATAACAACAAAAAATAATAGAGGCGGGGTTTAGTCGAAATATTCCAAGAAGCCAGAATGGCGAGGGTCGTAACCAGGCCGCTCAAAATCACGAGGGGCATCGAGAGGCCATCAGCGGCTACCGTCCAGTTGAGGCCAATTTGCGGCACCCATTGGTAAGACTCAACCAATTGCAGGCCGACTTCTTGTAAAGAGTAGTAGCGCCCAAAAGTAAAGATGATGAGGGCAAATTCTGCTAGACCGACGGCCAGGGCATAGCTGCGCACCGTTTTGTGATTGCTGCCGGGTAGCAGAGGAATCGGCAAACTGGCCAAAAAGGGAAACAGGACAATCGTGGTTAACCACGGAAAATGCTCGCCAATCATGACATTCACGTGAGTTCTAATGAACAAGTGCAGATAGAACACCGGTTTAGAAGTTGTCTAGCTCAAGGCTGATAGAGACATCTCGATAATGCATCGTCTCGTTGTCGCAGCGGCCTTACCTAAACAGTGAAGGTCGGAGGAGGTCAGCAGGTGTTCCCAGAGCGGGAGTCACATTGACTAGGCGAACCAACCGGTAAATTCAAGATGAGCATTTCTACTCATCTCATGCATGGCCCTAGTATACGCAACTTCATGAACTTTTGCGAAGGCATTTTCTCGGATCGCTTACCGGAAATTCATCTCTGTTAACTGTTTATGAGGGTTTCCAGCGCTTGAGGTCTCTAATGATGACAAAAAACAACCCGACCAATCACTTCAAATTATGTAAATGAATATCAATTAATTCCATAAATCCGGACTTTTATCCTCTCTGTAAAAAAATATTGTCTGAGGATTTTGAATTGGTTCCTACTTGGCTGAAATTCTCTAAAGTCAAGGCTTTTGGCGCGATCGCGCCAGCCCTGATAAACCTCGTCTAGATTCAGAAGTGGAGTTTTAACCTTTGTCCGAACCTCACCGCCTGCGGCACCTCTCCTTACGAAGGCTGCCGCTTATACACATCTCGATTGCCACCTCAACAGGCGCACTCGCCCCCCTTAGTCCCCCCAATTCTGGGGGGAGACCGGAGTTTGAAGTCCCCCAGAATTGGGGGATTTAGGG
>Ga0008835_100856_pt1 | contig 20689 bp, 20 predicted proteins | sample HotLakConsoUCCRE_FD_62215 | JGI IMG/M metagenome (GOLD analysis project Ga0008835, IMG submission 62215) | Hypersaline microbial mat communities from Hot Lake, Washington, USA - Hot Lake Consortium UCC-RE (Hybrid Assembly) ... | reverse complement strand
GCTCTTCAAGCGTCAGGGAGACGATGTATTTTTTCGCAGGCATGGGCAGATGACAGGATTCGACAGCTCTATTATCCAATATGCCTATCCCTCAAATCAAGCCTGACACACTACTAGATACCCCGCCGTGGCAAGAGCGCATCGCAGCCTTGCCAAGCGCCTCCAGCTTAAGTGAGTTGGTGTGCCAGGTGTTGCAAATGGGCTTGATGCTGGCACGCTGGTTGCTGGAAGCCGAACTCGACCGCCGGGCTCAGGCCCCCTGCGAGTGGTCGAATTGTTCCACCTGTGGTCATCGGTTGAACTCGCAAGGGTGGCAATCGCGACAGGTCCAAACCTTGGTCGGTCAGATCCACTGAAAGCGTCGCGTGGGGCGCTGCCCGAAGGGGTGCAAAGGCAGTCTTTCCATTCCGCTAGACCAATCCCTGGGTCTGAATGCGCATCAGCAGAGTAGCGAAGAACTGATGCGCTTGGGCTGTTTGCTGAGTGTGGTGATGCCCTACGAATTGGCCAGTTGGCTGCTGGGGCAATGGAGTGGTTTGACGGTCAGTGCCGCCACCCTCTGGAACTGGGTGCCGCAGAAAGGCCAGCAAGCCCAAGCCGAACTCGCCAGCGCTTTAGCGGCCCAAACGGCGGGCGAGTCGGTCGTCGCGGAGCCCTTGCCCGAGGCGTTAGCGAGCCTGGCGTTAGCCATCAGTGCCGATGGGGTGATGGTGCCGTTTCGCCCCCATCCCGGCACCGCTCGCGGGAAGACCGAGTGGCGGGAAGTCAAAGTCGCGATTTTGGCCCGCTTAGGACAGCGTCTCAACCGGGCACAACAAGCTGTCCCCCAGTTGCTGCACCGTCGACTGGTCGCCGTATTGGGCGATATTGACCAGTTCATTCCCCACCTCCAACTGGAAGCCGCTAAGCAAGCCTGGGAGGCCGCCCCGAAAGTGATTTGGCTCAGTGATGGGGGACCCGGCTTGTGGCGCGTCTATCGCACTTGTTTTGCCCACTCGGCGGTCGCGGTGCTCGATTGCTTCCATGCCGCTGGTCATCTCTGGCGCGCCACCACCGCCCTCTTTGATGACCCCAACTCACCCGACGCTCGGACCTGGTTTCAGCGGTGGCGGCATCAATTGCGCCATGGGCAACACCGCACCGTGCTACGGTCCTTGACGGCTCTGCTCAACTCCGGGCTCTTTCAAGGCCAGGCCTTAGTGACCTTGTCTCAGGTGCAGGCCTATTTTCAGCGACATCATCGTCATATCCGTTATCAGCACTTTGAACAGCATCACTGTCCCTGGGGCTCGGGGATGGTCGAAAGGGCTTGTAAATGGCTCATTCAGCAGCGTTTTAAGGGCGTCGGCATGCGCTGGAGTGAAGACGGCTTTAACCATCTCCTGAGACTGCGCTTGGCTTGGGTCAATCAGCGCTTTGATGCCCTCTTCCCCTCGGTGCCGACGTCCATACATTCATACCCCCCCTAACCGCTATAAGCGCCCGGGCAAACCCATTGATGACCACACGTTCAGTCAGGATATCTGGAAGCGTATTTGCAAAAATATTGGCATCGAGCGGGTTCCCTATGCGGCTCGTCACTCTCTCGGTTCCCACTTATTGGAAGATGGAGCCTCCATTCCTCAAGTTGCGGGGATATTGGGCAACCGCCCTGAAACCACGGCCCGTCATTACTCTCACATGCTCAACCGGCCCAACATGCCCGAGTTTTAGCTGCACGAGTTCTGCACGTTATCGAGTGTCTAACTGTACCCAACAGCGGCCAAGTACGACCGTACTGAAAAAGCCGAACCCTTTACAGGATTCGGCTTTAACGTTTAGAAATCAATCGGAGCGGCGGGATTTGAACCCACGACCCCTACTACCCCAAAGTAGTGCGCTACCAAGCTGCGCTACGCCCCGACATGCGACAAGGGTCGCTTAATTAAACTAGCATGAAATTTTGACATCTCGCTGCTTACCCGGCAAAAAAATCTTGGCTCCCATTAGCTAGTACCGCTCGGCGTAAATATGCTCACTATTAGCGATGATGGGGGGCAGGGTGCAAGGTTTAGGGTCTAAGGTGGAACCCTTCACAAGGGTAGAGAGACTTACGCCACGGATTACTAGTCATGAAGTTGCCCCTCGTCACGGAGGGAATGGCGCGAGACCTTTGACTATCTTGATCGTTTGACAATTTTCTTTGCATGTTGCCATCACAGCCCAAGGCTCAATCTTTACGATCGCCCGATCCCTGGTTAGCGGTGAACTATGCGGTGATTTTTCCAGGATTGGGGCAGTTGTATAGTGGCCATTGGTGGAAGGGGGGTAGCTGGGTGGCGATCGCCCTATTTTTGTTGAGCTATGGCTTATGGTCGATTTTTGGCGCTTACGGCAATACCGTGCAGGGCTTTTGGGCGTTGGGATTGTTGATGGTGGTTTATAGCTTCAGCATTTTGGATGCTTATCGGGGCACCCAGGCCGATTATGCTACGCGGATCTCAGTACCAAAGGGACGTCAAGATGTTTGGTATGCGGTGTTTTTGTCGCAACTGTTGCCGGGGTTGGGGCATTTGTATGCGCAGCAGGCAGCCGTGGGCGGTTTGTTGTTGGTTGCCGGACTGCTGGCGGCCTGGTGGGCTAATCGGCAACCCCTGTTGGCCCCGCTGCCGCCAGCGATTTGGGCGTTTAGCTGTTATCACGTTTACCTGGGTTTTCCGCAGCGATCGCGCCGCCAATCCACGGCGATCGCGCTGCTGATTTTGGGGATCTTTCTCACGCGGTTTGTCGTGAGCAACGCTCCTCATTGGATTGATCAGACGTTTTTGCAGTGCATTGTGCCGAGCGAATCGATGGTGCCGACGTTGCAGGTGGGCGATCGCTTGTTTGTGCGGCGCGATCGGGGCTATGTCCCGCAAACGGGCGACATTATCGTGTTTGAGCCCCCCCCAGCGTTACAGGCAGCCATGCCGTCTCGAAACCTGGAAGATGTGCTCTTTGTCAAGCGGGTGATTGGTCGCCCCCAGGAAGCGGTGGAGATGGCTAACCAACAAGTGCTGATTGAGGGGCAGGTGTTAATTGAGGACTATATCCAGTCTCCCGCCGAGTATCCCTGGGGACCAGACCGGGTGCCCCCGCTGAGCTATTTTGTGTTGGGCGACAATCGCAACGAGAGCAGCGATTCCCATGTGTGGGGATTTTTGCCAGCGGCGTATGTGTTGGGGCGGGCGTACAAAATTTACTGGCCGCCGGGGCGCATTCAACCCTTGCCGAGCGGTACGCCCTTTCGGCGACCGAGCCGCTTAGCGAGGGCCAAAGCGGCGGCCTGATAAAATATAGCGGCAAACGCCATTGGTTAAACTAAAAGACCCTGATCGCTTTCTCAGTTCTCCCCTTTGATGCTGGTTGTTAGCGGGCCGAGCGGCGGCCCTGACTAGCGTGAAGGATTTGCCCCCTTAGCAGGCCGATGTGCCCTATGGCGTCCCCTGATCCCAATGCCTGGCTGCGCCGACTGCCGATCGCCGTCGGCATTCTCGGCAGTGCGCTCCTGATGGTGAACCGGTTGCTGACTTCGGCGCTGACTGAATCGCAGGCGCGGTCGGATGTGATGGGCGTGATTTTGTGTGCGGTGTTAGTGCTGACGGGGTTGCTCTGGCAGCGGGTGCAGCCCAAAACGCCTGATATGGTTCAGCTTGCGGGGGAAGAGGGGTTTGAACTGGATGAGACGCTGCCCGATGAGGTACAGACGGAACTGGCCTGGGCGTCGCATCTGTTGTTGACGAATACGGTGACGCGGGCGATCGTGGCTTATTACGATGGCAAAGTCCTGATGCGGCGGGGCATTTTGGGGCCAACGGATGAGGTGACCCAAGGGGCGATTCTTAAGCGGGTGCTGGCAAAGGGGAAAGCGGTGTATTTGGTGGACACGAAACTGTATCCCGGTCGGGTCGAATTCAGCTATCTGCCGGAAAATACCCAGGGGCTCATCTGCCAGCCGATGGGCGCTAAAGGGGCGTTGATTTTGGGGGCCAATGCGCCTCGCAGCTATACGAAGCAAGACGAAACCTGGATCGAAGGGATCGCCGATAAGCTGGGGGTGACGCTAGCACGATCGCTCAATCACGATGCGATCGCGTCATAGTGACCCGCTGAGCGCCCAGTCCCCGAGGCCGTCTGGTTACACTTTATTTAGACTGCATAAACCACTTCTTTTGTCCTGGTACCATCATGCCTGCCTATCCTGGAATTAGCCGTGATGCCTTTCGTCATCCCCTCGATCAACAAGCGGAAGCGGCGCTCAGAGCCTTTCCGGGGTTTGACCTCGTCGCCCGCAAATTTGTGGAATTCATGTACGAGCGCCCCCAGTTAGTCTCGCTGATGGGCAATAACGTGCAGGTGGGGCCGCAGCAGTATGCCACGCTTTACCATCTGTTTCGAGAATCTGTGCAGGCATTAGATGTGCATCCCGCACCCACCTTGTTTGTGGCGCAAAATCCCCAGGTCAATAGCTACGCCATTGGGGAAGAGCATCCCTGCATTGTGGTGAATACGGGGCTGTTGGACTTGTTGACGGATGACGAAATTCAGACGGTGATGGCCCATGAATTGGGGCATGTGAAGTGCGGCCACACGACCCTGACGCAGATGGCGCTTTGGGCGATGAATACCGCCTCCGTGATTGGTGAACTCACCTTTGGGCTGGGCAACATGATCAGTACCGGACTGATTTATGCCTTTTATGAATGGCGGCGCATGGCGGAACTGTCGTGCGATCGCGCGGCGCTGCTGGCAACGGATGACTGGCGACTGGTGGGCCATACGATGATGCGGGTCGCAGGCGGCAGCAACCGCTTTGCCCAAGAGCTAAATTTTGCCGCCTTTGAACAACAGGCCGAGGCGTATCAAAACCTCGACGAAGATGGGCTGAGCCAGGTCTACAAGTTTTTGCTGTATAACGGCGGCGGGGCAGGGCCGATGCTCAGCCATCCCTTTCCGGTTGATCGCCTCAGCTATCTCAAGGTTTGGGCGCATTCCGAAGACTATGCGCGGATGAAGGCGGGCAACTACCAGCGATCGCCCACTAACGGCACGGTGAATGTCGACCCGAGGCCGTCTCCCAGCGAGGTCGATCGCCTGCGACAAGAACTCGCCGACCTGCAAGACGAACTCGAAAGATTGCGCCGTACTTCCTAGAACATAGGTTCAGGATGGCGAGACACCCGGTTTCATGGGGGGCTAGCCCGCGAGATGTGAGCGTTGCAGCGGAGAAACCGGGTGTCTGTCTCGACTTGCTATCGGGCATCCCACTCGGCAGCGGCATCCGCGATCGCGTCATCCACCGTTTTTTGGCCCAACATCGCCGCTTGCAAGTTGGTGTAAATCGCCTTCTGCAAGGCTTTCACATCTTCCATCGCGGGAATGAGCACTTCGGCATCGGCCATCTGTCCGGCACTGACCGATCGCGCGCGGGTCACGGGCTCCGCATCGGCGGGCGGTGCGGTAAAGTAGCTGTCCGCCAGCGCTTTGGTCGTGGAGGGCAAAACGTTAGCGGCCTTGGCGAAGGAGAGTTGGTTGTCGTCATTGGTGACATAGAGGGCAAACTTGAGCGCTGCCTCCGGCACGTCCGTCGATTGCGGAATCACCAAATTCATCACCGCCACATTCTTCTTCGCCGTCTCCCCGGTAATTTGCGGTCCGCTTGCGGTCGCCGCCGCAATATCCGGTGCGTTGGTTTCAATCGTGCTGAGAAATTCTGCCCCAGAGGCGAGGATGGCCGTTTCTCCTGCTTGATACAGCTCCACGGCGCGACGATGGCCCTGGGTCAGCACTTCCCGAGGCAGCAATTCCTGCTGATACAGGTCCGTCCAGTATTGAAAGACCGCCTGGCCCTCGGGCGTGTTGAAGGCTGCCTGGCCAGTTTCATCCACCAGGGGCACCCCCATTTGCACAAACGACTGCAAAACATCGGCGGCATCTTCCGGCACAAAGGAGATGAAGAAGGCATATTTGCCCGTGGCGTCTTTGATTTGCTGGGCCACCGTCGCCAGTTCTGCGTACGTTGTGGGCGGTGCGGTAATGCCTGCCGCCTCAAACAACTCAGTGTTGTAGAGGGTGACGCGAGTCGTGAGATACCAGGGCAACCCAAAGCTCTCGCCGTTTAGGGTGTTGGCCTGCCAGATTTTGTCCAAATACAGCGATTTCGCCTCGGCGGGCACCCGCTCATCCAGGGGTAACCAGGCTTTTTTGCTCGCCAGCTGCGACGCAAAATCTGGATTCAGGTTCACCACGTCGGGCGCGGTACCGGCGGAAACCGCTGTGAGGATCTTGCTCTGCATGTCGCCCCAGGGCACATCCACCCAGCGCACCGTAATGTCCGGATTTTCGGCCTCAAAGTTGGCGATTAACTCGTTGAAGTAGTCGGTGAAATCGGGCTGCAACTGCATCGTCCAGAATTCCACTTCCTGAGGACCGTCGGCACTGCTGTCAGCGGTGGTCGAAGGATTGCCGCAACTGATCAGCCAGCTCATGAGTAGACCGAGCAGCATCAAGAGGCTAAAGCGTTTCCAAAATCGAGGGAATGGGGACATGGTGAGTAGGGGAGGAGTGAGTAGGGAGTAGGTGGGTTAGGTGAGTGAGTGGGGTCGGTGGTCAATGCAGAATTCTGCATTTTGAACTCTGAATTCAACTATCAAGCCTAAAGCAAAATCTGCACTTTGCTGGCACAGGCGATCGCTCTCTCTTTAGCCTCCTCGACTGAATCACCCAAGGCTAAGGCTACCCCCATGCGGCGACCGGCATGGCAGCGGGGTTTGCCAAACAGCCGTAGCTTGCTGGTGGGAACGGCGAGGGCCTCGGCGACCCCCCCATAGCGAGGCTGGTGGCTGGAGCCGGGAGCCAGAATGACGGCGGAGGCACCGGGTTGCAACAGTTCGATCTGACCGATAGGCAGGCCGGTAATGGCCCGAACATGGAGTTCAAATTCCGACATATTTTGGCTCACCATCGTCACCATGCCGGTGTCGTGGGGGCGGGGACTGACTTCGCTGAAATAAACGGTCTGGGGCTGGTCGGGAGGACCGGCGATAAATAGCTCCACGCCAAACAGGCCCCACCCGCCGAGGGCATCGGTGATGATCTGGGCGATGCGCTGGCACTCCATGATGGTGTCGGGGTGCAGAGCGCAGGGTTGCCACGATTCGCGATAGTCGCCAGCCTCTTGCCGATGGCCAATGGGCGGACAGAAAAATATGCCATCCTGGGCGCGGACGGTGAGGAGGGTGATTTCGGTATCAAATGGGATGAAGCCTTCGACGATGACCCGCTCGGCTTTGCCGCGACCGGCGCTGTAGGCGTAGTCCCAGGCGGCATCGATGGCGGCGGGCGATCGCACCAGGCTTTGCCCCTTGCCTGACGAACTCATGATGGGCTTGACCACACAGGGCAGACCCATTTCGGCAACGGCGGCGCGATACTCGTCCAAAGTGCCCGCAAATTGGTAGGGAGAGGTGCGTAGGTGCAGGTCTTCGGCAGCGAGGCGGCGGATGCCTTCGCGGTTCATCGTCAGGCAGGTGGCTTGGGCGGTAGGGATGACGTGCCAGCCTTCGGCCTCTAGGGCGACCAGGGTATCAGTGGCGATCGCCTCCACTTCCGGCACGATCAGGTCGGGGCGCTCTTGCTCGATCAGTTGCCGCACGCGATCGCCAGCCAACATATCGATGACATGGGATCTGTGAGCCACTTGCATGGCGGGGGCGTTGGCATAGGCATCGACGGCGATGGTTTCGAGCCCAAGTCGCATGGCCTCAATGACAACTTCTCGCCCCAACTCGCCAGACCCCATGAGCAGCAAGCGTTTGGCCCCGTCGAGGGTAGGGGTGCCCCAGGCTTTAGCCGGGGTTGCGATGGCATTCTCGTTCATATCCACACACCGATGAGAGACAAAAATCTAGATTTTTGCAGATTTTTTCTATATTAAATGGTTCACTTTTCAAAATTGTGTGTAACATCTCAGGTGAATCAACCTGTCTGGTCGCAATTGTGAACGGATTGGGAGATAGAAAATTAGTCGTTTCTGGGTTGGCTAAAAATTGTCCTTTTAGCTTGCTTTGGGTAGCGGCTTTCACTCAAAGGGTGCAGTTACTTCATTTGATTTGGTTCAAAAATGGATCAAATTAAGTCGATGCGATGGTCTACAGGGAAGCAAGCAGTTTGTCTTTAGGGTGACATGCAATATTGTCCGCATTGCTGAGCGCTTTGATCAAGGGGAAGCCAATTAAGTGATCGCGCTCGGGCCGCTTCTCCCAAGGGGAATTGGGCCTGAAACTGTCGTTGATTTCTTAAGGTTTGTATCTTGTTTATCGCTGTGGCAAATCTGACTTAAATTGTGTACCATACGTCAGCACAATTTGTGTGGCTCTCCATATTTGCGATTGCCGCTATGGAGGCTTGCTGATAATTCGTTTTGATAACGAAGGCATAAACGGAGACGGCGGTGAACATTTTTCAGTCCCTATTTTCATCTAAACGTCAGAGTGTAGGCATCGAGCTTACCCCTGAGCGAGTGAATCTTGCCCGGGTGCGAAAACAGGGGCAAAAGCTTAAGCTCGAGACGAGATCATCCGTAGAATTACCGGAAGGCGCATTTCAAGAGGGGCAAATTCTCGATTCTCCGGCGGTGGCAGAAGCAATTCAAACGGGGTTGGCCGATAGTCGACTCAAGGTTAAATACGCGACGACGGCGATTCCGGGGCGGGCGATCACCCGCGTGATTCCGGTGCCATCTGAGTTGGATGAAGATGAGCTGCGGGAGATGGTGCTCAACCAAGAAGCGAGTCTGTACTTGCCTTTTCCCCGCGAAGAAGCCGATGTGGACTATCAAAAGCTGGGCTTTTTTGTGGACGAGGATGGGATTGAAAAAGTCCAGGTTTTATTGGTAGCGGTGCGCAAAGAAATTACCGATACCTATATCGACACTTTTCAGCAGGCAGGGATCAATCTAGCGGTATTAGAGACGTCGAGCTTTGCCTTGATTCGCACTATTCGGGATCAGCTCCGGCAGTTTACGCCCCAAGAGGCGGCGGCGATCGTCGACATTGGCTTTGAAAGCACTGAAATTTCCATCGTGGTTGATGGCATTCCCCATTTTTCGCGATCGGTTCCCATTGGGACTTTTCAGATTCAAGGGTCTTTAAGTCGGGCAATGAATTTGCCGCCCTCGCGCAATACCGATTTGCTCAAAGGGATGACGGTACCGACGACGCCGATGGATACTGTGGGGTCGCCGCAACCCATTGCGGGAGGGGGTTCAAATCCTGGTACGGCAGCGATGCTACGCATTTTGGGTGAGCTGTCGGATGAGCTGCGGCGGTCTATCGATTTTTACCTCAACCAGGCCGAGGATATGGAAGTGGCCCAGTTGTTATTGGCGGGGCCGGGGGCGGCCATTGGTCAACTCGATGAGTTTTTTGCCCAGCGGTTAAGTTTGCCTGCGAGTCAGGTGGATCCGGTGGCGGCGTTGTCGTTGGATATGACCGAAGAGATCGAGATGGAAGACCGACCAGGGTTGGCAACGGTGATTGGGCTTGGGCTGAGGGAGGTTTAGGCGATGTATGGATTAGACATTAATTTTCTCAAAGATCGCGAAATTCGGCCTGTTGAGGTCGGGCGGTCGACTCGGGCAGCGGCTCCGGCTGGCAGTCGGACGCCTTTGTTGTTGGGGTTGCTGGCGGCGATCGCGGCCCTCGGTCTAGTCGGTGGCTATTGGTTGTATTTGCAAGGTCAGATGCGGCGGCTCGAAGCCCGAGAAGCGGAACTAGATGCCGAAATTGCTGCAATTCAGAGTCAGCTCCAGCAGATTCAGACGGTGCAGGCGCAGATTGAGTTGGTCCGGGCGGAAAATCAGGCCTTTGTGAATGTCTTTAACCAGATTCGCCCGTGGTCGGCCTTTTTGAAAGAGTTGCGCGATCGCACCCCGGCCCGCATTCAAATTGTCTCGGTGTCACAAACCGCTGGTGCGACGTTGCCAGCCCCACCGGGAGCCGAAGAGGGCGCGCCCCCACCAGTCGCCGGTGGCATCAACGTGGAAGGGGCGGCTTGTTCGTTTGATGATGTCAACGACTTTTTGTTGACGCTCCAGCGATCGCCCCTGCTAGAGGCGGGCAGTGTCGCGATCGAAGAATCAGAGAAGCGTACTGAACTGCTCGACCCCGATGTGGACGGCGTGTGTCCTGATTCGCCGCCCAATCGCCCCGAAGTGCTCGTGGATTTCACCATCACGGGCAACTTTACCGATGTCCCTTCTGCGGATCTGCTAGACATTTTGGATCGTCAAGGAGCCGTTGGCCTGGCGACCCGGATTCGTGCCCTTCGAGATTCAGGAGTAATCGACACGCCATGACCTTTACTGATGATTTTGTCCCTGTTGACGACGCGGACGCCCTAGACAGTCCAAGTTATCCTTCCGCCTTTGGCATCGAGTTGACTCCCAAGGTGCAGGGCATCGGGCTGGCGGTGCTGGGGGTCGGGGGGGCGATTTTCCTGTTTACGCGCCTGGTGAGTCCGGTGCAAGCTGATTTGCGGGAACTCCAGACCCGGATTGAGGAAAAGGAAACCACCCTGGAAAATCAAGCCGCCAGTTTGCGACGGATTGAGGAAGTGCAAGCCGAGTTAGACGAGGTCTTGACCCAGCGAGAAGGCATTTACAGTCTGCTGGGTGACCCTACCAGTTTTGACACGTTGCTCCTCGATACCAATCAGCAAATTGAGAAAAGTAACGCCACCATTGCGGGGGCGATCGCGGGTAACTTGACCGCCGCCCAATCCGCCACCCTGACGGCGATCGGCCTCAGCCAGCAGCAGGTCAACCGGGTAATTCAAGAATTGGCGGAAGACCCCGTCGCCCAACGGGCGGCGTTTACGTCAGAACTCTTTAGCTTTAATCCGGTGGGGTTGCCGGAGCCCATTGGCGAAGAGTATGGCCCGGAGTTAAGCGGCAAGCTCGAACGCCAACTGGTGGAAGTGCAATTTCGGGGACTCTTTAACCAGACCCAAAACATTCTCTACAATCTGGAGCGGTTAGAACCGCTGCTGATCATTCGCGACTTTGACCAGTCTTTTGCCGATACGCCCGGCGACATTTCCGAAGAAGAACTCAATCGTCTGGGGATTCGTCCCTTAGAAACGGCTTTCACGATGGAAGTGTTGGTACCGTTAGGCGATCCCCGTGAACCTCCCACCCCACCCGCACCGGAAGCCCCAGCGGAGGGGGAAGCCCCAGCGGAAGGCGCGGAGGGCGAGGCCGCCGAAGAATAGCGAGTCTGACTGTAATGAGTTGAGTGTTTGCGGGAGTGCAGACCGTCTTCGAACCCCAGAACCTATGTGAGGAGAGTGAATTGTGAAACGACTATTAGGATATGGCACTGGTTTAGCCAGTACGACGCTGCTAGCGATCGCGGCGCAGCCCGTCCTTGCCACGACGATGATTACCGGCATCCAGGTGATTCCCACCGACACCGGGGCACAGATTGTGTTGCAGACGGCGGACGGCGGTACCCCTCAAGTTTTTGCGGTCAATCAAGGCAACACTTTGCGGGCTGACATTGTGCGCACCCAACTGGAACTGCCGGAGGGCGATCGCTTTGTGCAGCAAGACCCGGCTCCGGGCATTGCCGCGATCGCCCTCACCCCGCTGGATGGCAACAGTGTCCGCCTGACGGTGGATGGCAGTGGTCGCATTCCCACGGGCACCGTGGGCACGTCGAGCAACGGGGGCATCATCATTGATGTCGCCACTCAATCCGCAGGCGCTGCCGCCCCCCAAGCCAACACCCCCGTCCCCGCTGACATTGAAACCGTTCCCAGTGACGAACCGCCCCTCATTCCCCCTGAGCAGCCCGCGACCGTCGCCCAAGCCGTAGACGACCCTGACAGTGCTGACGGCGAGGCCTCAGTCGATCCGGCGGCCCCAGCCCCGGATGTGCTGGTGCCCAACCCACAAGTCGTCATTGACGGTGTTCCCGTCCAAGCGCCATCAGTTCAGCAAGCACCGCCGTTCCTTCCTGCCGCCGTCGCCCCACCCGTTGGCGACATCGCCGTTGCTGAATCAGTGCCTACCTTTGGATTTATTGATCTAGGGACAACTGAGAGAGTGCCGCGTTTAGTATTACGCGACGCTCCTTCCCGTGAAGTTTTGAATTTGTTAGCTAGAGCAGCTGATCTGAATTTGGTATTCATTGATGCTGACGGAGAAGCTACTGATGAAAGTGGTGGCGGCGAGGGGCCGCCAATCACCTTAGATATTGAAAACGAGTCCGTTCAAGACGTTTTCAATAGCGTACTTCGAGTAACAGGATTAGAAGCTAATAGAGTGGGGAGAACAATTTATGTAAGTCCGAATCTTCCTGATTCTGCTCGCAATTTAGTCAGTCGAACATTCCGCTTAAATCAGGTAGATGCATCTACTGCGGCTGGTTATCTTGCATCTTTAGGTGCTGAAGCGACCCAGATTGTGACGGTTAGGACGTTTACACAGATCGGCGAAGAATTAGGAGCTGCTGGTGGTGATGGAGAACTTACTTCTGAGCTTCAATTGGTTGAAGAGTCTACTGAAACTGAGGTTAGACCTTTAACCCTTGAGGTTGACGAGGAGAGTGCAGCAGCTCGAATTTTGAGAGGGTTATTAGTAACTGTTGATGAGCGAACAAATGCGTTAACGCTGATCGGAGAACCTGAAGCTGTTGCTAGAGCAACTGAATATCTTGCAATCCTAGATATCAGACGGCGTCAAGTTGCTGTGAATGTCAAAGTGATTGACGTTGACTTAAATGCACTGGATGCGTTTGGCACCAGCTTCTCGTTTACGCTTGGAGATGCGAGCTTTTTAGGCACTGGGGGTTTGGGACTAATTAACTTTGGTAGTAACAGTCCAACAGTAGGGCCTACAGGTGTTCCTAACAGTTCCCCAATTACTCCTTCTTTTTCTTCTTCTCCAGGAGGAGTTTTTGATGGTGGCGGTAATTTTCTCTTCCAGCTTTTTGCAACTGTTGAGGAGGGAAATTCAAAAATTCTGACAGATCCAACCTTGATTGTTCAAGAAGGTCAGACGGCTTCAGTCGCATTGACCGAGCAAATTGTAGCAAGGATTACTGAATCGGTGACCGATATTGGTGACAGCGCAGTTGTTACGAGAGAACCTGAGCTTGCTGAGGCAGGTTTGGCTCTGACGATCGCCGTCGACAGAATTGATGACAATGGGTTCATCTCACTCAACGTATCACCGAGCTTATCGTCCCCCATCCAAACTGTGGATACAGGAGGGGATACTTTCGTAACGCTTTTGAGTAACCGTGAATTGAGTTCTGGACAAATCCGAGTTCGCGATGGGCAGACTTTAGTGCTATCCGGGATCATCCAAGAGTCAGACCGGACTTCCATAACTAAGGTGCCAATTTTAGGTGATCTGCCGTTGTTAGGAGCTTTGTTCCGCAGCACCGTCAGAGATAGCGATCGCAACGAGTTGATTGTGCTACTGACGCCTCGGATTTTGGATGATAGTGATCAATCGACGTTTGGCTACACTTACACGCCGAGTGAGGAAGTCCAGGAGATTCTGGAGCGGACTCAACAGCGTTAGGTCTGAAGGCCGATAACTCGGTTCATTTTTCTGGGGTTCTGGTATGGTGGCTGAAGACTTTGCGTGGCAAGGACTTCAGCCATTTTTTTAGGGATGGAAAGAAGCCTCAAACCCTTGGAATTACGTTACCTTTCGTAAAAAAACGCCGAAAACGACATTAATTAAAGCTTTTGACGATCCATATTTCGGAAGTTGCCCTTAGAATAGGGCAGTGAAATTCCGGGATGTCAGGGGTTTCAGCCATTCTAGCTGCGAGGTTGTGAGCAGGCTGTTTTGTCAGTCTGCGATCGCCACTCCCTGCGTCCTTGTTCCCCTAAAAGGAGACTCACAGACATGAATAAAGGTGAATTGGTTGATAAGGTGGCCGAGAAGTCTGGCGTGACTAAAAAGCAAGCAGACTCTGTCTTGACTGCCGCGATTGAAGCCATCATGGAAACCGTATCTAGCGGTGACAAGGTGACTTTGGTCGGGTTTGGTTCGTTTGAGCGCCGTGACCGCAAAGAGCGGGAAGGTCGTAACCCGAAGACGGGTGAGACGATGGTGATTCCAGCGACCAAGGTGCCGGCTTTTTCGGCTGGCAAGCAGTTCAAAGAAATGGTGAGTAAGTAAAACTTCTAATCATTCCGTTGGCAGATAGTCTGTTTAATAATCGACCGAAGCATGGGGGGAATCTAGAGTGGGCTGCGACAGTGGCCAACTGTTCCCCCTTTGCTTTGCTCGATTTTTCGGCCAGTATTAACCCCCTGGGTCCCCCCCAGTCCGCGATCGCTGCCCTGCAAACCAATCTGGAGCAGCTTTCGCGTTATCCCAACCCTGATTACGCCGTGCTGCGTCAACAGTTGGCCCAGCCCCACCAGATCGCCCCCGAGTGGATTTTGCCGGGGAATGGAGCCGCCGAGTTACTCACCTGGGCCGGTCGCGAACTCGCCGCCCTCGCCGCGACTTATCTCATCACCCCAGCCTTTGGCGACTATGGGCGATCGCTCGCCGCTTTTGATGCCCCTGTCCAGACGGTGCCCTTGCCGTTAGCTGCCGCCGCCAGCGACCCAGTGGATTGGCTGACTGTGGTCACGCAGGGCCTGCACCATGACCCCGCCCATTGTGGCCTGCTGCTCAACACGCCCCACAACCCCACTGGTCTGGTCATTCCCCTCGCGGCGTTGGAGACGCTCCTGGCGCAGTTTGCGCTGGTGGTCGTCGACGAAGCTTTTATGGACTTTTTGCCCCCCGACGAGCAGCCCAGTCTCGTGGGGCAAATCGCCCGCTGGCCCAATCTGGTGATTTTGCGATCGCTCACCAAGTTTTACAGCCTGCCGGGATTGCGCCTGGGCTATGCGATCGCCCACCCGACCCGCCTGCAGCGCTGGCAACAGTGGCGCGACCCCTGGCCGGTCAATGCCCTCGCCGCCGCCGCCGCCGCCGTCTTACAAGACCAGCCCTTTCAGCAGCAAACCTGGCAGTGGCTCGCCGCCGCCCGCCCCGCCCTGTACCAAGCCCTGCAAACTATCCCCGGCCTGCACCCTTTCCCCGGCCAAGCCAACTACTTACTCGTGCACTGCGATCGCTCCGTCTCTGCCCTCCAACGAGAACTGCTGCAGCGCGATCGCATCCTGATCCGCGACTGCCTCAGCTTCCCCGAGTTGGGCGATCGCTACTTCCGCATCGCCATCCGCCGCCCCGCAGAAAACGATCGCTTGGTGGCAGCGTTACAGCGGGTAATGGAAGCAGAGCAATAATTTGGCAACAGAATTCTGGTTGCACAATTCTGGGTGCCAAATGCAAACTTCAACCACCCCATCACCCCATCACCCCATCACCCCTTGCTACCCCATCACCCCATCACCCCATCACCCCATCACCCCATCACCCCATCACCCCTTGCTACCCTATTCATAAACCCACCAGGACAGCTCCCCTGTGTTTGAACACTTGCTCCGTCGGTACGAACCCAGCCCTCAAGAAGTGCTAGAGGTGCTGGAGCTGCATCAACTCAGTTTGGCATTTCGGCAAGAACAGCATTATCGCGAAGCCTTAGAGGCTTACTGCGAAGAGCATGATCGCCTCGCCGAGCAACACCAAGCGGAACACGCCGCCATGCAGGACGAACCGAACTTTTTTGCCCTGTTTTGGAAGAAATAACGGCGGTCTCAGATGTTAGCGATCGCGCTGCTGGCGATACCGGAGACTGGCTCGATTGGCCGCAAAGCACGCCTGAGGGTCAGCAAGGAAGGTTTGTCCGAGGGCGATCGCGGCTGCTAATTGCGCCGCCGTCAGGTGCTTGTAAGCAGGCTTGGACAGGTGACGGTACCAGACATCCTCAAACAGGTTGTCTAAAATGATGCGGGCAAAGCAATGGTGAAATCTGACCGGATAAACCCGTCGCTGCGCCGCCGCCGGCAACTGCCGATGCACCAGATCCAGATATTGCTCCGTTAAAGTCATCGCTGCACCCTCACACCCATCCCCCCTCACACCCTCACGCAGCAAAGTGATAAGGCGGCAGCGGTTCGCTACAGACGATTTGCCAGGTCGAGAGTTGCTGTTGCCAGGCCAGCATAAAGGCTTGCGTGGCGTCCGCGTCTCGGGATAGCAAGATGTGCAGGCGCTCTTCGGTATCTTGGGGAGTACTGCGCACAAAGGGAATGTGGCTGGTTTCTAAGCCATCGAGAAACTGTTGCAACTCTGCCGCTTGTTGGTTGAGGACGGCAGTTTGCGCTTGCAGTCGTTGCTTTTTGGCTAAGAAGTAGTCTCGGCCCTTCAGCTCATCTGCGATCGCGGGCAGCTCTAGCGGTTGCGGCATCAGCTTGACGAGATATTCGGCCTTGTCTAGCAGGTGTTCGAGTCTTTGGCGATAGGTTTCGCCTTGGTCAGCGAGAAATGCCTTGATGGAATCGATGTCTTTGAATTGAGTGCCAAACCGCAGCGGCAGTAGGGGGGTTTGCGAGAAAAAATGCCCTAACACGCGATCGTGGGCGAGCACCGCTTCCATGAGCTTGGCGTCATTGGCTTTCAGCTGGGCCACATCGACATCCCGCTCGATCACCGCCCCTAGCGGTTCGACGGTGAGCACCTCAACCTCAGCCTCCCCAATACCTACAGGCGGTTCAGGAAACGCCGCTAAACTCGGACAGAGAGCATAGAGATAAATCATCGGCTAGCGCAGGGAACGGATGGGCAGTAGGGGAAGACAGGGGGCGACAGTCCGAAACGCTGTAACAGGGAACTGCCGGTCCATCTGCCTTTATAGTAACGAGGGAAAAAACGTGAGGCCGACCTGAAACTGGAGATGGCACTCCGGGGGCGTCACTTCGGGAAAGAGGACATCTTGGGGGGACCAGAGCTGGACGGGGTGCCCCGCCATCAGGCTGGCGAGCAGGGGCGATCGCGATCGCACCGTCTGATTCACGGCTTGGGTCAACTGATTCACCTGTCCTACGATAGGCAAATCGGCCGCCCCAGCGGTAATTTGCAGCAGGTCGTCCGGTTGGAGATGGGGGGCGGCGATCGTCCAGGCTTTGGTGGCGACATCCAGCCTTGTCGGGGGCCTGTCAGGGGTATGGAAAATGAGTTGTCCCTGGCTTTTGACAGTGCCCGCTTGCCACCCCTGCCCCGATCGCAGTCGTCGCGCCGGTAGCCCCCCCATGAGCGCCACCTGGGTGGGGCTAGCCCGAATCCACAACCATTTCACCTGGGTGCACAACGCCGCCAGGGCGATCGGCGATTGAGCGATCGTCAAGCCCCCCGCCTCGGTAGCGGTGATGGCCTCCATCACCGTCTCCAGTAAAGCGCCTGACGTGAGTTCAGGGTGGGCGCGCCAGCGGTCATTCACCAATTGATGAATATCCAGTCTGTGGGTCGCTTGCAGGGCCGATTCGAAGCGGGGGATATCCGTGAAGCTCAGTTCGGCATCGAGTGACCCCATCGGGGCGTCGGTGGGGGCGGAACTGGCGGGCGTGTCGGTGGTGACGGGGGCGGAGAGGGGGGCGGCTTGCCAGACCCGCACGGTGGGTAACCCCCTGGCTTCGGCATGGTCAGCCGTCGCGCCAATGGCCGCTAACGACGGCGCGGCCTGCACCGTCAGCGGCACCAGTTGGAGTTCGAGGCGAGCTTGGGCGGTGCCCCAGGGCATTCCCGGTAGGCACAGGTGCACCTTGATTCCCTCATACCAGGAACGCAAGGCGGGAGCCAGCGCGATGCTTTGTTCTCGAATTTGGCGGGTCAGGGCGGCGGCGGGCGCGATCGGGGCAGTGGGCTCATCCAGTAGCTGAATCAGGGCGGTGGGGGCAAACTCTTGAAGGTGGGGCAGCAGAACTTGAGTGGCTAAATCAAGGGTGTAGTCGAGGCCAGCAGGCTGCAGCTTGAGTAGGGGCACCAAGCGCACGCCGTAAGCTGCGGGCTGATCCCGGCTGCTCGCGGCGACCCCTTCGAGGAGTTGCATGGCCGTGGGTAGGCTGGCGGCGATCGCCCACAACCACGTCGTACTCAAGTCCGCAATTGGTTGAGGGGTAGGGACTGGGGGCGCAGGCTCAACAGCGACTGGCGCAGCGGCATGGAGCGCTTCGAGGAGTTCCTCCACTTCGTCGGTGACGTAGGGCAACAGGGTCTCGGGCGTTTGCGGTTGATCGACAGGCCAGCCACTGTCAGCGGCTCGTAACGTTTGTAAAACGTGCCCCAGGGCGTCGATTTTGGTTTGCACCGCTGGGGGCAGGGCGGGAGCGATCGCTGACACCTCCCCGTGTTGGGGCCAGCATATCCCCTGGAGCAACTGGTGAGCCGTCAGTGTCGTGGAGTCAGTAGACATCATCAAAGTTGAGCCAGAAAAGGGGCGCGCTGTTTAGCGGCTGAGCGATTGAGGCGCTTAACCGCCATGTCGCCCCCATTCTAAGAGCGATTTTTGAGTCAGTGAGAGCGTTTCACCGTTTGTTAAGTAAACATCTATGACTGGAGATCGATCTAGCAGCATGAGCGGCGTTAAGCCAGACCAATTTCGGCGAGCCGCTGCCTCAGGTACGCCTCTGCGGTCAACCGGGGATAGCGCTCCTCGCCCCCGGTGCGCTTGACACAGCTGGGCAGGGGCGACAAGTCCACTTCGGGACGGGGATGGACAAAAAAAGGTAGCGAAAACCGCCGATCGCGATCGTTCGCAGGGTTGGTCACTCGATGGGTCGTGCTTTTGAACAGGCCGTTGGTCAGGTTTTGCAGCATATCCCCCGTATCGACAATGATCTGGCCGGGAATCGCCGCGATCGGTAGCCAGGTGCCATCGGTTTGCCACAGTTCCAGACCGGGCGCGGTGGCTTCACACAAGAGGGTGATCAAATTGATGTCTTCATGGGCGGCTGCCCGCATTTGGGCCGCTGGCCGATCCGGAGGCACGGGCGGATAGTGCAACACCCGCAGCAGCGTGGGGCTGTTGATCGTCGTTTGCGCCAGAAACTCGCGGGGCAAGTCGAGATATAGCGCACAGGCTTCCAGCAGCGATCGCGCGCAGCGATCGAGTTGGGCAAACAGCGCCAGCATCGCCGTTTGAAAGGCGGGCACTTCTGTGGGCCAGAGATTTCGCGGCGGCGTGGCCTCGGGGCCGATATGCCAAAATTCCTTAAGGTCAGGATGGAGCGAATCTTTGGCATGTTCGCGCCCAAAAGCAGTGAACCCCCGCTGGCCGTTCAGCGATCGGTCTTCATACTGGCGTTTAACCGCGTTGGGCAGTGTGAATACCGCTGCAGCGGCGGCATAGGCCGACTGCACCAGGCCCGCGTCAATGCCGTGGTCAGTGAGGGCAAAAAAGCCGATCGCGGCCAACGCTTGCCCCACATCGTCCACAAAGGCCCTTTGTTCAGCCGGTGTACCCTGCCCAAAATCTTGCAGGCTCAGAACGGGAATAGTTTGCGGATTCATACAATTGAGCTACTCAGCGATCGCATCTTTTCCCAAAGATACAAGGACACCCTACATTCACCCCATCACCCCATCACCCCATCACCCCATCACCCCATCACCCCATCACCCCATCACCCCAAACTCCAACCGCCTATGGCACAGTGAAGAACGACGAAGCGCGATCGCCATGGAAACCTTAGTCCTGCACAATCACCCGCTGACGCTGCTCCCCGAAAAAGCCGTCTACCTGCCCCAACACGCTGCCTTGCTCGTTTCAGATGTTCATCTGGGCAAGTCTGAAACCTTTCAGCACTTTGGCATCCCGATTCCCAGTCAGGTGAACCAGGCTACCCTACAGCGGTTACAGCAAGCGCAGGCCCGTACCCAGGCCCAGCGACTGTTCATTTTGGGCGATTTGTTTCATGCGCGGGCGGGCATGGTGGATGAGGTGATTGATGGCTGGCTGAAATTTTTGGCGGCCACGCAGCTGGAGGCGCATCTGATTTTGGGCAACCACGATCGCGGCCTAGCCGATGACCTCTCGCAGTTTTCGCTGACCTGCTACACCACCCCGATCGACCTAGACGCCATCATCCTGAGCCACGAACCCCTGCCGGCGAGCGACGCGATGCCCGGCTTGAATATCTGTGGTCATGTCCATCCCTGCGTGCAGTTGGGGGGCAAGGGCGATCGCCTGCGGCTCCCCTGCTTTTACTGGGAAGCTCAGCTCAATCGGTTAACCTTACCGGCGTTTGGCGATTTCACCGGGGGCTACACCGTGACAATGGGCCGGGAGACAGTAGCCTACGCGATCGCGGATGACAGCATCATTCCTTTCCGCGATCGCCCCTGATGCCTCCCACCCACGCCCCATCGGTCTTGGGACAGCCGAGACGGCTATCCAACCTGATTTACTCTTCATTCCCTAGCCACACCGCCACCCATTCACGCCCCACTCCATCACTCCATCACTCCATCACTCCATCACTCCATCACTCCCCCACTCCCCCACTCCCCCACTCCATCACTCCATCACTCCATCACTCCCCCACTCCATCACTCCCCTACTCCCCCACTCCATCACTCCCTCACTCCCTCACTCCCTCACTCCCTCACTCCCTCACTCCCTCACTCCCTCACTCCCTCACTCCCTCACTCCCTCACTCCCTCACTCCCTCACTCCCTCACTCCCTCACTCCC
>Ga0008835_100853_pt1 | contig 20733 bp, 17 predicted proteins | sample HotLakConsoUCCRE_FD_62215 | JGI IMG/M metagenome (GOLD analysis project Ga0008835, IMG submission 62215) | Hypersaline microbial mat communities from Hot Lake, Washington, USA - Hot Lake Consortium UCC-RE (Hybrid Assembly) ... | reverse complement strand
CTACGCGCTTTACCCGCACATGTCCGTGCGCGAAAACATCGCCTTCGCCCTCGAGACCGCCCGCGAACCCCGCGCCGAGGTCGCGCGCAAGGTCGCCGAGGCCGCGCGGATGCTCCAGCTCGAGCCGCTGCTGGACCGGCGCCCCTCCGATCTCTCGGGCGGCCAGCGCCAGCGCGTCGCCATCGGCCGGTCCATCGTGCGCGAGCCCGCCGCGTTTCTCTTCGACGAGCCCTTGTCGAACCTCGACGCGAGCCTCCGGGCAGAGACGCGGATCGAACTCGCGGCGCTCCATCGCAAGCTCAGGACGACGATGATCTACGTCACCCACGACCAGGTGGAGGCGATGACGCTCGCGGACCGGATCGTCGTGCTGAACGAAGGTCGGATCGAGCAGGTCGGCCCGCCCGCGGAGCTTTACGAGCGCCCTGCGACCGAGTTCGTGGCGACCTTCCTCGGCGCGCCCTCCATGAACCTCGTTCGGGGCGCCGCCGCCGGGGCCGAGGGCGCCGAGACCCTTGGCATCCGCCCCGAACACCTCCGCCCCGACCCCTCCGGCCCCTGGACCGGGACCGTGGCCCATGTCGAATATCTGGGCGTCGATACGATCGGCTATGTCGATGTCGCGGAAATCGGTCGCCTTGCCCTCCGCCTTCCCGGCCGCGCGCCCATGGTGCCCGGCGAGACCCTCACCCTCGGCTACGACCCCGCCACCCTCCACCGCTTCCGCTCCGGTCGCCGGATCGACGAGGCCGCGGACTGAACGGCCTCCAAGGGTCCTGCCGAATGATCGGGGTGCTCATCGCCACCGTGTCGGCGCCCCACATGCGAGCCGGGCGCGACCGCATGGCCGTGGGACCCGGGCTCCGAAGGGCCGCATCGGGTGGTCGCCGCCAAGCCGCGGGACACTGCCCATGCAAGGAGATCGACGCCAAAGAATCCGCGCCATGTCCCTTGCAGTCGCGCCGACTGGCCACGACATCTGAGGCTGGTTTTCCAGTGCGCTCGACGGAGTTGCAGAAAGGAGAAGGTGGGTCACCGCCATGGGCTCATCATCGACCCGCGCACCGACTGCCGACGGACCCGCCCGTGCCGCCAGTCTGCACGACTTCGACCGCCGCCGGGCGATGATCGACGGGTTCGTCGCCCGGCATTTCGAATGGCCCGGAACGCTCAGGCTGCATGGCGCGGCCCTTGGATGGGACATCCTGCGCGCCCCCGTCAATGTGGCACTCTCTCCTGTTCTCGTCCTGACCCGCATTGCGGCCTATGGGTGCCGCCGCGCCGGCTGGCGTGGTGTCGCCGGTTGGCTGACCGGTCGACGGGTCCTGCTCCGGACCTCCGTCGGGCGGCGTGTCGAGGTGCTCCTCGCGACCGAGCTTTTCGACCTGACCCTTGACGAGCCTGCCGCCAGGGACCGTTGCGCTCTGACGCGCGCCGTCCTCGCGGCGCCGCAGTTTCGCGAGATGATCCGCACCCGCCCGAGCGCCGCCGAGGCCGAAGCCCTCGGCCGGCGCATCGCGGGCACCCTGGGCGAATATGCGGGCACCCGTTCCGCCGTTGCGGAGATGACCACCGCGCTCTGCGTCCTTGTGGTCGGTGCCGTTGCCTTTCAGGCCCTGACGCCGGGCATGATCTCGATGGCGCCCGGCGTGGCCGATGCCATGGCCCGCACCAACGCCATCGCGACGTTCCCGCTCGGCGAGCGGCTCGGCGGGATGTGGTACGGCACCTTCGCGGTGGACGCCTCTCCGTGGCTGGTGGGAGCGACTGTGGCGGGGCTGGTCATGATCGGCTCCGTCGTCGCGGCCTTTGCGGGAGTTCTGGCCGACCCCGTGCAAAGCCGCCTCGGCATTCATCGCAGGCGCCTCGGGCGGCTGCTGGATGCGGTGCAGGATGAGGTCATCGGGCGCGGCGACAAACCCTTCGTCGCGCGCGAACACGTCTATGCCCGCGTGCTGGATCTGTGGGACGCCGCCGCCAGCGCGTTCCGCATCTTCAGGAACTGACCCACGGCACCCGGCGCGGTCCTTGGCCACCAGAGGCGCATCAGGATAAACCTTCGTCACGAAAAATGGCCGGACCATCCGGCAGGAACTGGACGGCGCGCGGCTTGATGACACCGCGCCACGAAGTGGCGACGCTGGAGGCCGGCAGCGCCAGGGCCGACCTTCTGCGGCAGGTGCATGCGCTCGGCAGGTCGCGGCTGCCGGTCTGGGAGGGGGAACCTGACAACATCATCGGCGTCCTGACGACCCGGGAGATGCTGGCGCCGGCCTTGATGGAAGGGCCCTTCGACCTGCGGGCGTTGTTGCGCGAGGCGCCCGTGGTCCGGGACGGACAGAGCGCGCTCGATGTCGTGGACCGGCTCCGGATCGCACCTGCACACATGGTTCTGGTCTATGACGAATACGGACACTTCGAGGGCATCATCACGCCCATGGACATGCTCGAGGCGATCGCCGGAGAGTTTCCGGACAACGCCGCCGACGAGCCGAAGGTGGTGGTCCGGACGGACGGATCCTACCTCGTCGATGGCTGGATGCCCGTGGACGAGTTCGCGGACCTGCTGTCGCTGAAGATCGATGAAGGGCGCGATTACGAAACGGTCGCGGGCCTTGTTCTGCACGGAATGGGACAACTGCCCGGGGTCGGACAGAGCATGGAACTGCAGGGATGGACCATCGAGGTCGTCGATCTTGACGGACGGAGGATCGACAAGCTTCTCGTGATGCGGGCCACCTGACGCGAGACCTGTCCCGTCTCCCTTCAGCGGGGCGGATACCCCCCATCCATACCGCTGGATTTCCTCCCGCGGACCGGGGACGGCGCCGAACCAAAAGCAGGGATCCGCCCGGATTTCTCGTCCTGCGCCTGCCCATCCGCCGGCCGGCCTCGCCAGAACGTCGCACGAAATCTGCTGTCAGTGGTGAGCCGTGCTGGATTCGAACCAGCGACCCACTGATTAAAAGTCAGTTGCTCTACCAACTGAGCTAACGGCCCACGAAGCCCGCGTGTAGGAAAAGGGCCTGCGACGGTCAACCCCGAAACCGCCACCCTCTGGCCCCTGCCCGCGCCCTTGGCTATATGCGCTCCATGCGCCACCCCGGGACTCCCTCTGCCGGCCTTCCCTTCATGAAGATGCACGGCCTCGGCAACGACTTCGTCGTGATCGACGCGCGGCGCGCGGCGATGCGGCCCGATGCGGCCCTGGTGGCGGAGATGGCCGACCGGCACCGCGGCGTGGGCTTCGACCAGCTCGCCGTGATGCAGCCCACTGCGGGCGCCGACCTGCGGCTCGCCTTCTGGAACGCCGACGGCTCCCCCTCCGCCGCCTGCGGCAATGCCACACGCTGTATCGCCGCCCATGTCTTCGACGAGACCGGCGCGCGGACCCTCAGCATCGAGACCGACCGCGGCCTTCTTCATGCCGTGCGCAGCGCGTCGGGTGCGGTCTCGGTGAACATGGGCCACCCGCAGACCGACTGGGAAGAGATCCCGCTCGCCCGCGCCCTCGACACGCTGGAACTGCCCATCGAGGGCGCGCCCACCGCCACCGGCATGGGCAATCCGCATTGCACCTTCTTCGTCCCGGATGCCGAGGCCGTGGACCTCGTTGCCATCGGCCGGGCCCACGAACACCATCCCCTCTTTCCCCGGCGCACCAACGTGCAGGTGGCCAGCGTGATCGGCGCCGACCGCATCCGCATGCGCGTCTGGGAGCGCGGCACCGGCATCACGCTGGCCTCGGGTTCCTCCTCCTGTGCCACGGCCGTCGCCGCCCACCGCCGCGGCCTCACATCGCGCGAAGTCACCATCGTGCTCGACGGCGGCGAACTCACCGTGCGCTGGGCCGACGACGGGGTCTGGATGACCGGTCCCACCGCCCATGTCTTCTCCGGCGTCTGGCACGGCGCGCCCGTGTCCGCAGGCTAGCCCGTGGCCGCCCCCGTCTTCTCCACCCATGGCTGCCGCCTCAACGCCTACGAGACCGAGGCCATGACCGAGCTCGCCCGCGCGGCGGGGCTGGAAAGCGCCGTCGTGGTCAACACCTGCGCCGTCACCGCCGAGGCCGTGCGCAAGGCAAAAAAGGACATCCGCCGGCTGGCCCGCGAAAACCCCGGCGTTCCCGTCATCGTCACCGGATGCGCGGCCCAGGTGGAGCCCGCGACCTTCGCCGCCATGCCCGAGGTCACCCGCGTCATCGGCAATACCGAGAAGATGGACCCGGCCACCTGGGCCCGCCTCGCCCCCGACATGATCGGCCAGACCGAGCGCGTGCGCGTGGACGACATCATGTCCGTAACCGAGACCGCCGGCCATCTCATCGACGGCTTCGGCACCCGCTCCCGCGCCCATGTGCAGATCCAGAACGGCTGCGACCACCGCTGCACCTTCTGCATCATTCCTTTCGGTCGCGGCAATTCCCGCTCGGTTCCCGCAGGCGTGGTGGTGGACCAGATCCGGCGGCTTGTGGCGCGCGGCTATGCCGAGGTGGTGCTGACCGGCGTGGACCTGACGAGCTGGGGCGCGGACCTGCCCGGCGCGCCGCCCCTGGGCGATCTGGTGCGCCGCATCCTGCGCCTCGTGCCGGACCTGCCGCGCCTGCGCCTGTCCTCCATCGATTCGATCGAGGTCGATCCCGCCCTGATGGAGGCCATCGCGTCGGAGTCGCGGCTGATGCCCCACCTCCATCTGTCGCTGCAACACGGCGACGACCTGATCCTGAAACGGATGAAGCGCCGCCACCTCTCGGGCGACGCCCTGCGGTTCTGCGAGGAGGCGCGCCGCCTGCGCCCCGACATCACCTTCGGCGCCGACATCATCGCGGGCTTCCCGACAGAGACCGAGGCCGCCTTCGAGAACTCCCTGAAGCTGGTGGAGGCCTGCGGCCTCACCTGGCTCCATGTCTTTCCCTATTCCCCCCGCCCCGGCACGCCCGCGGCACGGATGCCCCAGGTCGACGGCGCCACGATCCGCGACCGCGCCGCCCGCCTGCGGAGCCTCGGCGACGAGATGCGCGCCCGCCACCTCGCGGCCCAGGTCGGCCAGCGCCACAACGTGCTGATGGAAAGCGCCCGCCTCGGCCGGACCGAACAGTTCGCCGAGGTGAGCTTCACCACCGACCAGCCCGAAAGCCGCATCGTCCCCGCGACGATCCGCTCCGTCGAAGGCCCCCGCCTCGCCGCGTGAGGCCGCAAAGGCCCACGCATCGACCCCGCCGCGCGATGCGTTTCCAAACCTTCCGTTGCGAAATACCCCGGGGTCCGGGGCAGCGCCCCGGTCCTCCGCCCGCCCCCGGGCCCGGACCTCCGAGAAACCCCGTAGGCCGGGCTTTCAGCCCGGCACCCCCCGCACGGCGGCTCACACCACCCGGACCCCCGCCTCCTGCATCCCCTCCAGAGCCGCCGCCATCGACCCCCCGAGGTCGATCCCCCGGCAGAGCTCCGTCCGGACCTCCACCTCGAACCCGAGCCGCGCCGCATCCACCGCCGAGAAGTTCACGCAGAAATCCGTCGCCAGCCCGACGCAGACCACCCGGCTGATCCCCCGCGTCCTCAGATACCCCTCGAGCCCGGTCGCCGTCGCATGGTCGTTCTCGAAGAAGGCCGAATAGCTGTCGATCTCCCTCCGGAACCCCTTTCGGATCACCATGTCCGCCCGATCCGTCCCGAGCCCCGCATGGAACGCCGCTCCTGCCGTCCCCTGCACGCAATGATCGGGCCAGAGCACCTGTGGCCCGTAAGGCATCTCGATCATCTCCATGGGCTGCCTGCCCGGATGCCCGGAGGCAAAGGACGAATGCCCCGCCGGATGCCAGTCCTGCGTCAGCACCACCGCGCCGAACTCCCCCATCAGTCCGTTGATCCCTTCCACGATCTCGTCGCCGCCGGCGACGGCAAGGGCGCCTCCGGGACAGAAATCGTTCTGCACGTCGATCACGAGAAGCGCTGTCGCTGTGTCGGTCATGTCATCCTCCGGTGTCAGCCGCCCGGGACCCTAGCCTACTGGTAGCCCTTCGCCACCACCTTGCGCTCCGCGGTGGTCTCCCGGCCGAGCTGCCGCTCGCGCAGGACGATCACGATGCCCGCCGCGATGATCAGCGCCGCACCGCCGAGCATCGTCCAGGTCGGCACCTCGCCGAACCACAGGTAGCCGATCACCACCGCCCAGAGCATCGTCACATAGGTGAAGGGCGCCAGCACCCCCGCATCGGCGTAGCGATAGGAGGCGGTCAGGAAGATCTGCCCGACCCCGCCCAACAGCCCGCAGCCGATCAGCCAGACCCATTCGATCCCCCGCGGCCAGACCCAGCCGAAGGGCAGGGTCAGCAGCGACAGCACCGCCGCCGTCATCGAGAAGTAGAACACGATCGCTGCCGTCGATTCCCGCCCCGACATCGACTTCACGAAGATCTGCGCCAGCGCCGCGAGGCACGCCGACCCCAGCGTCAGAACCGCGCCCAGCGCCTCCGCCGTCCCGAACCCGGCAGAGAACCGGGGCAGGGTGATGATCGTCACCCCCACCAGACCCATCACCACCGCCCCCAGCCGGATCAGCCGGAACCGCTCGCCCAGCATCAGCGCCGCCAGCACCACGATGATCACCGGGGTGACGAAGCGCAGCGCGGTGACCTCCGGCAGCGGCAGGAACTTCAGCCCGGCAAATCCGAGTCCCATGGCCCCCGCCCCCGCGATGCCGCGAAACATGTGCCCGCGATAGCTCGTGGTCCGGACCCCGCCTTTCAGCCCGCCCGTGGCCCAGAGCCAGGCAAACACCACCGGCACTGCAAAGGCCGAGCGAAAGAACATCGTCTCGCCCGCGGGCACGCGGTCCGCTGCCTTCACGAAGGCCGACATCAGCGTGAAGACGGTCATCGCCGCCATCATCAGGAGGATGCCCCGCGCGGGGCCGGGCTGGGGCGCCATGGCGCAGGCTTATCCGGTCTCCCCGAGGGCTTCCAGCGCACCGCTGAAGGTTCGCCCGACGTGAACCGGAATGCCGTCTTCACGCAAAGCGCGGATATGCACCTCGTCCGCGGCGTCGGTTCCGTATCCCGGCGTGCGCAGGGCCACGCCCCGCATCCGGCCCGGATGCCTGCGCGCGGCGGCGCGGTAGATCTCCGCATCATGCTGGCCGGTGTCGCCCACCAGAACGAAGGGCAGGCGCGGATTGGCGGCCAGCAGTGCGTCGATCGCCTTGCCCTTGTGGGCACCATGGCTCTCCGAGACGATCCTGCCCTCCGCAATGCCGAAATCCCGCAGCATCATCGGTCCTTCCGGCAGGCCTGCCCTCCGGAACAGCCGACCGAGGAAGTCATGCAGGTTCCATGGGCTCGAACTGACGTAGTAGACCGGGTTCCGCCCCTTCTCCCACAGCCCCCGCAGAAACGCCGCCGCGTCGGGATGCACCCGCCGGGTCAGGACGTTCCCGGTGAGCGATGTCCAGAGCATCCGCACCGGCCGCCAGGCGCCGGTGTGCAGGATCGTGTCGTCGATATCCGAGATCACTCCCAGCCGCGCGTCCGGTCGCGGGACCAGCGCCCGCAGACCGACCCTTGTCTCCTCCACCGGAACGCCGGACTGTCCCGCGTCCCGTGCGATCACGACCCGTGCCCAACCCCGGTCCCCCGGATGCCGGGGCACCTCCAGCCGGACATAGCCCTCGTCATCGGAAACCGCGCTCACGCCCCGGGCGTTCACCGGCACGCCCGCGACCTCGTCGGTCAGGAACAGCCGCACCATCTGCCGCAGGTTGGTCCAGCGGCTCTGGTCGGGGCGCGGCGCGGCCCGTTTCAGCGCGCTCAGGAAGCGCCCGCGCAGCACGAGGCCCTCCGGCGTCGCATAGCCCAGATAGGGCTCCAGCACCGGAGGCTCCTGTCGCGGACGGCGCCGTCCCCTGACCCGGTCCAGCAACCTCTCCGCGGCGGCGAGGACGCGCGAGAGCGCCCGGGCTGGCCGTGACCGCAACATGTCATTCGGCCGAGATGCGCTCGATCGTGCCCTGCTCGGCGTCGATGATGACCATCACCGCACCGTCCGGCGCCAGCGCGACGTCCCGCACCCGGCCGATCCCTTCGGCCACGCGCTCCTCGCCGGTGACACGCCCGGTCTCCGCATCGACCTCGAGCCGCACCAGCGCCTCGGCCACCAGCCCGCCGATCAGGAGGTCGCCCTGCCAGTCCGGGAACATGTCGCCCTCGTAGAAGACCGCACCCCCCGGTGCGATCACCGGGTCCCAGTAATAGACCGGCTGCTCCATGCCCTCGCGCACCGCCTCGCCGCTGCCCACATCCGAGCCGTTGTAGTTGATCCCGTAGGAGATCACCGGCCAGCCGTGGTTCGCTCCCGGTTCGGGCCGGTTGACCTCGTCCCCGCCGCGCGGCCCGTGTTCCACGGTCCAGAGCGCCCCGGTTTCGGGATGCGCCGCGGCGCCTTGCACGTTCCTGTGGCCATAGGACCAGATTGCGTTGATCGCCGCGTCCCCCATGAACGGATTGTCCTCCGGAGCGGCACCGGTCTCGCCATCGACCCGGACGACCTTGCCATAGGTCGTCTCCAGATCCTGGGCGAGCAGCCGCTCGGCCTGGCTGAAATGCTCGCCCGTCGTGATCCAGACATTGCCGGTGCCCGGCTCGGGCTGCACGCGGCTGCCGAAATGCATGGGGTTCGGAGAGGCGGGCATCTGCAGGAAGATCTCCGTCACGTCCTCCAGCGCGCTCATGTCCTCGGACAGGGTTGCGGTCACGGCGGCGGTATGGGTGCCCGCCTCGGTCAGCTTCGAGAAGCTCAGCCACAGCCGGCGGCTCTCCTCGAAATCCTCCGCCACGGCCACGTCGAGAAGCCCGCCCTGCTGGCGGTAATCCACTTCCGGCACGCCCGAGATGGGCTCCGACACCGTTCCGTCCTCGCTCACATGGACAAGGGTTCCGGGCTGCTCGGTCACCAGATAGCCGCCCTCCGGCAGCGCCGCGATGCCCCAGGGAAACTCCAGCCCGTCGGCAAAGGTCTCCACGGTCACCGCCGTCTCCGCCAGAGCCGGCGCGCGGGTCTGACCCTCGAAGGCCGGCTCGAAACCGGCATTGGGCGGGCCCTGGTCGACAGGGTCCTGGGCAAGGGCGGGGGCCGCGATGCACAGGGCGAGGGCGGACAGGGACAGGCGCATGGGATCTCCTTCGGAAGGCTCGGGTCGTGGACCGGGATATGGACCGGAAAACCCCTCAGTCGCCCCCCCGGTTCCCCAATCTCCCGAGGGCCCATCTCGCGGCGTCCCTGATCGTCGCGTCTTCATGGCCCAGATGCGCCGCCGCCGCGGGCGCGAGGCCGGTCTCCCCGGAATTGCCGATGGCGTAAAGAACGTTGCGCAGGAACCGCGGGAGTCCGATCCGCTTCACCGCACTGCCCGCATAGCGCGCGCGGAACGCGGCATCATCGAGCGCCGACAGATCCGCCAGCAGCGGCGGCTCCGGATCGCCCAGGTACCGCGTCTCCCGCGCATCCTGTGCGAACTTGTTCCAGGGACAGACCGCCAGACAATCGTCGCAGCCGTAGATCCGGTTCCCGAGGCCGGGCCGCAACGCCTCGTCCACCGGCCCCTCATGCTCGATCGTCAGATAGGAGATGCACCGCCTGGCATCGAGCTGGAAGGGCGCGGGAAAGGCATTCGTCGGGCAGATGTCGAGACACTTCCGGCACGACCCGCAATGCTCCTGCTCCGGCGCGTCGGGCTCCAGCTCGACGGTGGTGAAGATCGCACCGAGAAAGAACCAGTTCCCCAGCTCCCGCGATAGCAGGTTCGTATGCTTGCCCTGCCAGCCGAGCCCCGCCGCCTGCGCCAGCGGCTTCTCCATCACCGGCGCCGTATCCACGAAGACCTTGATCCCCGGGGAAACCAAAGGTTTCGCCGCCGGCGCGCCAGACGGTTGCGACGCAATCGACGAAAGCGGCACCCGGTTGCTGTTCCGGGACCGGGAACCAACCTCCTCCAGCAGCCAGCGCCCCACCCGTTTCAGCCGCTTCTTCACGAGGTCATGGTAATCCCGCCCATGGGCATAGACGCTCACCGCCCCCCTCTCCGGCCGCTCCAGCACCGCCATGGGGTCGTGTCCGGGCGTGTAGACCTCCGCCAGCATCACCACCGACCGCGCCTCGGGCCAGAGCGCCGCGGGATCGCCGCGCCAGCCCATGCGCTCCGCCATCCAGCCCATCTGCCCGTGGCGCCCCGCCTCCACGAAGGCCCGGAGCCGCGCCGCCGCCTCGGGGATCGCGTCCGGCCGGCACACGCCCATGCCGGAGAACCCCTCCGCCAGGGCCATCTCCCGCAATCTCTCCTTGAGATCCCCCATGGTTTGTCCGGCTCCAGGTATCCCGGGGTCCGGGGCGGAGCCCCGATCGACTTTTCGCAGAAAATCCGCGCGCCGTCAGAAATCCAGATCGGCGTAGTGGGCCGGGGGCGGAAAGCCCGGGATCTGGTCTGCGAGGATCGACCGGAAGGCCGGGCGCGACTTGATCTTGGCGTACCAGTCCTTGACCGTATCCGACCGGTTCCAGTCCACATCCGAGATGTAGTCGAGACAGGACAGGTGCGCGGCAGCGGCGAAATCCGCCATGGTCAGGTCATTGCCCGCGATCCAGCGCCGCTGCTCCAGAAGCGCCGCCATGTAGTCGAGATGCTCCTTGATCGCCCGCGCACCGGCCTTGACGTTCGCCGAATCCGGGTAGCCCGTGCCCATCAGCTTGCGGAACACCCTCTCGCCCAGGAGCTTGCATGTCACTTCCCTGTGGAACTTGTCGTCGAACCAGGCCACCAGCCGCCGCACCTCGTAGCGCGCTTCGGGAAGGCGCGGCATCAGCGGGGGGTCGGGCTGCACCTCTTCGAGATATTCGCAGATCGCCGTCGAATCGGCCATGGTCCGGTTGCCGAATCGCAGCACGGGCACCTTGCCGGCGGGATTGCGCCGCAGGAACTCCGGGTCCTGCTCCCAGTAGCGCTCCTCGACCAGTTCCACCTCGATCCGCTTTTCGGCCAGCGTCAGCCGGACCTTCCGCGAAAAGGGCGACAGAGGGTAATGGAACAATCGGTTCATGGAACAGGGGCACTCCTCGCCCCTTCCATGCCGCGAAGTGCGGGCCGGTTCAACAGCGCGCGTCGCGACAGATCCTTGTCGGCACGCCCCTTGTCAGCCCGCCGTGGTCTCGAAGCAGGCGGACCGGCCGTCCCGCTCGATGGTCGCGGCCCCATTGACGATATCCTGCGCCCGCTGCCGCATGTAGGACGAGGGCTGCGAGGCCGAGCGCGTCTTCGGAGAGGGCAGGAGCGCGGCCAGAAGCCCCGCCTGCATCGGCGACAGCTCCGCTGCGCTGATACCGAAGTAATGCCGAGAGGCAGCCTCCACACCAAACACGCCCTCGTCGAACTCGGCGACGTTCAGATAGACCTCGAGAATCCGCCTTTTTGACCAGACCGCCTCCATCACGGGCGTCAGAACCGCTTCCATTGCCTTCCGCAGGTAGGAACGGCCATGCCAGAGATAGACGTTCTTCACGACCTGCTGGCTGATCGTCGATCCGCCCCTCTGACCGCCGGTTTGCATCGCCGCGCGTATCGCGCTCAGGTCGAGGCCCCAGTGTTCGCAGAAATCCGCATCCTCTGCGGCCACGGCCGCCCGCGCCATGACCGGCGCAATCTCCTCGATCGGCACCCACTCCCGCTGCACCCCGTCGAGCCTGCGGCTTTCGGAATACATGTAGGGCGTGGTCGGCGGATCGACCATCGCGAACAGCGACACGAATATGAACGTCAGCACGACAGTACCCCCCAGAAGCCTGAACGTCCAACGGCGGAGCGCGGCAAACGACCCCCCTGCGCCGGATTTGCCGCCAGAAGTCGTTGATCGGCGACTCTTTTTTGCCCGTGTTGCCATGATTCCCGTGGTGCCCTCTTCGGACGTAGCGTCAGGGTCACGATTCGCCGTCGCTCCCCTGTCTTGCATTCTGCCTGTAACCTGACCATCCCCGCCTCGCCCTACCGGATTCTCCGACAGAGCGACAATCCCGGGTAAATTGGGCGCGATTTGGAAACAATAACGACCGAATCGAGGCTGACCGAGCGTCGATTACGGGTCCGCTGCGGGACGCTCCGTCAGGTCCGCCCCGATGCCTCTCATCGGGCCGGGATCGCTTCCCTGCCCGGTCGGAACTCCAGTGTTCGCGAAGACCCGCAGGACACGCGGAGGCCCCGGCCTTCCATGGCCCACCAAAGGGCGCGCCTCCCGTCCCGGGCCGCGACTCCCCCCTGTTTTTCTGGCCCGAAGTATCCCGGGGGTGCGGGGGCAGCGCCCCCGCGGATCGGCGCGGCGAGGCCGCGCCGATCTCCCGGTCTCACTCCGCCGGAACGCGCGCCCTTTCGATGCCGATGGGATGCGCGAGCTTGTCCAGCATCTCCTTCGGGCAAACCTGCACGAAATGCGGCAGCTCCTCCTCCCAGTGCTGGAGGATGTCGGCGGCCTTGCGGCTCCCGGTCTCGGCGAGGTGGCGCTCGATCAGCCCTTTCAGCTGGTCGTGCCAGTGGTCCACCGTCACCGGGCAGGTCACCAGCGTCTCCATGTTCAGAAGCGGCAGCGAGGTCCCCTTCGGATCGTGCAGGTAGGCCATGCCCCCGGTCATGCCCGCGCCGAAGTTGGCGCCCACGGACCCGAGGATCACCGCGACGCCGCCGGTCATGTATTCGCAGCCGTTCGACCCGCAGCCCTCGATCACCACATGGGCGCCCGAGTTCCGCACGGCGAACCGCTCCCCCGCCCGGCCCGCGGCAAAGAGATAGCCCGCCGTCGCACCGTAAAGGACCGTGTTGCCGATGATCGTGTTCTCGGAGGCCACCAGCGGCGAGGCCATGGGCGGCCTGACCACGATCATGCCCCCCGAGAGGCCCTTGCCCACGTAGTCGTTGGCATCCCCCGACACCTCCAGCTTCAGCCCCGGTGCGGCGAAGGCGCCCAGCGACTGCCCCGCCGACCCGTTCAGCTTCACCGTCAGGTGGTCGGGCTGCAGGTCGTTGCGCATGCCGAAGTTCCGCACGATGTGGCTCGAGGTGCGCGTGCCGATGGTCCTCAGCGTGTTCTGCACCGCGTATTGCAGCTGCATCTTCTCGCCATCCTCGAGGAAGCGCGCGGCGTCCTTGATGATCTCCGCATCCAGCGTGTCGTCCACCGGGTTCCGCGGCTTGGTGCGGTCGTAGGTGATGTGATGCGCCCCATCGACCGTGATCAGGAGCGGGTTGAGGTCGAGATCGTCCAGATGCGCCGCGCCCCGCGAGGTCTGCGTCAGCAGATCCGCCCGGCCGATCACCTCGTCCAGCGACCGCGCGCCGATGGAGGCGAGGATCTCCCGCACCTCGGTGGCGTAGAAGGTGATGAGGTTCACCACCTTGTCGGCATTGCCCGTGAACTTGGCCCGCAGTGCCTCGTCCTGGGTGCAGACGCCCACCGGACAGGTGTTCGACTGGCACTGGCGCACCATGATGCAGCCCATGGCGATCAGCGCCGCGGTGCCGATGCCGTATTCCTCGGCCCCCATCATCGCCGCCATGACGATGTCGCGCCCGGTGCGCAGCCCGCCGTCGGTGCGCAGCGTCACCCGGTCCCGCAGGTTGTTCATCGCCAGGACCTGATGCGCCTCCGTCAGGCCCATCTCCCAGGGCAGGCCCGCATACTTGATCGAGGTCGCAGGCGACGCACCCGTCCCGCCGTTATGGCCGGAGATCAGGATCACGTCCGCCTTCGCCTTCGCCACGCCCGCGGCGATGGTGCCGACGCCGGACGAGGCCACCAGCTTCACCGTCACCTTGGCGCGCGGGTTGATCTGCTTGAGGTCATAGATCAGCTGCGCGAGGTCCTCGATCGAGTAGATGTCATGGTGCGGCGGCGGCGAGATCAGCGTGACCCCCTTGGTGGAATGCCTGAGCCGCGCGATCAGATCGGTGACCTTCATCCCCGGAAGCTGCCCGCCCTCGCCGGGCTTGGCGCCCTGGGCGACCTTGATCTCCAGCTCCTCGCACTGGTTGAGGTATTCCGCCGTCACGCCGAAGCGCCCCGAGGCCACCTGCTTGATCTTCGCCGACGGGTTGTCGCCGTTGGGCTCCGGCACGAAATGCGCCGGATCCTCGCCGCCCTCGCCGCTGTCGGACTTGGCCCCGATCCGGTTCATCGCCACGTTCAGCGTCTTGTGCGCCTCGGGCGACAGCGCGCCGAGGCTCATGCCCGGCGTCACGAACCGCTTGCGGATCGAGGTGATGCTTTCGACCTCCTCGATGGGGATCGGCCCGCCCAGGGGCTTGATCGACAACAGATCCCGCAGATGGATCGGCTTCGCGCCGTTCATCATCTTCGAATACTGCGTCCAGAGCTCATAGCTCGCCCGGTCGCAGGCCGATTGCATCATGTGCATCGTGGTCGCCTGCCAGGCATGGGTCTCGCCCGAGCGCCGCGCCTTGTAGAAGCCGCCGATGGGCAGCACGTCGCGCCCGCCGAGAAAGCCCAGCCGGTGCACCTCCTCGGCCTTCTTCTGCAAGCCGCTCAGACCGATGCCCGAAATGCGGCTGTGCATCCCGGGGAAATATTCCGCAACCATGGCGCGGGAGAGCCCCACCGCCTCGAAGTTCAGACCGCCCCGATAGGAGGAGATCACCGAGATCCCCATCTTCGACATGATCTTCAGAAGCCCCTGGTCGATGGCATTGCGATACCGCGCCACCGCCTCGGTCAGAGAGCCGTCGATCAGCCCCCGCTCGATCCGGTCGGCCAGCGTGTCCTCGGCGAGATAGGCGTTCACCACCGTTGCGCCGCAGCCGATCAGCACGGCGAAATAATGACCATCGATGCATTCCGCCGAGCGCACGTTGATCGAGCAGAAGGTCCGCAGCCCCTTCCGTGTCAGCCACGAATGCACTGCCGAGGTGGCGAGGATCATCGGCATCGCCACCCGGTCCGCACCCTGCGCCTCGTCGGTCAGGATGATGTGCCCCGCACCCGAGCGCACTGCATCCTCCGCCTCGGCCCGGATCCGGTCCAGCCCGTCGCGCAGTTTGCCATCGGCGCCGTCAGCGGCAAAGGTGCAGTCGATGCTTACCAGATCGCTGGTGAAGGCGCCGGTCATCGCCTCCCACTGGGCGTTGCCGACAAAGGGGCTGTCGAGCACCAGGATCTCCGTCTGGCTCGAATCCTCGTCCAGCACGTTCTTGAGGTTCCCGAACCGCGTCTTCAGGCTCATCACCCGGAATTCGCGCAGGGAATCAATCGGCGGGTTCGTGACCTGGGAGAAGTTCTGCCGGAAATAGTGGCTCAGCGGCCGGTATTTCTCGCTCAACACGGCCGGCGGCGTGTCGTCGCCCATAGAGGCCAGCGCCTCCTTGCCGTCCTCGGCCATGGGCGCGAGGATCTGTTCGATCTCCTCCACCGTGAAGCCCGCGGCAATCTGGCGGCGACGCAGCTCGGCGCCCGAGAAGACGGCCTTTTCCGTCACCCCGTCCAGCAGCTCGTCCAGCTCGTTGATCTCTCCGACCCAGTCGGAGAAGGGCTGCGCGGCCGCCAGCCTGTCCTTGATCTCCACATCGTGGAACAACCGCCCCTCTCTCATGTCCACGGCGATCATCTGCCCCGGTCCGAGCGCCCCCTTCTCGCGGACGGTCTTCTCGTCCACGGGCACCATCCCGGCCTCGGAGCCCGCGATCAGCAGGTTGTCGCCCGTCACGACATAGCGCATCGGCCGCAGCCCGTTCCGGTCGAGCCCGCCGCAGACCCAGCGTCCGTCGGTCATGGCCAGTGCTGCGGGCCCGTCCCAGGGCTCCATTACCGCGTTGCAATAGGCATACATGTCCCGCCAGGCCTTCGGCAGTTCCTCGGCCTGCTTGGACCAGCTTTCGGGGACCAGCAGCGTCTTGGCCATCGGCGCGGTGCGCCCGGACCGGACCAGAACCTCGAACACGGCATCCAGCGCGGCGGAATCGCTCGACCCCTGCGGCACGATCGGCTTGATGTCGCCCGCCATCTCCCCGAAGGCCGAATGGGCCATGCGGATCTCGTGGGACTTCATCCAGTTGATGTTGCCCTTCAGCGTGTTGATCTCGCCGTTATGGGCCAGCATCCGGAACGGCTGGGCCAGCCACCACTGCGGAAAGGTGTTGGTGGAATAGCGCTGGTGATAGATCGCGAATGCGGAGACGAACCGCGCGTCCTTCAGGTCGGGATAGAACTCGGCCACGTCCTGGGCCAGCATCATCCCCTTGTAAATGATCGACCGGCACGACAGGGAGCAGAGATAGAGCTGCTGGACCTGGGCCGCGACCGCCGCTTTCTCGATCCGGCGGCGAATGACGTACAGCTCCCGCTCGAAGGTCTCCTCGTCGATATCCTTGGCGTTGGCGATCAGGATCTGCTCGATTTCGGGCCGGGTCGCGTTGGCCTTGTCGCCGAGCACCGAGACGTCCACCGGCACGTGCCGCCAGCCGTAGATATGGTGGCCCATGCGCAGGACCTCGGTCTCCACGATGGTCCGGCAGGTCTCCTGCGCGCCGAAATCCGTGCGCGGCAGGAACACCTGCCCCACGGCCATCAGCCGGTCCATGTCCGGCTCGTGGCCGGTGCGGCGGATCTGGTCGTAGAAGAACTCCACCGGGATCTGCACATGGATGCCCGCGCCGTCGCCGGTGCGGCCGTCCGCGTCCACCGCGCCGCGGTGCCAGACCGCCTTCAGCGCCTGGATGCCCTTTTCCACCACCTGCCGCGACCGCGCGCCGTCGATGGACACGACAAGGCCCACGCCGCAGGAGGCGTGCTCGTCGTCCTCGCGAAAGAGCGAATTCTCGGCCATCCAGGCGCGCTTCTCGGCTTCGGCCTTGGCCCAGTCTGCGTCGAACTTGGTCATGTCAGGCTCCTTCGCTCTCTGCCCCGTAGAGGGCCAGGGTTTGTTCCTCGGTCAGCTGCTCCTGCTTCCCCGCAAGGGCCCAGCTGTCCGGTTTGATGTCGATGTTGATCTCTCTTTCGAGGATCAGGCCGTTCGCGTCGTCGAGGCTGCCCGCCGCGACCTCGTAATCGCCCGCGCCGTCGGTGCCGTGGTCGTAGCGATACCAAAGCACCGACCCGCAGGTCGGACAGAACTCGCGGCTCGCCCAGTCCGAGGACCGGTACCGCGCCGTCTGGCCGGTCACCTCCATGGCCGCCTCGGGCACGAGGACGCCGAACAGGGCCGAGCCCGCCCAGCGCTGGCACATCTTGCAATGGCATACGCCGAAGGACTTCACGTCGCGCGCGACATAGCGCACGGCACCGCACAGGCAGCCCCCCGTCCTCATGCCGTCACTGCCCCCCGTGCCCGGCATGATCCATCCCGGAGTGATCCATCCCGGAGTGATCCCCGGCTTCGGACCCGTCCGCCCCATAGCCCCGGACCTCTGCATAGCGCGCCCTTTGCCCGTCGCTCAGCAGCGGCGTGACCTCCAGATGGGCTGTCAGGTGGACCCGGCGCAGCGCCGCAAGGGTCTCGGCGGAGTCGTCCAGCACCGCCGACAGAATGTCGGCATCGGCGTGGCCGGTCTCGAACAGGCGGTCGATATGCGCCTCCGCCGCGACATACTCCGCGCCCAGCCTGCGCGCATCCTCCCGCATCCGTCCGAATATCTCCGACACCGCGTCGCGCTGCGCCGACGACAGATCCAGCGTCTCCGCCAGTTCAAGGACATGGGACGGTCCCGGATAGCCGTTCAACTCTGCCGGCAGGGCAAGGCCCCAGCCCCCACCGTCAAGCAGAACGGCGATATCGTCCTGCGACAGCGCCGCGATCTCGCGGACATCCTGTCCCGCATAGGGCGCTTCGCTGTCCTGAGCCGAAACCGGCAGGCCCAGAAGACACAGACAGGCCGCGACCGCCCGCTTCATTCCGGAACCCCCAGCCGCGCGCGCAAGGCGCCGACACCCGCCGTGCCCGGCGCGGAAATGTCCTGCACGCCGCAATCGTAGATGGGCGCCGTGGTGAAAAAGCCCGGCTCCCCCGGTTCGATCAGCGCCACCGGGCTGTTGTCGCGCTCGTTCGCCACGCTGCCGTCGGGATTGAGAGAGGCCGTCGCCCCCGGCAGGAACAGCCGGAATTCCGCGGAGACATAGTTGATCCCCTCCTGCCGGCTCCTGCCGCCCTCGGGCTCGTCCACCTCTGTGGTGTATTCCATCACCAGAAGCTCGTGCCCGTCGATCTCGATGGACTCGCCCGTCAGCACGTCGGCCCCGCGATAGCGCGTCACCTCCTCGCCGTTGGTGATAGTGGTGAAATCATAGGTGTCGACACCGGTATCCAGCAGTTCGGTCAGGCTCGCCCGGTCCTCGGGGTCCTCGCCCAGCAGCGTCTGCGTCTGGGTGATCAGGCCCAGGCTCTCCACCCACTCGGTCTCGTAGTTGATCCGGCTGGCGAAGATCGGCCCCTGCTCGACGAAATCGACCCGCCACTGGTCGCCCTCCGGATCGCCCTCGCAGACATAGTGGTTCGACAGCATGCAGCCCCTCTGCTGCACGGTCAGGAATCCCTCGCAGCCCTCGGGCGGCGTCCAGGTCTGCGCCGCGAGGGGCGCGGCCAGCAGGCACAGCGGAAGCGTCAGGCGGATCATGGGCGGATCTCCAGTTTCGACAACATGAGCCCGCAGTCGTACTTCGGATTGGCGGACAGGAAACCGGGCTCTCCCGGAAAAATGAACTCGACCGGCGACTCGTCGCTGTCCCAGGTCTCGGCCGGCGTCGTGACCGTCGAGGTCCCCGAGATGAACATGCGGAAATCCTCCGAAATCCACTCGTTCCCCTTGGAGCGCCACTCCTCCGTGCCGTCCGGCCCATAGGCCCTGATGGCGTATTCCGTCTGGCGCAGCGTCACCCCGTCGATCACCTCGGTCACGCCCGTCAGCGCATCGCGCCCGACGTAGCGCGTCGGTCCGATCTCGTCCGAGAGCGTGACGAAGTCATAGCTGTCCTCCCCCGTCGCCAGCAGCGTGCTGAACGAGGCTGGGTCGGCGGGGCTGTCCTCCAGCCGCTCGGCATGGCCGGTGTTCGGAAACCAGCTTGAGATCCACTGCGTCTCCGCGTCGATCGCGCCGGCATAGAGGAGGCCCTCCTCGCCCAGATCGACCCGCCGCTGAGTCCCTTCGGGATCGCCCGTGCAGGTGAAATGATGGCTCACGGTGCATTCGCGGCTCTGGATCGTGACATAGGCCTCGCACCCCTCCGGCAGCACGAAGAGGTCCTGCGCCGCGACGGGTGCCGCGATGAGAACGAGGACGGGAAGGAAATGTAGGGCACTCACGGCAGGGCCTCCATGGACGACAGGATCGCCTGACACTCATACCGCGGTTCGGCTGCGAGAAACCCCTCTTCCTGAGGGTAGATGAACGCCACGGGAGAGGCGTCCTCCGCCCGCGCCATGTTCGCCGGGTCCCAGCTTTCGCCGAGGAAGAACATCCGGTGCCGCTCCGACACGAACTGCCGTCCCGCGAGCGAATAGAGCACGCGCCCCTCCGGATCCGTGACCGAGAACCCGAACGACGTCGTCAAGAGCGGCTCGCCGTCGATCACCGTCTCCCCGGTGATCCGGTCGAACCCCTCATAGCGCAGGGGCACGGTGCCATCGTCGGGCACCACCGTGAAATCGTAGGTGTCGGACCCCGTGTCGAACAGCTCCGTCAGACTGGCGGGATCGGGGGAGGGGGTCTCCATGGTCCGCGTCTGGGGGGGCGAGAAGTACCAGGTCGTCAGCCACTGGAACTCCGCGTCCACCTGCTTGACCTGGATCGGGCCGTCGGCGTCGAACAGCGCCACCCACTGCAGTCCCTCGGGCTCTCCCGCGCAGGTCCAGACATGGGTCACGAGACAGGACCGGTGCTGCACCGTCAGCACGCCCGCGCACCCCTCCGGCAGGTCCATCGCCTGAGATCCGGCCTCGGACGCCAGGGGCACGGCCACAAGGACCGCCAGGGAAAGGGCACGCAACGTCAGCATTCCTGTCCTTCACGCTCGTCGGTCGCCAACAAGGTCATTCACTCCGGTGCACGTCCCGTGCACGCCCTGTGCACAGGTCTGCGCACTCTATTCGGCGGCCACCCGGGCCCCGTGGCTCAGATACTGCAGCATCGCGTCGGCGGCGTCCCGACCGTCGCGGATCGCCCAGACCACAAGGCTCGCGCCCCGCACGATGTCGCCCGCGGCATAGACGCCGGGAAGGCTCGTGGCGCCCGAGGTGAACTCCGCCTTGATCGTGCCCCAGCGCGTGACCTCCAGACCCTCGACGCCCCAGAGCTTGGGCAGATCCTCGGGCTCGAACCCCAGCGCCTTGATCACCAGATCCGCGTTCTCGACATAGTCCGACCCGTCGATCAGCTCCGGCGCCTGCCGGCCCGTGACATCGGGCGCGCCCAGCCGCATCTTCTGCACCATCACGCCCGCCACCTTGCCCTCGGCGGGGCCTTCGACCGCGATGCCCTTCACGGCGCCTGCATGGCCACCCCCGGCGGTGAAGCCCTTGGGCGCCGACAGCCAGACGAATTCGACGCCCTCCTCCTCGGCATTGGCGACCTCGCGCTGGCTCCCGGGCATGTTCGCCCGGTCCCGGCGATAGAGGCACTTCACGCTGGTGGCACCCTGCCGCACGGCGGTGCGGACGCAGTCCATCGCCGTGTCCCCGCCGCCGATGACCACCACGCTCTTGCCCT
>Ga0008835_100849_pt1 | contig 20961 bp, 15 predicted proteins | sample HotLakConsoUCCRE_FD_62215 | JGI IMG/M metagenome (GOLD analysis project Ga0008835, IMG submission 62215) | Hypersaline microbial mat communities from Hot Lake, Washington, USA - Hot Lake Consortium UCC-RE (Hybrid Assembly) ... | reverse complement strand
GCCGGTGGCCCCGGCGATGTCTGTGCCGCCGCGCTGCCATTGGTAGGCGATGGTCCCGAGCCCGTCGGCGTCCGTCAGGGTATTCGCGGCGGCAAGGGTCTCGCCCTGGGCGGCGGTCCCGGTGATCGTCACCGCCCCCGCAGGCGGGTCGTTGACCGGGCTGATGGTGACGGTAACGACTTGCTCGGCGGCAAGATCGCCCGAGTCTGAGGCGACGATGGTAAATGTATCGGTGCCGTTGGCGTCGGGGTCTGGCGTGTAGGTGAAGGTGCCGTCCGCGTCGTGGAAGACGACCGAGCCGAGGGCCGGCTCCGCGCCCACTTTCACGCTGTAGGTCAGCGTGGCGTCTTCGACGTCCGTGGCGCCGATCAAGATCGCGGCGGAGGGCGTGTCCTCGTCGATGGTGAGGCTGTTCGTCGCCGGTGCAGTCGGTGCGTCGTTCACTGGCGTGACATCGAGGGTGAACGTACCGTCCGCCGGGCCGGTTCCAGCCGCATCGCGGATCCGGGTGGTGATGGCGGTGTCCTGGTCGAAGTTCGACGCGGCGGTGAAGGCGACGGCGGCAAGCGCGGCGTTGACGTCCGTCACCGACCCCGTGACCGTCCATACGCCCGTGCCGGCGTCGTAGATGGACGAGGCCGCGCCGAAACTGCCCGTCGTGAGGGTGCCAGCTGCAGGGTTCATCAGTGTCAGCGTTGCGGTGAGTGTCTCGCCCGCGTCCGGGTCGCTGACGATAATGTCCCCGAACTCGACATGGCCTGCGGGATCCTCCGTGTAGGCGATGGTCTGCGTCAGGTTGGTCGCGGTAGGTGCGTCGTTCACGCCGGTGACGGTGACTGTGACTGTGGCGGGGTCGCTGACGAAGTCCGGCCGACCGAACACCACGTAGCTCTCGCCGGCAGAGGACCTGCCGTCCGGATCGGCGCGATATGCCCCGACGATGATGTCGTCGAACCCGTCACCGTTGACATCCCCGGCGCCTGACACCGAGAAGCCGCTCTGGTCGCTCACATCGATCCCGTCGAGGCGGAAGCCGGTGCTGCCGTCAAGCGCCGACAACTCGAGAGAGCCGCCAAACCCCCCCGAGGCGCCGAACACCACGTAGCTCTCACCGGCATCGGTCGTTCCGTCCGGATCGGCGAAGCGCGCTCCGATGATGATGTCTGCTAACCCGTCGCCGTTGACGTCGCCTGCACCCGACACCGAATAGCCGCTGAAGTCGCTCGGATCGATCCCGTTGATGCGGAAGCCGGTGCTGCCGTCAAGCGCCGACAACTCGAGAGACGCGCCAAAGCCCCCCGAGGCGCCGAACACCACGTAGCTCTCGCCGGCTAAGGTCCTGCCATCTGGATCGGCCAAGCGCGCCCCGACGATGATGTCGTCGAACCCGTCGCCGTTCACATCCCCGGCGCCTGACACCGAGAAGCCGCTCTGGTCGTCTGCGTTGATCCCGTCGATGCGGAAACCGTTGCTGCCATCAAGCGCCGACAAATCAAGCGCCGCGTCGAAGCCCCCCGAGGCGCCGAACACCACATAGCTTTCGCCGGCGTTGGTCGTGCTGTTCGGATCGGCGCCGATCGCCCCGACGATGATGTCGGCGAACCCGTCGCCGTTCACGTCCCCCGCTCCCTTCACCGAACTGCCGCTCCGGTCGACCGCATCGATCCCGTCGAGGCGGAAGCCGGTGCTGCCATTCAGCGCGGAAAGGTCGAGTGCCGCACCGAAGCCCCCCGAGGCACCGAACACCACGTAACTTTCACCGGCAGAGCTCTCGCCGTCTGGATCGGCTTCGGATGCGCCGACGATGATGTCGTCGAACCCGTCGCCGTTGACGTCCCCCGCTCCCGACACTGAAGAGCCGCTTGAGTCGCCTGGATTGATCCCGTCGATGCGGAAACCGTTGTTGCCATCAAGAGCTGACAACTCGAGCGCCGCTCCGAAGCCCCCGGCGGCTCCAAACACCACGTAGCTCTCACCGGCGGCGCCGTCGGCGCGATAAGCCCCGACGATGATGTCGTCGAACCCGTCGCCGTTGACGTCCCCCGCGCCCGATAGCGAAAAGCCGCTCTGGTCGATCAGATCAATCCCGTCAATTCGGAATCCATTGCTGCCGTCAAGCGCCGACAGCTCGAGCGCCGAGCCGAAGCCGCCCGAGGCGCCGAACACGACATAGCTTTCGCCGGCATAGCCGTTGGCACCGCGCGCCCCGACGATGATGTCGTCGAACCCGTCGCCGTTGACGTCCCCCGCGCCCGACACCGAGAATCCGCTCTTGTCAGATGCGTCGATCCCGTTGATGTGGAAGCCGTTGCTCCCATCGAGCGTGGAGAGGTCGAGCGCCGCGGCATTGAGGGAAGCAGTGTAGGTGAAGGTATCGGCGTCCGTGGCGCCGTATGCCAGCGTGTCGAACGCGCCGTTGGGATCGTAGCTGAAGGTGAAATCCGCGTTCACCGTCAGCAACGCACCCGAGGGGAGCGTTATTGTCTGGCCCGGGAGGAATGGGGTGCCGTTCACTGCCGCAGGGATGACGGCATCGGCGGGGTCTGAGCCGCTGCCATTGTCGGCGGAGAGGTCGCCGGCAAGCGTGCCGTTGGCGCCCACGTCGAAGGCGTCGTCGACCGCGGCGGCGACGTCGCTCACCGTGACGGTCACGGTCTCGCTCGCGCTCAGGCCGGAATCGTTCTCGACTGTGACGGTGAGGGAAAAGCTGTTCGGACCGATCTCGAAGTCGTTGGCGACGCCCGCGGCGCCGGCGGCGGTCAGCGTGACGACACCATGCGCGTCGATAGCGAAGAAGCCGTCCGGATCGCCCGCAATCGCGAAGCTCGCGATGGCATCATTGTCACTCGCCAGCACCCGCCCGACGACGTCACCCTCGAACCGGTTTTCCGGCGTCTCGAACGCCTGCCCCGCCGCGATCGTCGGCACAGCGGTCCCGAAGCCGAAAATTATGTAGGTCTCTCCGGCACCGGACGTTCCTGCAGGGGCGGCGGACTGGGCTCCGACGATGATGTCGTCGAAGCCGTCGCCGTTGACGTCTCCCGCGCCAGACACCGACGAGCCGCTCTGGTCGAACACATCAATCCCGTCGATGCGGAACCCGGTGATGCCGTCTAGTGCCGACAAGTCGAGCGATGGGCCGAAGCCCCCCGAGGCACCGAACACCACGTAGCTCTCGCCGGCATAGGACCTGCCGTTGGGATCGGCGCCCCGCGCCGCGACGATGATGTCGTCGAACCCGTCGCCGTTGACGTCCCCCACAGCCGAAACTGTCGACCCGCTCCGGTCGAACGCATCGATGCCGTCGATGCGGAAGCCATCGCCGCCATCGAGCGACGACAGGTCGAGCGCTGCGCCGAAGCCGCCCGAAGCGCCGAACACGACATAGCTCTCTCCGGCAGAGGATCTGCTGTCCGGATCGCCGTCTTCCGCGCCGATGATAAAGTCGTCGATCCCGTCGCCGTTGACGTCCCCCGCGGCCGATACCGAAACACCGCTCAAGTCACCTGCATCGATCCCGTCGATGCGGAAGCCATTGCTGCCATCGAGCGACGACAGGTCGAGCGCCGCGCCGAGGCCCCCCGACGCGCCGAACACAACGTAGCTTGCACCGGCAGAGAACTTGCCTTCCGGATCAGCGCGGGATGCCCCTATGATGACGTCGTCGAACCCGTCGCCGTTGACGTCCCCCGCGCCCGACACCGACTGACCGCTCTCGTCGCCCGCAGCGACTCCGTTGACGCGAAAGCCGTTGCTGCCATTTAGGGTCGAAAGGTCGACTGAAGCATCCAAGCCCCCCGATGTGCCGAACACCACGTAGGTCTCGCCGGCATCGGATCTGCCGTCCGGATCCGCCCGGGGCGCGCCTATGATGATGTCGTCGATCCCATCGCCGTTGACATCCCCCGCGCTGGATACGGCCCGGCCGCTCCAGTCGCCAGCATCAATGCCATCCAGACGGAAGCCGTTGCTGCCATCGAGCGACGACAGGTCGAGCGACGGGCCGAAGCCCCCCGAGGCGCCGAACACCACATAACTCTCACCAGCGTTGGGAGCTCCGGTCGGGTCGCCGCCGTATGCCCCGACGATGATGTCTTCGAACCCGTCGCCATTGACATCTCCCGCCCCCGAAACCGACCAACCGCTATGGTCCGCCGTGTCGATCCCGACGATGCGGAAGCCGTTGCTGCCATCGAGCGACGACAGGCCGAGCGATGCCTCGAACATCGCCGGTCCGCCGAACACCAAATAGCTCTCGCCAGCGCGGTCCGTGCCGTTCGGATCGGCGAAGGAGGCCCCAACGACGAAGTCTTCGAAGCCGTCGCCGTTGATGTCCCCCGCGCCCGATACCGACTGACCGCTGCTGTCAAACGCATCAATGCCGTCGATACGGAAGCCATTGCTGCCGTCGAGCGTAGACAGGTCAATCACGGAAATAGTCATGGTCGTTCCCCAGTCCCGCAACACGAACGAGGTCAAACCGACGCGCCGCTGGCAAATTACCCAACGTAAACCAGAGAACCAACATTCCCAAAATTTTGCAAGATAAAGAGCACGGCACGGGGCTGCCGCCGCGCCTGGGTCACGGGCATGCTCCGCCCCAGGCTCGCCCGCATGGCCCCGCCATCGTGTACGCTTGGGGTCAAATCCGGTTTGATCGGTATCGCCGCGCGGCGCTCGTCGGATCGGAAGTCCATCATCTGTTGGCGCCGCGCACCGGGGCATGGCCGCGATCTCGATCGCCCCGGGCCGGTCGAGTATGTTGGACCGATGCTGGACGAACTCCGATTCGGGACTGTCGCGTTGCCCCTAAACCTGGCGCGCGGCGCGTTGGGCAGCGTTTGTTGCCCTTAAATGTGACATTCAGGCGCCAGCTCGTCGGAGTTTTTCCCTGTTTCGCATTACAAGCATTACAATCCGGTCAACTGCTGCAAGAAGACGTGGCTCTTTTTCAACGCACGAAGCAAGGCAACTCTTGCGTACCCATCGAGGCCAGTGCTGAACATCGCCGCATTGACCAGTGGACGTGACTGAACCAAATGCCTGCAACTGGCGCTCCCGCGTGTCCTTGACACCTTATGCGCCTGCGTGCCACGCCGGCTCGATCGACACGACGCGGCGGATCTCGTCCGATCGGAAGCCGATCATTTGTGGGCGTCGTGCGCCCTGGATGACCACGACGTCGAACAGTTCCTTCACAACACCGGTCATCCTGAGCCAGTGCACCACGTCACCGGTAACGGTATCGACGACGAACAGCCCGCAGCGCGGCGTCACGCCTTCACGCTCCAGACGGTCCTGCAGGGCCAGCCCACCGAAGGTGTGGTTCTCGCGCGGCTCGGATGCGCCTACAATCGCGTAGCGGTCCAGGAACGTCATGCCGCGCAGGTAGCCCGGGCAGAACGCAACCGGCAAGAACGCGCCCGTTGCAAGGTCTACGGTCCCGAGCTCACCCGAACCAGCGTTGAGCATCCACAGCCGGCCACCAAACCAGCGCGGCGAGTGTGGCATTGACAAGCCCGCAGCGGCGATCGCGCCGCTGGCCACGTCGACGATCACCCCGCCGTCACGCCTGTGCTCACGCCAGCCGTCGGCCACGTCCGATCGGGAGACCGCGGTCACGAACGCCGGCGCACCGTCGCGCATGGCCAGTCCGTTGAGATGGCAGCGATCCTCTGCGGCAAGACGGCTGATGAACGGCGGCTGCCAGATCGGCTTGAAGGAGTGACTGCCGCTGACGGTCGCGAGGCAAGAGAAGAGCGTGTTGGTGAAGATCAGCGTTCCGGCCTCATCGAACGCCAGGTCGTGCACGTCGAGGTCGCCCGTGAAATGCGCGATCTGCGGCACGTAGACCGGATCGGCGCCCTGCGACGCCGTGCCATGATGCCCGTCGATGAAGGTGGTGATCTGCGTCAGCCCCGCTACTGCCAGCCGCGATCCATCACAAGCGACGCCCATAGGCCGTTCGAGGTGGCGGTTGAAGATCCAAAGCTTGCCGGTCTGCGGATCGGTGCCGATCAGCAGCACCATGCCGGCCTGATAGGTGGTGATGGCAAGCGAGGCGCCTGTGTCGCCCAAAAAACTTTCGAACTGGCGCGATGCGGTGATCTCGAAGGCTGTGTCCTCGACCGCGTTCGCGTTGGCTTGGGCGATGCCTGGGGTGTCTTGCATGTATGCGGCCTTTTGATCGATAAGCCAGGGGGGCGGGGGACGTCGTGGGCGCGGAGGCCGGAATGCAGCGGGCGCAACGAAGGGCGGGGCGCCCGCCAGTTCGCGGCACAGGGTCGCGAAACCCGCCGCGTAACGATCGATGTCGCCCAAGGCGCTTGCGCGGACTTGGTCAGGCAGGGCGCACCGCAGCGCGTGGAGCGCCGCGCGGTCAGCGGCCAGCCGCTGCGTAATTGCGACGTAGCCTTCTGCATCCTCGGCGATCCATTCCGGATGCCCCGCGGCCCTCACCAAGCTGGCCCCCATGCGTGCGGAAAACCGGTCGCCCGCCAAAGTCACTACCGGGGTGCCGGAAAACAGCGCATGGCAGCTCGTTGTGCCACCGTTATAGGCAAGCGGGTCGAGCGCGATGTCGATCCCTCGCCATGCCGCCATCGCCTTGGCAAAGGGCTCGGGGCCCTCGAGTACCAGCCGCACAGGATCGAGTCCCGCCGCCTCCGCCCGCTCCTCGAAGGCCTTGCGCATCGCCAGTTCCGCGAACTCGCCGCATTTTACGAGAAGCTCCGCCCCCGGCACCACGTCCAGCACCCGCGCCCATAACGTCAGCGTGGCCGCGTTCAGCTTGGCATATGCGTTCAGCGATCCGAATCGCAGCGGCCGTCCGTCTGGCGGTGCCGGGTCGGGCTCGGGCATGTCCGGCGGCACGGCAAAGCACAAGAAGCTATCGGGCAAGCGGGCGATGGCCTCCGTGTATCGGTCTTCGTGTCCTTCAGGCACCAGCACCGGATCGCAAAAGAGCAGATCGACCCCTGAATAGCCTGTGGTGCCGGGATAGCCCAGAAAACACGCGGTCGTCGGCGCTGGCCGCTGGCCCAGGAGGCTCAGCCGGTTTCCGTGAGTATGCCCAGCAAGGTCGATCAGCAGCGAAGGGCGCTCGGCTGCGATGGCAGCACCGGCGGCGGCATCATCCAGCCCCGACAGATCGTGCGTGAACGCGATACGGGCCAGATTGGCGGCGGTTGGATCGGTGCCCGTCGCGGTCAGCCAGACCGTGGGCGCCACGCCGTGCTCTGGCAACCGCGTCAGCAGCGGCAGCATGAACTGCGCCACAGGGTGTGCACCCCGAAAGTCGCCGCTCAGGAACGCGACAGTAACCGCCTCGTCCGCGCGGCAGGGCACCGGCGCCGGCCGCATGCCAACGACAGGCCACGCGCGCGTCGCCGCGCGGTGCCGGTCGCGGATCTCCGCGGCGTCCCGATCGGCATCGTAGAGCGCAGCCATCAGCGCTGTACTGGTGCCACCCCTGGTACCGCCAGAGGCCACGATGTCGTCGAACAGGGGGCGTGCCTCGTCCCCCCGGCCCATGCGGACCAGGCAGCTGGCACGGTCGACTGCAACAGCTGCGGCGTCCTCACCCATGGCCACAGCGTCATTGAAGGCCGCAAGCGCCTCCATGACATGGTTGGTCTGGCGCAGCGCAACCGCGAGGTTAAACCGCGCAGTGGCGGATGCGGGGGACCCCGCCACGACGCGACGCAGGGCCGCAACGGACGCTGCGCCCGCGCCGGCGTCCATCAGCGCCTTCGCCAGCTCTGTCAGGCTGCGGGCTGACAGCCGTTCGTCCGCAAGGCCCCCGCTCAGGACCGCTGCCGCCCGTTCGGCATCGCCGTGCGCCAACAGCGCGTGCCCCGCCGCCAACGCGATCACGCCATCGCCAGGAAATGCAGCAATCGCAGCTTCAACAATCGACCCGGCGTCTCCACGCGGGGCACGCCTGGCCAATGTCAGCAGCCCCAGATGCGTCGACCGTAAACCCGGCTGCAGCGCGAGAGAGACCTCGAAATGTCGACGGGCGGCGTCGGGGTCACGCTCTGCCAATGCGCGGGCTAAACCAGCATTCGCCTCTGCCTTTCCACCCGCAGCCAGCGCTCGACGATAGAACCCGATGGCCGCCTCCCCTTCGCCCTGACGGTACACGACATCCCCCAGGTTGGCGAGCGCACCGGCGTGGTTGGGATCCGCGGCCAGCACTTCGCGATAGAGCTTCGCCGCACCATCCAGATCACGTACCCGATGCCGCGCCACTGCTTGCTCGAATTCCCGCTCGCCCACCCTTGTCCCCAGAACCGGATCCGAACCGTCCTTAACTTCTCTTCCGGACACAAGCTGCCGCCACAGGGTTCCGCGCACAAGGGTTTTGCCGTGACACTTTCCGACAAGACCGCATTCCGTTCTGGATCTTGGCCCTGCGCTCGAGCGGTCGCGAAGATGATGGCGTCGGCGGTCGCGAGCCTGTGCTCCTGGCAGGCCTCTGCCGCTGCCAGCGCGGTCTCGGTGTCGAGCGGAACCACGACGCAGACCTGTGTTAAGGCGATGACGTGATCGGCCTTGTCTCCGCCGACCTCGCGGGTCAGCCATTTCGCAAGCTCGAGCTGGACGATGCTCGGGACAAGCCAATCTACCTGTTCAGGAAGGTATTCGGCGGTCTTCTCGCCGGTCGGCGATCCGATTAGCCATTCGATCCACGCCGACGTGTCGACCAGGATCATCAGAACCGGTCCGTCCGATCGCGATAATTGGCGGCGGAAGCCCCGCGCGCGAGGCCCTCCATCGCCTCCCGCTTTGGTACCGGCACCAGCATGACACCAGTGCCCTTCGGGATGAAGGCGAAGGTCAGTCCGGCCTCCCATTGCTGCGCGGCCCGGATCGCCTTAGGAATCGAGATCTGGAACTTCGAGGACAGCGTCGCAGTCTCGGCCAAGTTCACAACCTCGTTTGGTCGATGCTGAAAAGCTAAGATGATGTTCCAGCGAAGGCAAGCACACTGGCCGCGGGTGCCTGCCCAACGTGCGCAACACAGGCTCGCCGCATTGACGGCGTTGGCTCGGGCGAGCAAACCGATGCCTTGTGCCGCTTGATCGCCATGCGGAGTCACGCCAGGCAAGGGGTGCGGGTAATGCCTGGTTCGCAATATCTCTGGGGGCGCCGACCAAGGCCAAATGGACTTGAAGTTGACATCATATGGTCTTATCCTGTTGCTGGAGTTGCATAGGAGCGCCAGCAATGGAAAACCTTGTCCTGGAGCGCCCTGCACCGGACCGGCAGGGTGTTGCTCTCAAGGCCTTCACGCGGATCGCGGAGGCCTGGTCGCTAACACTGCGTGAGGCGGCGGCGCTGGCGGATATGTCGGAATCCACCTGGAAACGGGCCAAGAAGCCTGGGTTTGCTGGTGATCTGACGCGCGACCAGATGCTGCGCCTGTCCGCGCTCATCGGCCTCTACAAGTCGCTCGAGCTCTATTTCAATGAGCCGATCTCGCGCGACTGGGTGAAGCTGCCCAACCGGGGTCCGGAGTTCGACGGCGCGCGGCCCGTGGACGCGATGATCGAAGGGGGATTGCCCAAGATCCTGCGTGTGCGGGGCTATGTCGATGCGCTGCGGGGCGGGGTTTGAGGATCACGTCGGTCAATGACCGCGCCCTTGTCCGGCTGATCTCAGAGACCCATCACAAGCCGCCGGTGCTGCGAGGGCTAGCGGATAGCGACGAGGAGGCGGACATCCTCGCCGAGATCGAAGGCGAGACCAGTGCCCGTCTGATCGCGGAGCGCGAGGGGAGCCCCGCGCTCGATCGCCGCGAACTGGCTTTCGCGCGGCGGTCTCGTGACCTGACCCTCTACGGGCAGAGCAATATCAACGCGGCCTTCACCTACACGCGACCCTCTGGCAACCGGTTCAACACCGGCGAGCGCGGCGCGTGGTACTGCGCCTGGGACTTGGCTACGAGCGCGCAGGAGGTGGGGTTTCACCGCACCCGCGAACTGGGCTTCATCGGCCGCTACGAGGACGAGGCACGCTACGTTGAGTTGCTGGCGGACTTCATCGGGGATTTCCCGGATCTGCACGGGGAGACGCATCCGGCGCTCGATCCGGTCCCCGAGCGGGGCTACGCGGCCGGGCAGCGCCTTGCCACGGATCTGAGATCAGAGGGGCATCGCGGGCTGATCTGTCCCTCCGTCCGGCATTCGGGCGGGCGGTGCTTCGTCGCCTTCGATCCCGGGATCATCCAGAATGTCCACCCTGGTGCGAGCTGGAAGCTGGTCTGGCAAGGTGCGCCCGAGTTCACGATCGAGGGGCTGTGACGCCTCTGCGACCTTCGGACGGCCATTCGCTGGTCCTCAAGCCCATCGCGCTGGAGAAACGGCTCCAGCCGCCGCGCCGCCACATGCTCGTCGACGCAGCTGTCGCAAACCATTCCGGCCCGTGTGTGACGGCTCAACTGACAGGTCCGTGTATTTATGCGCTATTCATTCACAGCCGCCAGCGATGCGTTATGCCTTTTGGAGCGCGAGCTTTTCCCGCCCCCGTTCATTCATGGAGCTTGCCTTGTGCGGGCTCGGCGCCTACTTTGAATGAATAATGAATTAATGAGGCGGCCATGCATGCGATCCTCGAAATCCGGAACATCACCAACTCGGAGCGCCCGATCGTCGAGGCGCTTCTGCGGCGTCCCGGAGATGTCAGTCAGGTCGAACTGATCGGCCTGATGCGCGATCCTCCGAGCCAGGCGACGGTCTCGCGCCTCATGAGTTCGCTGATCGACAAGGGCTTGGTCATCAAGGAAGGCCAGACGCGCGGGGCGCGGTTCCGCCTTAGCGACGATGCGCGGCGTGTCGCAACCGACCCGCGGCGCCGCCCCTCGACCCCGTACGATCCGGATCGGATTTCCGGATACCTGCCGAACGTCAGCCGCTGGCTGCCCGAAGCGGCGGCGACGCGCATGCGCCGGGCTGTCGAGGACGCCGGCGGGCAACGCCTCGATGCTTCCACATACGGCAAGGCGATTGCCGAGCGTTTCCTGATCGATCTCTCCTGGGCCTCGTCGCATCTCGAAGGCAACACCTACGATCATCTCTCGACCGAGCTGCTCATCAAGTATGGGGAAAGCGCGTCCGGGCGGGATCGCACGGAAACCGCCATGATACTTAACCACAAGGCAGCCATCTCGGACATGATCGAGGGTCTCGATCATGACTTCTCTGATGTGCAGACGGTCCAGAGGCGCCATGTCCTGATGATGCGCGACCTGATGGACCCTGCCGACATCGGGGCCATCAGACGAAACGCAGTCCAGATCAGCGCGAGCAACTACGCGCCATCGACGGATCCGGCCGTCCTGTCCTCGAGCCTCGGCGACCTGCTTTTCCGCGCGAAGCAGGTCGAGGACCCCTATGAGGCCTCGCTGCTCCTGCTGGCGGGGACATCCTATCTCCAGATCTTCGGGGACGGGAACAAGCGGATGGGGCGTCTCTTGTGCAACGAGCCGCTGCTCCGCGCCGGGCTGCCGCCGCTCTCCTTCGTCGGGATCGACAAGACGCCCTACATCCTCGGGCTCATCGAGTTCTACGAGACCGGCCGCACGTCGCTGCTCGGCGACGTCATCGCAGATGCCTACGAGCTGACCGCGGCCGACTACCTTCGCTCGTTTTCCGTACAACGGGTTCCGCACAGCCTGAAGCTGCGCGAGCGGGCCCGGATCTCGGACATCGTGGGGCGTGTCTTCCGGGACGACGTGCCGGCGGAAGGACTTCGCGAGCTGGTCGATGAAACCTTCCAGGACCTCGACGCAGCCGAGCGCGACACGCTCGAGGCGATCGTCACGGAGATCGTAAAGACGGCATCACCTGCGTCCGCGGTTCTCTTCGGGGTGACCGAGGCGGACATCGAGCGGCGCCGGGGCTGGGACGAGGATGGCAGCATGGCCGACGGACCGCCCTGACCCAAGAGCAACGGCCATCTGGACCATGGGCCGCCCCTGAACCACTCATTGCCCGGATCGGGCGTCACCGAGAGATGGCGCGTACCCGGTCGATTGATGGTTCAGGCGGCCGGAGTTACGGCTCTCCCGACAGGGCGAGCAGCTCATCGCGGAGCGGCCGCTGCAGCGCCTTCGCCTCCGGCCAAGGCGCGGTGAGCCAGGTCTCCAGCTCACCCTCCTCCGTCAGGATCACTGGCATCGCCTTGGGGTGGATGGATGCGACCACGCCATTGGGCTCGCAGGTCAGGAAGGCGAAAAGGTCATCGGTGGTCTCGCCGTCCTTGAGCTTGCGGAGGCTGGTCCAGCCTTGCACCCTGATCCCGGCGAAGAAGGCGGGCCGGTCGCCCGCGACTTTGAGCCAGGCATTGCCCGCGCCCTTTCCCGGTCTTGGCTCGGCGAAGCGGTCGAGCGGCACCAGGCAGCGGTGCGCGGGCCCGGCCCTGTCCATCAAGTCGCGGGTTCGCTCCAGCGCCGCCCGCTCCCGATGAGGTTCATTGCGTAGAAGGGCGTCGATCCATTCCCGATGGATGTCAGCCGTCCACTTCGCCTTGAAAAGATCCGTGACAGCCAATTGCATCAGCGCGTCCCGCATGGGCGCGGGGTAGAGGACATTCGCGTCGAATAGTACCGTGTACTGGCTCATTTCGAGCCATAGCCCATGTCCTGCTCCTGTGCGTCGGCGGCCAGTTGATCAAGGACGGCTTCGCGCTCGTTGTCGATGGCCGCCTTGTAGGTCATCACGTCCTCCATGCGGACGCGGCGATGCTTGCCGACCTTCCGATGCGGGATACTGCCATCGTCGAGCAATTTAATCAGGAACGGCCGCGAAACATTCAACACCTCTGCCGCCTGGACGGTCGAGAGTTCGGCGTTCTCAGGAATGATGGTGACGCCGCGACCGGCTGCCATCGCCTCAAGGACCTCCATGAGTAGCGCAACAGCGACCGCGGGAAGTTCGATCGGTTCCATCTGCTCCGCGTCTGTAACGAGAAGCTTCAAGGGTCCTCGGGCTGCCGCAAAGCGCGACAAGGCCTGTCCCGAGACGCGCGCGATCGCCGCGTCCTGCGGGGTCGGTGGAAGATGCCTGTGTGCCGACATGTTCATATTGGTCTCCTCTCCTTTTTCCGCTGCCTACCACCATATATGAAATATGTGCAACAAGTGCACTAACTGCAAGCGGATTTCTTTGCGCCTACTGGCGCGCGGGTTAGGTTTTTGATCCCAACAACTGGCAGTCAGACACTGAAGTGCCGTTGCGCGTAGCGACGATGGGAGACACGGCAGCGCTCGCCGCCATCTACCTTGCGGCTGACGAGGGCACCGGTGCCAGGTACTATTCGCCGGAGCAGGCGCGCGCCTGTCCGGCACTGCCTCGATCTCGACGTGCCGTTCGGGACACGCCACGACTACATGGGCACCCACAATCACCGACTCCAGCTCGGCAACTCGGTCTATCTGGAGATCATCGCGCTAGACCCCGCAGGCGCCGATCCTGGCCGTTCCCGCTGGTTTGACCTCGACGATCAGGAACGCGTGCGCTCCGATTGGGAGAATGGGCGTCGCTTGCGAGGGTGGGTCGCCGGCACGAGCGCGATCGATGAAGTTCTCGGGTCACACCGCGCGATCTTCGGGAACAAGGTCACACTTCCGCCGGACGATCCGACCTTCGCATTTGCGATACCCGAGGACGGTTCGCTTCCCATGGACGGAGCCGTTCCCTCCATCATCGACCATTTCGGCGACCCGACCTCGATGGCAACGATCCCCGATCTTGATGCGCGCCTGAGATCGCTCACGCTCGAACATTCGGACCCTGACGCGATCCGCCACCTTTATCGCGCTGTCGGCATCGACAATCCGCCGCTCATCACCTGGGGTCCGGAGATCCGCTATCGGGCTGTCATCGACACGCCGACCGGATTGAAGGAACTGAAGTGATGCAGGGACGCCCCGTTCGCAGTGGCTTGGTCGAACACGACGTCCACTGTTATGGCGCCTTTGCAAAACCAAGCGAAAGTGTATCAGGGAACGCCGATTAGTTCGACAGAGTATCAAACAGATCCTCTGTCAGCACGCCGTCATGCCTGCCTAGGATCGACCGGCTTTCCACCGCGCGCGTCTCGACGATTCGCCACATCCGGTACCGCTCCTGCCCCGTGACCTCCCGGACTAGACCCCGCTCCTCCATCCAGTCGATGTTGCGCTGTACCGTCGCGCGATGTGCGCCCGTCAGCTTCTCGGCCATCTGTACCGAGACCAGCGGCCAGCTCGTGAAGAGCTCCCGCAACTTCGGCGGTGTCTTCCCCGACAGCGGAGCCATCGTTTCCTCCGCAGCGACGGCCCAGGCCTCGATCTCCTCGAGCCGACGCAGCGCTGCGAAGACCGCACTCTCTATCGCGTTCAGCCAGCGCGCCAGACGGGCAGCCGGGTCCCCGATCGCACGGAAGCCCCCTCCCCCGCCCATTGCGATCGGCGCGAAGATCGTGCCCGGCACGCTGTTCGATGACGTCAGATCGACGACCGCCACCCGCGCCGCGGTGACCGCCGCCTCAAGAGGATCATCAATCGGGGAAAGCTCGGCCACATGCCAGAGGTGGAACCCCATGCAGGCCCGCGTCACGGGATGCAGGTCTTCGCCATGATCCATCATTGCAAGCCAGGTGGCCGCCCGGTTCTCGAAGGCCTCGCGGTCCATCATCTCGATCACGCGCGCCGGAGCCTTTGTCTCCTCGAAGCGCTCCCCCTGCCCCGGCCTGTCGCGCCGATCGAGGAAGGCCTCGAGATCGGCGACACCAGAGCGGAGCCCGATCAGCTCGGGTCCGCCGGCCAGGCGCCGCACCGTCCAGCCGATCCGATAGAGCGCCTGGGCGTCATCCGTCGCGGTCGAGACCCGCAGCGCCATGTAGAGAGACAGCCGGTCGAGGCCGATCCGGTCCTGCGTCAGCCAGCTGAGTTCCGAGGCTTCGATCAGGGCAAGTCTCTGGCGCCATCCGGCCGGACCCCTCCGCAGGCGTTCATCGAGGATTCCCAGGCGGGCCGCCACGCGGGCCAGCTGGGCCGCCTGCCCGGCCTCGGCCGCACGCCAGGCATCGACGATCTCGGATTCCTTGGCCTCGGACGCGGGTCCCGGAGGCAAGTGGTCAGGTTCATCCTCGAGGGGCCCGGGCAGGAACCAAAGATCAGCGTCATCTCGATCCTCGGCCGCTTCCATGTCTCCAAGAGGCACCCCACCATCATCCCATTCTGTCTTGCGAAATCGGCTCATTGCACGTCGTCGATCCTCAGGTCTCCCGGTCCGGAAACAGCCCCGGCATCCACCGACCAGCATACTTTGCAGCAAAAGCCAGCTTCAGCGGCGCACGGGTCGATATCGACGACAACGCGCCCGCTTCCAGAAGCGCAGACGTTACGCGGCGTGCAGTCCGGGCGCTGGTGCCAAGGATTGTCTCGACTTCTCCACGCTCGATCTGCCCCTGATAGAGCACAGCTTTCAGCACCGTGTCGGCCTTTGGAGGCAGCGCTCCGACACGGATCTCTTCCTCTGCCCAGATCAGGATGCGGTCGCGCAGCCGGTCCGGCCGCATCAGGCCTTCCATGAACTCCACCTCGTCAATGCAGATGCGCAAGAAGAACTGCGCGAAGGAGGCAAGGGCAGCTTCGCTCAGCGTGCCCCGTCCGTCACGGTCGCCACGGCGGGGGCCGTCACAGGCGGCAAGGTGTTCCTTGTAAGCTGCCTCCTGCCGCGCAAGCCCGCGCGCAACAGACCAAAGGCCGCGCGTGTCGAGTGTCTTCCGCAGCATGGCGTAGGACATGAGACGGGCAACGCGCCCATTCCCATCGAGGAAGGGATGCACCCAAAGGAGCCTGTGATGGGCGCAAGCAGCGGCGAGGATCGGCTCGATCCTGCCGGGAAGACTGTAGGCTTTGTGCATCCGCTCAAGAAAACGAGGGACTGCGCCGGGACTTACGGCAACATGCCGTCCGACCTCTACGTATCGCGTGCGGAGCTTCCCCGGCAGAACCGGTATCTTCTCGCCGGTCTTTGGGGTCTCGACAAGAAGGAACTCGGGCGGCAACAGCTCGCAGAATCGGCGATGCAGCTCGATGATGTATGCGGGCGCGGTCGGCGGATCCGACATTCCGTCCTCGTCGATCCACTTCTGAACAGCGATGTGCGCCTTCGCTTCAAGCTGAAGGTTTCGCTTCTTTGGGTCGGCGCTGTAGTCGTTCCTCATCGCGCGTTCGATGTCGATGGGATGGGTGTCATGCCCTTCGATCAGATTGCTGTAGTAGCAGTTCATCGCGCGCACGAGATCAGCGAGCGCATCGGCCATGGACGCCGGCAGGCTGCTACGAAAGCTGGCGGACTTCTCCGCCAGCTCGAGCGCGAGATCATTCAAGGCTCCCCGGGCGGGAGAGCCATCCGAGACCATGACCGGCTCGAACAAGCCTATCGTTTCTCCGTCGTCGCAAACCATCGAATGGCCTTCTCTTTGGCCGCTTCGTTGGCCGTTCCGGTTACCATCAAAAATGAAGCCTATCAGAGTTTTGCCTAGAGAAATACGGAGAAACCGTCCGGAAGTTTGGCCGGTTTGGTGGCCACTCGCTGGCCGATCACGAATGTCGACGCCGGGGTCGATCGACAACGAGAATAGGACCTGGGTGTCCATCAGGGAGGGCGCAGTCCTGTCCTCCAGTGCCATTGGCACCAACATGCCTCGAAGAGGCATCCCATATTCATCCCATTTTGACTGGTGAAATCTGCTCAAGCGCGCATTATATGGCATTTTTGCGCGTCAGGCGAGCAGGTTTGAGAACCCCCGATTTCCTCTACTATAGAGAGGGTCGAGGCTCCTGTCTTCCCGAGACTGACGATGCGCCTCTCGCGTCCCTCAGCCCATGAATACAAGGCCTCCCGCGCTCAGCGCGACGAGAGAAACGCCCCTTGCGAACGTTTACAAACGGTCGTTTATTGGCGATATCACAAACTGCAAAACAGGCTCCTGCCCCGTGCCACTGATAGGCTATGCGCGCGTCTCGACCGAGGATCAGACCCCCCTGCCCCAGTCGCAGGCCCTGAAATCCGCGGGCTGCGCCGAGATCCATGAGGAACAAGCCTCGGGCGGAAACCGCGCGCGGCCGGTGCTGGCCCGTGTGCTGGAACGGATCCGCAAGGGCGACACGCTGGTCGTCGTGCGCATAGACCGGCTGGCGCGATCGCTGTCGCACCTGCTAGAGGTGATCGAGCGGTTGGAGGCCAAGGGCGCTTTCTTCCGCTCGCTCACTGATCCGATCGACACATCTTCGCCGCAGGGCAAGTTCACTCTGCAGGTCCTAGGCGCCGCGGCGGAATTCGAGCGCGCCCTGATCCGCGAACGCACGAAGGCGGGGCTGGCCTCGGCGCGCAGCAAGGGCCGGATCGGCGGGAACCCGGGCTTGCGCGCCCGTGATCCGGCCGCTTTACGAAAGGTGCGGCTGGCGCGACAGGACGGCTATATGGAGCGGTTGAACGAGACGGCGCAGGACTGGGTGCTCCATGTGCGCCGCCTGCGGCCGGACATGGCATGGGAGGACGTGCTGCGCATCATCAACGGCGCACTGCCCCATGAGCGGCAGTGGACACAAAGCCGATTGCTCCGTGCCGTGAACGCGTTTGTGCGGGATGGGTTCCTGGACGAAACTGTGTTGGGCCGTGCCGGTCGCCGTGATACCGACGACCGCTTGCCCGCCATCGTGGCCGGCATCAAGGGCGCGAACCCGGAGATTACGCTGCAAGAAATTTGCAACAGGCTCGAGAAGATGCGGGAGCGGACGCCGCGTGGGCGGACCAGCTGGCAGCCCTCGTCGGTAAAGATGCTGCTGGAGCGGGCCGAGCGGTTGGGGCTGCTCGGGTAGAAGCGGCGGACAGCCACCCCCTTACGTAAACGGGTTCACAATCCGCAGCTGGTTTACAACGAGCAGGCCATCTTGCATGTCCTCGCTCCACAGCGTCGTGCAGCCCGCGACCAGAGCGCTCGCTACGATCATCGCATCGTAGATCGAAAAGCTGTAGTGCTGCGCCAAGGCACGACCGACGTCATGTGTGTGCAGCGTCAGATCCTCGACGGGGCACAAGGCGCGAACGCCTTCGAGAAACGCCCCCGTCTCGTCCCAACTGAGCCCGGCTTTGCGCCGGCAGTTTACCAGCGCCTCGTTCAGGACCTGGACGCTGATCCGGGGCCCCTGCCCCAAGATGGCCTCTGCCCGATCGGCCTTCGGGCCGTCGTCGAGCAGGTAGAGGACAACATTCGTGTCCGCGAACTCAGCGCTCATGCGCAGCGTCGCGGCTAAGGCGGTCCGCAGCGGGCAGCTTGCCCCGGAAGCGCCGCAGACCAGTCAGCACCTCGTCCGCCCGCGCAAGGCGTCGCACCCTCACCTGGCCGTCGTCCTTGACCAGGTCGATCTGATCGCCTTCCTTGAGGCCAAGTTCCCGGACAAGCTCGGCAGGCAGACGGACGGCAAGCGAGTTGCCCCATTTTGCGACCTGCATCGTGACCTCCTATTTGGATATACGCCGAGTAATGTATATCCGGGAGGCTCCAAGAACAAGCTTGCCACCTAACCGTAGCCGCTCTTGTGCATGACACAGCGACTGACACCAGATTTGGGCTTGCACGAATCTGGCATGTCGCGCAATAGTCTCGAAAAATACCGCGTGGTCACATAAAAATCGCGCCCACGAATCGAGGCAGAGATGAGCGACACTGAGCAGGACCTAGACATTGCCATCGGGCATTACGCAGAGCTTCTCGCGTCGAACCTTCACGCGCAACGTGCGGCTCACTTCCCTCCCGACGCCAAGAAGGTCATGCGCAGCCTGACCAGCGGTGAAGCGGCCGAATTGCTTGGGGTCGACCATACCTATCTTCGCAAGCTTCATCGAGAAGGAAAGATCGCTGACGTCGAGACGACTGCGGGAAGTCACCGTCGGTATACGCTGGATGATGTCTGGGACATCCGTCATGCCCTTGAGGCCCAAGCAAAAAAACCTGGCACGTACGTGCCGGGACGTCGTGCCGGCGATGAGCTTCAGATTATCTCTGTAGTCAATTTCAAGGGTGGGTCCGGCAAGACGACCACGTCGGCGCACTTGGCGCAACGCTTGGCGCTTAAGGGATATCGGGTGCTCGCGATCGACCTCGATCCTCAGGCCTCTCTGTCCGCGCTGCATGGCATCCAGCCTGAACTGGACCTGATGGAGGGCGGGACCCTCTACGATTCCGTTCGGTACGATGAGCCGGTTCCGATTTCGGATGTGATTCGCAAGACCTACATCCGCGGTCTTGATCTGATTCCCGGCAACCTCGAACTCATGGAATTCGAGCACGAGACGCCGGCCGCCATTCAGCGAGGTGGCGCGCGCGCCTTTTTCGCGCGGGTGCGTGATGCGCTCGACAGTGTCGAAGCGGACTACGACATCGTCGTCATCGACTGTCCCCCGCAGCTCGGCTTTCTGACCATGTCGGCCCTGTCGGCATCCTCCGGCGTCCTTGTAACCGTTCACCCGCAGATGCTCGATCTGATGTCTATGTCGCAATTCCTGCGCATGACCGCTGATCTGCTCGGTGTCATTCGGGATGCCGGTGCAAATCTTCGTTTCGACTGGCTGCGGTTCCTACCGACCCGATACAAGGTGGGCGATGCCCCACAGACCGAGGTCATTGCCTTTATCCGTGGACTGTTCGGCAGGTCAGTCCTGACCAACCATATGGTTGAGTCGACTGCTATTTCTGACGCCGGGCTGACCAAGCAGACGCTCTATGAGGCCGACAAGAAGGACTTCACGCGTCAGACTTTTGACCGCGCAATCGAGTCCATGAACGCTGTCAACGACGAGATTGCTGAGATCATTCAGAACACGTGGGGCCGAAATGGCAAGAAAGCCTAAACTCGGGCTGCCGTTGCAGACCCTGCGTAACGCGCCCGACGCACTGGAAGGGCGCAGGCTGCGCGGAGGCGTCTTCGAAATCGAGCCTGACCAAATCGAGACCGCAGGTCGGCTTGATGACCGTTTGCAGATCGAGACCGAGGGTCTAAAGGCGTCGATTTCCAAGAATGGTCAGCGCGTGCCGATCCTTGTCCGGCCGTTTGAGGGTGAGCGCTACAGCCTGATCTATGGCCGTCGTCGGCTGGAAGCTTGCAGGGAGCTCGGCATAAAGGTCCGCGCCATCGTCACAGAGATGGAGGGCGATCAGGCGCTTCGCGATCAGCTTTTGGAGAACCAGGAGCGTCGAGATCTTAGCTTCATCGAACGCGCGCTTGTCGCCGCCGCCTTACTTGACGGTGACCATCTGAGCGCATCCGAACGCACAAACAAGGGTGTCGCCGAGGTTCTCAATTTGACCGAGGCAGGCGTTTCTCAGCTGTTAAGCGTGGTCCGCACCGTGGGGGAGGATTTGATCCTGGCCATCGGCGCGGCACCGGGAATCGGAAGGCCCCGATGGGAAGAGCTCAAGAAGTTGCTTGGGTCTAAAGATATCGATCGCGAACGGCTTGCCGCTTTGGCCGGTGAAGCGAGGACCACCCACCAAGGCGGGATAAACGAGAAATCCGATAGTGCATTCTTGGCCGTGCTCTCCGCTGCAGGAAAGCCTGAGCAGACCGGGTCCTCGTCTCGCCCTCGCGGGCAGCATGGCACGGTCATTCCGGGCGTCGGTGCAGCCACTGTCACGACTGGACGTCGTGGCAAGCAACTCAAGCTCGAGTTGAAGGCCGAGGACAGTGATTTCGTCAGCTGGTTGGAGGGCCATGCCCCGCAGTTGATCTCCGAGCTTCACGAGCGCTGGAAGCGTTCGGAAGACTGAGGAAGAGCAACAAACAAAGGAGGCACGAGACAGGCAGAAAAGAAAAAGGCCCCGAGAAGCAAGCTTCACGAGACCTTTCTTAGGTTTCGCACGGGACCAGCCCGCTACAAAACTTCAGTTTTCGCACCTCTGAAT
>Ga0008835_100848_pt1 | contig 20971 bp, 22 predicted proteins | sample HotLakConsoUCCRE_FD_62215 | JGI IMG/M metagenome (GOLD analysis project Ga0008835, IMG submission 62215) | Hypersaline microbial mat communities from Hot Lake, Washington, USA - Hot Lake Consortium UCC-RE (Hybrid Assembly) ... | reverse complement strand
GACCGAGTTGATCCGCCACGGTGCCCCAGCCGTGGGAGAAGCCCATGGCCTCGTGGCGCTCCGCGGCCTCCCTGGAGCCGTGCCGTGCGATCACGCGGTAATCGCAGCCGCCGTCCCGAGCCGTGAAGGTGATGTCGGCGGAGAAGAAGCTTTCCGCGTTGGGCCGGAACCGGGGTCCCAGCGCGTCGGTCCAGGCAAAGCGGCGGGCAGGTTCGGCGATCAGCACGCAGCCGGGCGCGCCCTCCATGCGGCCGTGCTCGTCGAACTCCATCACCACATGGAAGGCGCCGCCGGGCCAGGGCTCCACCACCGCCTCGGGCACGCGGCCCGGCGCGGGGGCGAAGAAGCGCCTGATGAGGTCGGGTTCGGTCCAGCAGCGGTAGACGGTTTCGGGCGGGGCGGGCAGGTGCCGTTCCAGCAGGAGGTCGGTCGGGCCGATGTCGTCGTCGGTCATTGGAGAAGTCCCTGGGTGAGGGCTGACTGCAGGGCGTCGAGCAGCACCCCGGTGCCGTGCTTTCGTCCCGCCGGGCCGTCGCTGTCTTCGAACCAAGCGCCGTCCTCGCGGATCGCGAGGCGGGTGCCGCCGCCGTCCTCGGCGAAGCGGATCGTGGCGAGGGAGGCCGAGTGGATGCGCCCGTTCCAGGCCATGGTGTAGGCGGTGACGAGCAGGGCCCTGTCCCGGACCACGAGGTAGGTCGTGTTGTTCTCGTGGACTCCCTTGCCCGGGCCGTCGGCCATGGTGAAGCGGCCGTATTCCGTGCCGCCCTCGCGGCAGTCCATGCGGTAGTCCTCGGTGGTCATGGCGTCGGCGGCGAACCAGCGGCGTTTCAGCTGCGGGTCCGTCCAGGCGGCCCAGACGTGATCGAGGCAGCCATCGATGCGGCGCGCGATCTCGAAGCTCTCGTGGGTCACGGTCATGCGGGTGACTCCGAAGCGAGGCCGGCCACGTAGCGGTCGAGATTGGCGAGCCCGCCTTCCCAGCCGATGCGGAATTCGGGGAGGGATCCGGGCCCGCTGAAGGACGACAGGGAGACGGCGAGGTCGAGCGTGGTGCCATCGTCGCCAGTGCTCAGGACATAGGTGACGAGGCTGGTGGCCAGTGCCATGTCCCCGATGCGCACCGTCTCGGTGAAGACGGCGCGGCGGGGTGGGTCGAGGTGGTACCAGCGGGTGTCCACGACGAAATCGGGCGCGTCGGCGGGACCGCAGCGGTGGCGTTCGTGCCCGCCTTCGCGCAGGTCCGTCACCTCGACGGTCAGCACAGTGCCTTCGGTGGGGGCGCCCCACTGCTCTCGGGCGCGTGCATCGGTCAGGACCTGCCACAGCCGGTCGGGCGGCAGGGGCAGGCGGCGGGACAGGGTGAAGTGGTCCGTGTCCGTGGTCATTTCTTTGGTCCTTTCTCCATGTCGCGCACCAGCGCCTCCAGCCGGTCGAGCCGGCGTTCCCAGAGCCGGCGCTGCCGCGCCAGCCAGTGTTCCGCCTCGGCCACGGCGGCGGCCTCGATATGGACCGTCCGCACCCGGCCTCGCTTTTCCGAGCGGACGAGGCCCGAGGCCTCGAGCACCTTGAGGTGCCGCAGGAAGGTCGGCAGGGCGATGTCGTGGGGTTCGTGCAGGACCGAGACGGGCGCGGGCCCGCCTTCGATCAGCCGCTCGATCACCGCCCTCCGGGTGGGGTCGGCCATGGCGGAGAAGACCTGGTCCAGATTGTTAGTCATGAGGCTAGGTATTCCGGATGGCGCGCCGCTTGTCAAGACAGTTAGCGGATGGGCTAACTTTCAGGCTTGATCCCGGTCAAGGCGTCGCGGGTGGCCCGGGGGGTATCCGGGAGGCGCGGAGACGGGGTACGTCGCACCATGAGACTGCTGATCGGACTGGCCATCGCAATCGCCCTCGGCGCACTGGGCCTCGTCGTGGCGGGGCTCGTCGGGGCCGCGCGGGACCGGGCCGCGCTGGCGGCGGTCCTCTCGGACGCGGCGCCCGACATGCGCGCCGACCTGCCGCCCGTGGTGGCGGCCTTCGCCCGGCGCGGGCTTGCGGGGGCGGAGGCACCGGCGGCCGGCGCGACCCTGACCCAGGAGGTGGAGATGATCCTGCGCGAGGGCGTGCCATGGCAGCCGATGGGCGCGGTGCAGGCGATCTCCGCGGGCCGTCCGGCCTTTGCCTGGGTGGCGACGGTGCCCGCGGGACCCGTGCCGCGGTTCACCGTGATCGACCGCTACGATCCCGGGGGTGGGGGCCTGCTGGCGGTGCGCCTGCTCGGCGCGGTGCCGATCGTGCGGCAGGAGGGCCCGGCCACCGATCTCGGCGAGGCGATGCGCTATCTGGCGGAACTGCCCTGGGCGCCGGATGCGATCCTCAGGAACCCGGCACTGGAGTGGGAGGCGCTGGACGGGAACCGGGTGCGGGTCTCCACGGAAACCGGGTCGGGGCGGGCCTCGGTGGAGCTGATCTTCGACGCGGCGGGGGACATTGTCGCGATGGAAGCGGAGCGGCCCGATCCCGAGAGCGACACGCCGCGGCTCTGGGTGGGGCGCTTCGGCGACTATGGCGAGATCGGCGGGCGGCGCGTGCCGCTGACCGGGGAGGTGGGGTATCGGACGGACGGGGTGATCGCGCCCTACTGGCGCGGGCGGATCACGGGTTACACGCCCGTGAGCGGCTAGCCGGCCGCGACCCCGCACAGCACCGAGGCGTACCACCACTTGACGAAGTCCCGGTGCTGTTCGGGCGTGGCGTCGCCGTTCAGGAAATGCGCTGTCTCGGTATGGATGACACGGCATCCGGAGGGGCTTCGGGGCAGGATGGCGACCCGCATGAGGGCGGAAATCGCGAGCCGGTCGTCGTAACTGATCTCCACCGCCATGGACATCACGGGCTTGTCGAGGCGCAGGTACCGGACCTTCGTAAGGATCGGCCTGCCGCCCCCGATCCGGAACCTGCAGGTCAGATGACCGCCCTCCCGGATATCGGCGTCGAACGCCTCTCTCTCGAACCCGTCCGTGCTGCCGATCCAGTCGTTATGGACATCCGGCCGCGTAAGGAGGTCCCAGAGCTCCTCGACCGAAGACGCCATGTCATGCGCGATCGAGAAGGAAGACAGGGTAATCGACATCCCAATTGCCTCTTTCGGTTGTGCAGGAGAGTGAAGCACAGCCATAGGTGAGAAAGAAGTCCTGAATGGGCCTGTCCTTACGTGACGTAGTGGCGCCCTGTCCATGAGGCAGATGCGGGGGTTTCGCGGGCTGCGGCCCCGACATATGGTTGGGCCCATGACCGAGCCGCGATTCATCCACCTGCGCACCCATACGGAATATTCGCTCCTCGAGGGGGCGGTTCCGGTAAAGGATCTGCCGAAGCGCGTGGCCGCCGCGGGCATGCCCGCCGTCGCCGTGACCGACAGCAACAACATGTTCTGCGCGCTGGAATTTTCCGTCGGAGCGGTCAAGGCGGGGGTGCAGCCGATCCTCGGCTGCCAGCTCGACCTCGCCTATCTGCCGCCCGAGCCGGGCAAGCGGCCCGAGCCGCCCGCGCCGGTTGTCCTGCTGGCGCAGACCGAGGCGGGCTACGGCAACCTGATGAAGCTCAACTCCTGCGCTTATCTCGGCGAGGGCACGGACCGCGCGCAGGTGACGCTGCAGGACCTCGCGGCCCATGCGACCGGCGTGATCTGCCTGACCGGCGGGCCCGACGGACCCGTGGGGCGGCTCCTGCGCGCGGGCCAGAGGCCGAAGGCGCAGGCGCTGATGGAGCGGCTGGCGGCGATCTACGGCGACAGGCTTTACGTGGAATTGCAGCGTCACCCCGGAGAGGACGGCGCGCCCGAGGCCGAGCGGCTGAGCGAGCGCGGCCATGTGGAGATGGCCTACGAGATGGGCCTGCCGCTGGTGGCCACGAACGACGTCTATTTCCCGAAACCCCAGCTTTATGAGGCCCATGACGCCCTGATCTGCATCGCCGAGGGCGCCTATGTGGACCAGAACGAGCCGCGCCGGCGGCTGACGCCGCAGCATTACCTGAAGACGCCGCAGGAGATGGCGACGCTGTTCGCCGATCTGCCCGAGGCGCTGGAGAACACCGTCGAGATCGCCCGCCGCTGCGCCTTTCGCGCGACGACCCGCGATCCGATCCTGCCGCGCTTTGCCGATGACGAGGTGGACGAGCTGCGGCGGCAGGCGAAGGCGGGGCTGGCAGCAAGGCTGGCCGTCATCCCCCATGCCGCCCCGGTGGCGGAGTACGAGGCGCGGCTCGAATTCGAGCTGAAGATCATCGAGGGGATGGGCTTTCCGGGCTATTTCCTGATCGTCGCCGACTTCATCAAATGGGCCAAGGAGCGGGATATCCCCGTGGGTCCGGGCCGGGGCTCGGGCGCGGGATCTCTCGTGGCCTATGCGCTGACCATCACCGACCTCGATCCGCTGCGCTACCAGCTGCTGTTCGAGCGGTTCCTGAACCCCGAGCGGGTGTCGATGCCTGACTTCGACATCGACTTCTGCATGGACCGGCGCGAGGAGGTGATCCGCTACGTCCAGCAGAAATATGGGCGCGACCGGGTGGGGCAGATCATCACCTTCGGCGCCTTGCTGTCGAAGGCCGCGGTGCGCGACGTGGGCCGCGTGCTGCAACTGCCCTACGGCCAGGTGGACAAGCTGTCGAAGATGATCCCCGTCGAGGGGGTGAAACCCGTCTCCATCGAGAAGGCGCTGGCCGACGAGCCGCGCCTGCGCGAGGCGGCGAAGGCCGAGGAGGTGGTGGACCGGCTGCTGACCTATGCCCAGCAGATCGAGGGGCTCTTGCGCAACGCCTCCACCCATGCGGCGGGCGTGGTGATCGGGGACCGGCCGCTGGACGAGCTGGTGCCGCTCTACCGCGATCCGCGGTCGGACATGCCCGCGACCCAGTTCAACATGAAATGGGTCGAACAGGCGGGGCTGGTGAAGTTCGACTTTCTCGGCCTGAAGACCCTCACGGTGATCCAGAACGCGGTGGAGCTGATCCTGAAATCCGGCCGCCAGCTCCACGAGGCGGCGGACGGGACGCGGCTTTACGATCCGCCCGAGGGCGGGGAGAACCAGATCAACCTGATCCCGCTCGACGACGGGAAAAGCTACGAGCTCTATGCCCGGGCGCAGACGGTCGCCGTGTTCCAGGTGGAAAGCTCGGGCATGATGGAGGCGCTGCGGCAGATGCGCCCCACCTGCATCGAGGACATCGTGGCGCTGGTGGCGCTCTACCGGCCCGGCCCGATGGAGAACATCCCGAAATATTGCGAGGTCAAGAACGGCAAGTCCGAGCGCGACCGCCTGCATCCGCTGGTCGACCATATCCTCGACGAGACGCAGGGCATCATCGTCTACCAGGAACAGGTGATGCAGATCGCCCAGGAGATGGCGGGATACAGCCTCGGCGGCGCCGACATGCTGCGCCGCGCCATGGGCAAGAAGATCAAAGAGCTGATGGACGCCGAACGGCCGAAGTTCCTTGGCGGCTCGGCGGAAAAGGGCGTGGACAAGAAGAAGGCGCAGGAGGTCTGGGACCTGCTGGAGAAGTTCGCCAACTACGGCTTCAACAAGTCCCACGCCGCGGCCTATGCCGTGGTCAGCTACCAGACGGCCTGGCTCAAGGCGAACCATCCGGTGGAGTTCATGGCCGGCGTCATGAACTGCGACATCCACCTGACCGACAAGCTCGCCGTCTATTTCGAGGAAGTGAAGAAGGGCCTCGCCCTGCCGTGGGAGCCGCCCTGCGTGAACCGCTCGGAGGCGGTGTTCGACGTCGAGGGCGGCAAGCTGATCTATGCGCTGGGCGCGCTGAAGAACGTGGGCGTGGACGCCATGCGCCTGATCGTGGAGGCGCGCGCGGAGGGGGGGCCGGACCGTCCCTTCGCCACGCTCTTCGATGTCGCGCGGCGCGTAGACCTGAAACGGGTGGGCAAGCGCAGCCTCGAGATGCTCGCGCGCGCCGGGGCCTTCGACGAGCTCGATCCGAACCGTCGGCGGGTGTTCGAGAGCCTCGATGCCCTGACCGCCTGGTCCGCGGCGGTCCACGAGGCGCGGGCGTCGTCGCAGACCTCGCTCTTTGGCGAGGCGGGCGAGGACCTGCCCGAACCGCGGCTGCCGAACGTGCCCGACTGGCTGCCGGCGGAGCGGCTGGCGGAGGAATTCACCGCTGTTGGCTTCTATCTCTCGGGCCATCCGCTCGACGATTACCTCGGCGCGCTGCGGCGCAAGAATGTCCTGACGCTCGATGAGGTACAGGCCCGCGCGGCACAGGGCCCGGCCATCGTGAAGATGGCGGGCACGGTGGCGAGCCGGCAGGAGCGCAAGTCCGCGCGCGGCAACCGCTTCGCCTTCGTGCAGCTGTCGGATCCGACGGGGCAATACGAGGTGACGATGTTCTCCGACGCGCTCGAGGCCAGCCGCGAACATCTGGAGAGCGGCAGCCAGGTCGTGCTTCAGGTCGAGGCGACGATGGAGTCCGACCAGTTGAAGCTGCTGGCGCGCTCGGCCGCGCCCATCGACGTGGCGGTCGCGGACGCGGGGCGGATCGGGCTCAAGGTCTATGTCGAGCGCGGCGAGGCCGTGAGCGCCGTGGCGCAGGTTCTCGAGGGCGCGCGGGGCGGCGCGGGGCGCGGGCCGATCCGCTTCTGCCTCATGGACCCGGGCCTGCCCGGGGAGGTGGAGCTGGACCTCGGCGGAGAATTCCCGGTGACGCCGCAGATCAAGGGCGCGCTGCGCTCGCTGCCCGGCGTGCTCGAAGTGCAGGAGTTCTGACGGCAGGTCCATGCCGGGTCTGCGGCGGGCGATTGTCCCGAGACCGCTGATTCGCTAGGGTCTGCACAAAGAGACGGGGGCGGGGCTTTTCATGAGACATTTCTGGCTGATCGGCGCGTGTCTGACGCTTGCGGCCTGTGGCGACCCGTTCGGTGGCATGGGGCGGCTGAGCGACGGCGGACTGGGCGGAGGCCCCTCCGCCTCTGTCCTTGCGACCGGCGACGCGCCGCTGCTGTCGGAGGCCGAGGCCGGTCCGCTGGAGCGCGAGGTTCTCGCCGGCATCGACGCCACGGAGCCGCGTCCTCCGAGGGGTCTCTTTGCCATGCTGGGCTTCGACCGGGGCGCCGCCGGGGACGATGGTGCGGAGGCGGTGCCCGCCGCCGCGGCGGCTGATGACCCGGGCGGCGGTCTTTTCTCCGGGCCACGCCGGACCGGTCCCGACGCGGCGGACGTGTCCCCGGGCACGGTTCTGCCCTTCGGCGAGATCGCGCGGGTCTGCGATGTCGCGCCCGCGCGTCGCGGCACCATGATCGCCAATGTCTCCGGCTACCAGATCTTCGACACCATCCCAAATTCGAACGCCGCGCGGCCGTTCTACATCAGCGGATTCCGCGACCGCTGCGCGCGCACCTTCACCGGCGTGATGGCCCTTGCGGGCGACGTGGGCACCCACGAGGTGATCCGGTACCAGCCCTCGAACAACCGCATCGCCTATAACGAGACGGACGAGGAATACGAGCGCATCAAGGCCCGCATCTGCAGCGCCCCGCGCGGCCAGCCCTGCGGGCGCAGGCTGGACGCGCTGGCGCGGACCACGCATTTCGTGACCGTCTACGACCGGTTCGGCGGCAGCGAGCGCTGGGTGGAGATCCTGCTCCACAGCGGCGAGGTGGCGGCCATCGGCTTCAAGAACTGACCGGCGCGCTCCGTGGCGCCCCGGGCGCGCGGCGCGTTCCCTTGCGGGCGGGCAGTGCCGTCACCAGTGCGGCGGGGGGCGATCCGCCAGCGGCGGCGGGCTGCCGCCTTCGGCCTCGCGGTCGGCCTCGCGGGCCATCAGCAGCGCAAGGCGGCGTTCGAGCGTCTCGATCCGGGCCTGCTGGCGCGCGACCTCATCAGACAAGTCCGCGATGTCCCGTTCGAGATGGGCGATGCGTTCTTCGTCGTCGGCGCGGGTCACGGGCAGGTGTCCGCGTCGGTCGCGTCGTTCGAGCCCGAGGGGCGCGGCCACGCCGCGTCGAGGGTCCGTGCCAGAAGGTCCGGGCCGCCCGCCGACCATCCGTCCGGCGTGGCCCAGATGAAGGTCACCGGGTCCAGCGCGAGGGTCCCGCGCAGCGCCTCGGCCACGATCTCGTCCGGGATCGCCACCCGCTGCCCGTAAAGCATGCGGTCCGGCAACGGGCGGTCCGGCATGACCACCTGAACGTATTCGACGCAATACAGGGTGTCGGGCGTGTCGAGGTCGAAGAGGAAATCGAACGGAGCCCCCAGAAGCGACGCCGCCCTGAGCACATCCTGCCTGCGCTGTGCCGGGGTGGTGTCCGTGGGCCGCAGCACGGCAAGGCCGTCGACGTCGAAGGCCTCTTCCGGGCCGATCATGCGCACACCTTCGCCCGACGACTCGATCACCGTGCGGCCCTCGGCGATCAGCGGGCGCAGCGGGGCAAAGCGCGGGTCGTCCCAGACCCCCAGTGTGCGCAACTGCGCCTCGGTCCCGAGGTAGAGGGCGACGTGGTTGAAATATCCGGTGACGAAGCGGCTGGCCAGGGGCGCGCGCTGGGCGACGAACAGCACGTCCATGGGCCGGGCCACGGCGCGGAAATAGGCCTGTGCCTCGGGCTGGCCGGCAAGGTGGCTGTCGCGTAGGCGGATTGCGCGGGCGCTGGGGATCACCCTGTCCGCGGAGGCCGCCAGCAGGCGCACGGCGGCGGCCGGCAGGGTTTCGGTGGCGATGCAGCAGCCGTCCAGCAGCGCCTTGGGGTCCACAGGCGCCTCCGACAGGCCCAGCGGACCGGGCTGCGGTGCGCAGGCGGCGGCAAGGTACAGGCACAGCAGGGCGGAGGCGAGACGGGCAGACATGGCTTCCGCCCCTTGCGTCAGATCGCCGGGCGGTGCAAGTGGGTCCGGTGCCCGACGGGCCGCGTTGCCCTTCGTCGCGGGGCGGGGTATCTGGCCCGCGAAGTCGGACCGGCGCGAGTATCCCATGGCCAAGGTTAAGAAGACCCCGCGCCCGAAGGCGGAAACGCCCAAGGGCTTCAGAGACTATTTCGGCGCCGAGGTCACCGAGCGCGCCGAGATGCTGTCGCGGATCGCCGGGGTCTACCATGCCTGGGGCTTCGACGCGCTGGAGTCCTCCGCCGTGGAGACGGTGGAGGCGCTGGGCAAGTTCCTGCCCGACGTGGACCGCCCGAACGAGGGCGTCTTTGCCTGGCAGGAGGACGAGGATGCCGACTGGCTGGCGCTGCGCTATGACCTGACAGCGCCGCTCGCGCGGGTCTATGCCCAGCACCGGAACGACCTGCCGACACCCTACCGCCGCTATGCCATGGGCCCCGTCTGGCGCAACGAGAAGCCCGGCCCGGGGCGGTTCCGCCAGTTCTACCAGTGCGATGCCGATACGGTGGGCGCGGCCACGGTGGCCGCCGATGCAGAGGTCTGCGCCATGCTCGCCACGGCGCTGGAGGCCGTGGGCATTCCGCGCGGCGATTATGTGGTGCGGATCAACAACCGCAAGGTCCTGAACGGGGTGCTACATAGCGTCTTCGGGTTCGATGCCGATGAGGAGGACGTACAGCTTGGGGCGGTTTACGATACTGTGCAGAAGCGGGATGCGGTCCTGCGAACCATCGACAAGTTCGATAAGGTCGGAGCATCGGGAGTGCGTGAACTCCTGACAAGCGGTCGACGCGATGCATCGGGAGCGTTTATTGATGGCGTCGGCCTTTCAGATGAACAGGCGGAGCGTGTCGTTTCCTTCCTGACATCGAAGGGCGATACGAACCAAGAGACGCTTGAGAGACTGCGGTCGGCGGTCGGGCGTAGTCCTGTTGGCGCCGACGGAGTAGATGAGCTGCGCGAGATGGCCGAGCTTCTGGAGGCCCAGGGCTTCGGCCCCGACCGTATCGTGATCGACCCCTCCGTCGTCCGGGGCCTCGGCTATTACACCGGGCCGGTGTTCGAGGCAGAGCTGACCTTCGAGATCACGGACGAGGACGGGCGGCCGCGACAGTTCGGATCGGTCGCGGGGGGCGGGCGCTATGACGATCTGGTCAGGCGTTTCACCGGGCAGGAGGTGCCGGCGACGGGCGTGTCCATCGGCGTGGACCGGCTCCTTGCCGCCCTGCGCGCCAAGGGCCGGATCGCGGGCGAGGCGCAGGGGCCGGTGGTGGTGACCGTGATGGACCGCGAGCGGATGGCCGATTACCAGAGGATGGTGGCCGAACTGCGTGCGGCGGGCATCCGGGCGGAGGCCTATCTCGGCAATCCGAAGAACTTCGGCAACCAGATGAAATACGCCGACCGGCGCGGCAGCCCGGTGGCGGTGATCGAGGGCACGCAGGAACAGGCGCGGGGCGTGGTACAGATCAAGGACCTGATCCTCGGCGCCGAGATCGCGGCGGGTGCGAGCCTCGAGGAGTGGAAGGACCGGCCCTCGCAATACGAGGTGCCGCGCGGCGAGCTCGTGGCGAAGGTGCGCGAGATCCTGGACCGCCCGAAATGACCGCAGCACAGGCCAAACGCGCGGCCCGGGCACGGGCGGCGCAGCTCTTGGCGCTCTTCGAGACGGCGGGGGCTGTGCCCGTGGAAACCGCGCTGCTGCAACCCGCGGAGACGCTTCTGGACCTCTACGGAGAGGACATCCGGGCGCGGGCTTTCGTGACCTCCGATCCGATCCGGGGCGAGATGATGCTGCGGCCCGATTTCACCGTGCCGGTGGTGCAGATGCACATGGCCGGCGGTGCGAGCCCCGCGGCCTATGCCTATGCCGGCGAGGTGTTTCGCCGGCAGGAAAGCGATCCGGCGCGGCCGGTGGAATATCTTCAGGTGGGTTACGAGCTCTTCGGCGGCGAGGATGCGGCACGGGACGACGCCGCGGTCTTTGCGCTGGTGGCGGAGGCGGTGGCGCCTGCCCGGCTCAGGGCCTCCACGGGCGACATCGGCATCCTGATCGCGGCGGTGGCGGGGCTGTCGACCACGCCCGCGCGGAAGGCCGCGCTGACCCGGCATATCTGGCGGCCCCGGCGGTTCCGGGCGCTGCTCGACCGGTTCGGCGGGCGCGCGCCGGTGCCGCGCGGGCGCGAGGCGCTGCTGGCGCAGGCCGATCCGCTGGCGGAGGCGCCGCCGCTCTGGGGCAAGCGCGGCGAGGCCGAGGTGGCGGCGCGGGTGGCGGCGCTGCGCGAGGATGCGGCGGCCGCGCCGATCGGCGCCGAGGAGATCGCGCTCCTCGATGCGATCCTCGGCCTGTCGGAGACCGCGCCCAACGTGCTGGTGGCGCTGCGCGACATCTCCACCGATCTGCCGGCCATCGGCCCCGCGGTGGACCGGCTCTCGGCGCGGCTCGAGGCGCTGGCGGCGCGGGGCATCGAGGTGGAGGATCTGGCCTTCGAGGGCTCCTTCGGTCGGACCTCGATGGAGTATTACGACGGCTTCGTCTTCGGTTTTTCCTACGCGGACCGGCCCGACCTGCCGCCGGTCGCCTCGGGCGGGCGCTATGACGCGCTGACCCGGGCGTTGGGCGGGGGCGCGGGCGTTCCGGCGGTGGGCGGGGTGATCCGGCCCGAGGTGCTGCTGGCGGGAGAGGGCCCATGGGCGTGAAGCTGGGCGTGCCCTCCAAGGGGCGGCTGATGGAGAAGACCGTGGACTGGTTCGCCGCCCGCGGCATCCACCTGCGGCGCGCAGGGTCCGAGCGGGACTATGCGGGCGTGGTCGAGGGCATCGACGGGGTCGAACTGGTGCTCCTGTCGGCGGGCGAGATGCCGCGGGAGCTGGGCGCGGGGCGCATTCATCTGGGTGTCACCGGGTCCGACGTGGTGCGCGAGAAGCTGGTGCACTGGGACCAGCGGGTGCAGGCCATGGCGGAGATGGGGTTCGGCGGGGCGGACCTCGTGATCGCGGTGCCGGCGGGCTGGGTCGATGTGGAGACGCTGGACGATCTCGACGCGGTCGCGGCGCAGTTCCGCGCGCGGCACGGCCACCGGCTGCGGATCGCCACGAAGTACCACCGGCTGGTGCGGGAGTTCCTGCGCGACGCGGGCGTGGCGGATTATGCGCTGGTGGACAGCCAGGGCGCCACCGAAGGCACGGTGAAGGCCGAGACCGCCGAGGCGGTGGCGGACATCACCTCCACCGGCGAGACGCTGCGCGCGAACGGGCTGAAGATCCTGTCGGACGGGCTCATTCATTCGAGCCAGGCCACGCTGTTCCGCTCGCGTCAGGCGGTCTGGGGCGACGCGGAGCGCGCGGTCCTGCGGGAGATCGAGGCGCGGATCGGACTCTGAGCGGGGTGCTCGTCCCCTCAGTGCCGGGCGGCCCCGCCGGTCAGAACAGGACGGCGGCCAGAACCCAGAGCGCCATGGCGATGACGAGCAGCGACCCGACGCTGTAGAAGACCGCGCGGGTGTCGTGGGTCCGCGCGGTGCCGTAGGCCCAGGCGTGGCCCGCCCGCGCGAGCACGAAGCCATAGAAGGCGATCCAGGCGGCCCAGAGCGGCGGGTCCACCGCGACGAAGAGCAGCCCTGCCGCGAGAAAGCCGGGGATGTTCTCCAGATCGTTGCGGTGCATCCGGCGCGACCGTTCCACGTCGGGATCGGGCTCCAGCTGTCGCGGGTCCGGGTCCGGGTTGAGCGGGGTCCGGCGCAGGTCCTCCGGCGAGACGAAGCCCGCGTTCTTGCGCATCATCAGCCGTACGGTGACCCATCCCTGGCCCATGAGCTTCAGCACCATCAGCGCGGCGGCGAGGGCGTAGGCGGCGAAGACCGGGTTATCGAGGGTGAAGATCATCGTGACGACACGATGGAGCCGCGAGGCCGGAGCGGTCAAGAACCTGCGTTCGTCCCGGTCAGAGCAGCCCGATCTCGGCCAGGTCCGCGGCGAGTTTCGGCGGCAGGGCGTCTTCCTCGGCGCGGCCCGGGGCGAGGTCACGGGGGGCGTCGCCGGGCTTGAGGTAGCGCCAGCCCTGGAACGGGCGGCGCGGGGTGGCGGCGACGCGGGTCAGCGCAGGCTCGAGCACGATGGCGCAGCGCGCGATGCCGTCGGCGCCCTCGTGAGCGTCAAGGCGAAGGACCCTTTGGCGGCAGAGGATCACGCCCTTGATCACCCAGTAGATCGACCCGCCGGAGAGCAGCTCCTCGGCCCGTTTCGGCCACATCCGGGTGACGTGGCGCGGCAGACCGTCCGGGGTCTGCGCCCGGCGGGTGGCCTGCCAGGCCGCGAGGTCCTCCACGCTCTCGGTGCCGACCGACAGCTTCTGCAGGTGCAGCATGTTCGCCATATGTTCTCTTTTCGCTTTCCTGCCCCAGATGTAGTGGTTAAATTAGATTTCCCACCCCGATTCTGCTAGCCTTACGACTTCACGCTATGAGGATTAAGCCCAATATGACGCCACACAATGGCCCCCCGAGCTCGCCGTTTGGCGCCGTAGGCTCTGTTAACCTTGTCGTGGCATCCGTAGTTTGCGAATCGCAGCGTAGCTCAATCGGAAGAGCGCCGTCGTTTCTAGTAGTTCCTGACTCAACCAGTCTGAGGCTACGCGACGGAAGATGCGGGTTCAAGTCCCGCCGCTGTGCCCATCCGGAGATCGCACCATGAGCCGTTTCGCAGCCCCCATCGCCGAACAGATCTGGGACATGAAATACCGCCTGAAGGCGGCGGACGGACGCGCGCTCGACGCCACGGTGGAGGACACCTGGCGGCGCATCGCGCGGGCCCTGGCCGAGGTGGAGGAGGAGCCCGGGGTCTGGGAGGAGCGATTCTACGGCGCGCTCGAGGATTTCCGGTTCCTGCCCGCCGGGCGGATCGTCGCAGGCGCGGGCACCGGGCGGACAGTGACGCTCTTCAACTGTTTCGTCATGGGCACGATCCCCGATACGATGGCGGGCATTTTCGAGGCGCTGAAGGAAGCCGCGCTGACGATGCAGCAGGGCGGCGGGATCGGCTACGATTTCTCCACCATCCGGCCCAAGGGCGCGCCGGTGGCGGGGGTGGCGGCCGATGCCTCGGGGCCGCTGTCGTTCATGGATGTCTGGGACGCCATGTGCCGCACGATCATGTCCGCGGGCTCCCGCCGGGGCGCGATGATGGCGACCATGCGCTGCGATCATCCGGATATCGAGGCGTTCATCTCCGCCAAGGCCGATCCCGCGCGGCTGCGGATGTTCAACATGTCCGTGCTCGCCACCGATCCCTTCATGGAGGCGGTGAAGGCCGATGCGCCCTGGGATCTGGTCTTCGGCGGCACGGTGTTCCGCACCGTGCGGGCGCGGGACCTCTGGGACCGGATCATGCAGTCAACCTATGATCATGCCGAGCCGGGCGTGATCTTCATCGACCGGATCAACGAGAAGAACAACCTCTGGTATGCCGAAGCGATCGCCGCGACGAACCCCTGCGGCGAGCAGCCCCTGCCGCCCTATGGCGCCTGCCTTTTGGGATCGGTGAACCTTGCGCGGCTGGTGGCGCACCCGTTCGCGGAGGGGGCGCAGCTCGACGAGGCGGCGCTCGACGATCTCGTGCGCCTGGCCGTGCGGATGATGGACAACGTGGTGGACGCCTCGCGTTTCCCGCTGCCGCAGCAGGCGGAGGAGGCGCGCGCCAAGCGGCGGATCGGGCTCGGGGTCACCGGGCTCGCCGATGCGCTGATGATGGTCGGGCAGCGCTACGGCTCCGAGGAAGCGGCGGCGCTCACGGGGCGCTGGATGAAGCGGGTGGCGGAGGCGGCTTACCTGGCCTCCTGCGATCTCGCGGAGGAGAAGGGTGCGTTTCCGCTCTTCGACCGGGAGAAGTTCCTCGCCTCGGGGAGTGTCGCCGGGCTTTCGGAGGAGGTGAAGGCGGCCATCGCCGGCAAGGGCATCCGCAACGCGCTGCTCACGTCGATCGCGCCCACGGGGACGATCTCGCTCTTTGCGGGCAACGTGTCCTCGGGGATTGAGCCGGTCTTCGCCCATGCCTATACGCGCAAGGTGCTGCAGAAGGACGGGACGCGCACCGAGGAGGAGGTGGTGGACTATGCCGTCAGCCTCTGGCGGGAGAGGATGGGGGAGGAGGCGCCGTTTCCCGACTGGTTCGTGACGGCGCAGGATCTCGCACCGCTCGACCATGTGCGGATGCAGGCGGCGGCGCAGGACTGGGTGGATTCGTCGATCTCGAAGACGATCAACGTGCCGGCGGATATCGATTTCGAGGCCTTCAAGGGCGTGTATCTCGAGGCCTATGAGACGGGGTGCAAGGGCTGCACGACGTACCGGCCGAACGATGTGACGGGGTCGGTTTTGAGTGTGGTGGCGGAAATTCGACCCGCGCTTGTCGAAGAGCAAGGTCTCGAGTCCTTCGCTGCACGGCTTGAATGGGCATTGGAAAGGGCCGGCCTTTCGACACAAAGCGATCTGGCGGAAAAGAGCGGGGTCGCGAGAAGCACCATTTCGATGGCGTATAGCGGAAGGAGGGAGCTAGGCCGTGAGGCGGCCCGTGCAATCGCCAATACACTAGGTGTTTCTCCAGGGTGGCTCTTATTTGGTGATAACAGAGCTGACACGCGCCCGGAAATGAGCGACAAGATGCCCACCCCGACAACCGCCGACGTCGTCTACATGTCCGAGCCCCTCGACCGTCCCGAGGCGCTCGAGGGCCAGACCTACAAGCTCAAGTGGCCGATGAGCGAGCATGCGCTCTACATCACGCTCAACGATGTGATCGTGAACGGCCAGCGCCGGCCCTTCGAGATCTTCATCAACTCGAAGAACATGGAGCATTACGCCTGGATCGTGGCGCTGACGCGGATGATCTCGGCGGTGTTCCGGCGCGGGGGCGACGTGTCCTTCGTGGTGGAGGAATTGAAAGCGGTCTTCGATCCGCGCGGCGGGGCGTGGATGGGGGGGAAATACATCCCCTCGATCCTCGCGGCCATCGGCGGGGTGATCGAGACCCATCTGGTCGCCATCGGCTTTCTCGCCGGGGAGGGGCTGGCCCTCAAATCCGATCCGCAGGCCGAGGCCATGGCGGTGGGCGAGCGGCCCGGCGCGTCCTGTTCCTCCTGCGGGTCCTATGACGTGCGGATGATCGAGGGCTGCATGACCTGCGGCAACTGCGGCTTTTCGAAATGCGGCTGAGGGGCGTGCGGCGGGTGACCGGGACCTCCGCCGCATCGCCCGAGGGCCGGCGCCCGCCGGCAAGGCCGGGGGCCGCCGCCCTGTGCCCGGCCGGGCGCGGGGAAGCGCGTCAGTAGCCGTTCGCGGCGAGCCAGTCGCGCATCCAGGCGATCTCGGCCTCCTGTGCCGCGATGACCTCTTCGGCCAGCGCGCGCACATCCGGGTCCTCTCCGTGCTCGAGCACGATCCGCGCCATGGCGACCGCGCCCTCGTGGTGCGGGATCATGCCCCGGATGAAATCGGCGTCGGGATTGCCGGTGTAGGGGATATCCATGCCCGAATGCATCGCGTCGTTCGCCGCGCGGAATGCATCCTCGGCGGGGCCGGTCGAGGCCGCCGCCGCGCCATGGCCGGCATGGGCGGAATGGTCCTCCTGCGCGAGGGCGGGCGCAGCCAGGACGGCCAGTGCGGCAAGAAGCGTGGCGGGAAAGTTGGGCATCAGCGGCATCTACGGGACTCCTGAGTTCTGGCTGCGCCATCGGACCGAATTACCGGGCAGTCGCAAGACACGACGCCGTGAAAGGGCGCGCGACCGAGGGGCAGGCGCAACAGAATGCCGCCGGGCAGTGTCCTTTGGGGCAGGTCGCTTGCCGAAAGGCAGGCCCCGCCCCATGCCGTCCGGCCTCGTCGGGTCGTCCGGTACAGGACAATCCACCAGTTCCGCGCGCCGTGCCACGGGGACCGGCCGGAGGGCGCGGGCGGTGGCCGTTCTCTCCCTGCCGATCGGGTTCGTGTCGCTGGCGGCGCTGGGCGTAGCGCAGGATCAAGCGCTGCGGGGCATCGGCCGGCTGACCCCGACCCCGACGCGCGGCTGAATGCAGCGATCCGGTCGACCTTCCCAGCGCTGCTGCTGCATCGTCCCGAGAACCTTGGCTTGTCGCTGCTGCACCGGGCGCCGGTCGGCTGGGAGGCCATGACCGCCCCTCCCCCGGGGGCTGGACCTCCTCGATATGCACGCTCTGACGGGGGTGGATTTCCCGACCCTCGGCTATACGCGGATCGATCTCACGGGCGCCTTGCGGCTGGTGACCCTGATGCAGGCTCCGGGCGGGTTCAGGGTGCTGACATTGCTGGCGACCTATCTCTATTCGGTCAGCGAAAGCAGCTGGAAGAAAGCCAGGACCCGCGACTCCTAGGCCACGCGGTTGCCGGCGCACCAGACGGCGGCGGGCCGGGCGATGGCGCCCACGGAATGCAGCCGCACCACGTCCGCCCTGAGCCCGGGCGCCAGCGCACCGCGATCCGTGAGGCCCACGGCGCGGGCGGGCCCGGAGGTGACGCAGGCGAAGGCGCCGGGCAGGTCGCCCGTGATCTCGGCGAGCTGCATCGTGGCCAAGAGCAGAGCCGCAGGAATATAATCCGACGACAGGATGTCGAGCAGCCCCTCGCGCGCCAGCATGGCCGCCGAGACATTGCCCGAATGGGACCCGCCGCGGACGATGTTGGGCGCGCCCATCATGACCGCGATGCCGTGGGCGCGGCAGGCCTCGGCGGCGGCATGGGTCGTCGGGAACTCCGCCACGCCCACGCCCTGCGCGCGGCTTTCGTCCACATGGGCCACGGTCGTGTCGTCATGGCTCGCGAGCGTCGCGCCGAGACGCGCGGTCGCCGAGAGCGCGGCCGCGAGGTGCCGCTCGCGCCGCTCCGCCGACAACGCCTGAAGCTGCCGGCAATGGGTCTCGAACTCGGCGTCGGTCATCTTGTGGTGCTTCGTCATGTACTGCCGGTAGCGCCCGAGGTCGGTGAACTGGCGGTCCCCCGGCGTGTGGTCCATGAGGCTCAGGAGGCCGACCCGGTCCTCGGCGTGGAACGCCTCCAGTTCTTCCGGAAGGGTATGGGAGCAGAGCTCTGCGCGCAGATGGATGTGGTGGCTGATCTTCAGGTGTCCCGCCGCGCGCATGGCGAGGATTTCGGTGGCCACGCCGCGGGCATAGGGGGTCTCGCTGTAGACGCTGTCCGAGGTCAGGTTGCCGACCCGGAGCGCGTCGAAGACGGTGGTGATGCCGCAGCCCGCCAGCTCCGCGTCATGGGCGAGGATGCCGGCGTCGTGGCGCCAGTCCACGCCGGGCCGCGGTTCCAGATGGCGTTCGAGGTTGTCGGTATGCAGCTCGACAAGGCCGGGGACCACCAGATCGCCCGCGCAATCGAGAGCCCCCCGGGGCACCTGCGCGCCCTGGTCCATGGCGCGGATCTCGCCGCCCGAGAGATGCAGGCTCCCGGTGACGACCTCCGTCTCGAGGACAAGGCGGGCATTGGCGAGGACGATGTCGTCTGTCATGTCTGGGCGGCTTTCGGAGGGAGGGAACGATGGGCTGGACGCGATACGCGGTCTATTGGGCGCCCGACGGAGATCTGGGCGAGGCGGGTGCCGACTGGCTGGGCTGGGACCTGCGGCGCGGCGCGGCGCGGCAAGGGCTGGTCGAGGCCGCCGCGGCGCGGCGCTACGGCTTTCACGCGACGCTGAAGCCGCCGTTCCGCCTGCGGGAGGGGACCTCGGAGAGCGCTCTGCTTTCGACGGCGCGGGACATCGCGCGCGGGCTGGCGCCCGTGGGGCTGGGCCGGCTTTCGGTGGCGCGGCTCGGGTCCTTCGTGGCGCTGCGGCCGGAGCGGGCCGGGGGGATCGGCCGGGTCGCCGATGCCCTTGTCGAAGGGCTCGACGGATTCCGCGCCCCGGCGCCGGAGGCGGAGCTGGCGCAGCGGCGGGCGGGGGGTCTCGGCGCGCGGCAGGAGGCGTATCTTTTGCGCTGGGGCTATCCCCATGTCTTCGAGGAGTTCGAGCCGCATCTGACGCTTTCGGGACCGGGTGAACCGGATGAAATTCGCGTGCGCGCAGAGGCCCATTTCGGCACCTGCCTGTCGCTGGAGATCACCCTCGCGCGCGTCTCGCTGGTGGGCGAGGGGGCGGACGGGCACTTTCGTCTGATCGCGGATCTGCCGCTCGGTCACGCCGCGGCCTCCGACGACAGGGCCGCCAGCGCCTGAGCGACGGCATCCTCGAGGGCGCCGCCATTGTCCACCTCCACGATCCGCGCGCCGGGCGGCGGCGGGGGTGCGGGTCGGGCGAGGCGGCGGGCGATCTCGTCGCCGACCTCGCGGCCGCGTGCGCCCAGACGGACGGCGAGGACCTCGGTGGGGGCCGTGACCGACAGGATCGTGACGGCCGGATAGACCCGTGTCGCCTCTGCCAGAACGCCGCGCGAGAGGTTCGCGATCACCGCGCCGCCCTCCCGGACCTCCGTCAGCGTTTCCACCGGGATGCCATAGTGCAGGTCATGGGCGCCCCAGTGCAGGGCGAAACGGCCCGTGGCGCGCATCCGCTCGAACTCGGCCTCGCTGACCGCGTCGAAGGGTTCCGATTTCGCCGGCGGGCGGGTGATCACCCGCCGCGCGCGCAGAAGACCAGGGCGCGCGGCGCAGAGCGCCTCGATCAGGCTGTCCTTGCCCACGCCCGAGGGGCCGACGACGGCGATCAACCGGCCGGTCACGGGGCCTCCGGGGAGAAGACCGAGACGTCGACCTCGCGGTCGGCCACCGCTGTTCGGGCCTCGGTGTCGTGGAAGATGCCCACGATGGCGGCCCCCCGCGCCTTGGCCTCGAGGATCAGCGCGATCACAACGGCCCGGTTGGCGGCATCGAGTGACGCTGTCGGTTCGTCCAGAAGAAGGACCGGGTAGGGATGCACGAAACCGCGGGCGATGTTCACGCGCTGCTGTTCGCCGCCCGAGAAGGTGGTGGGCGACAGCGGCCAGAGCCGTTCGGGCAGGTTCAGCCGGGCCAGAAGGGTCGCGGCGCGGGCCTCGGCCTCGTGCCTTGGCACGCCGAGGGCGCGCAGCGGATCGGCCACGACCTCGAGCGCGGGCACCCGGGGGACGACGCGCAGGAACTGGCTGACATAGCCCAGCCGGTCGCGCCTCAGCGCCGCGATCTCGCGCGGCGAGGCGGTGACGAGGTCGAGCCCCGCCACCTCGATCCGTCCGCCGCGGGCGAGGTAATTGCCCTGGATCAGGCGCAGGAGCGTGGACTTGCCCGACCCCGACGCGCCGGTCAGCGCCACGCATTCGCCCGCGTTCACGCTCAGTTCGGCCCGGTCCAGCACCGGGATCACGACACCGTTCTGGGCGTGGAGGGTGAAGTCCTTGCCGACTTCGGAGACGGAGACGAGGACGGTCATGCCGGCAGCACCGAGGAGACGAGAAGCTGGGTATAGGGCGCTTGCGGATCGTCCAGCACCCTGTCCGTCAGCCCCGCCTCCACGACGCGGCCATGGCGCATCACCATGAGCCGGTCGGCAAGGAGCCGCACGACGCCGATGTCATGGGTCACCAGCACCACGGCGAGCCCCATCTCGCGCACGAGCCCGCGCAGGAGGTCGAGGATCCGCGCCTGCACGCTGACGTCGAGCCCGCCCGTGGGTTCGTCCATCAGCACGATCTTCGGATTCGTGACCAGCCCGCGCGCGATCTGAAGGCGCTGCTGCATGCCGCCCGAAAAGGCCGTGGGCCGGTCGTCGATCCGCGCGGGGTCGATCTCCACCTTCTCGAGCCAGGCCTCGGCCTCGGCGCGGATCGCGCCGTAATGGCGCGCGCCCCGGCCCATGAGCCGCTCGCCCACGTTGCCGCCGGCGCTGACGTTCATCCTGAGCCCGTCCCGGGCATGCTGATGGACAAAGGCCCAGTCGCTGCGCATCAGCCGCCGCCGCTCGGGTTCGGGCAGGGTCAGCACGTCGCGCCCCTGATAGAGGACGGCACCGCCGTCGGCCTCCAGATGCCCTGCGAGGCAGGCGAGGAGCGTGGACTTGCCCGAGCCGCTCTCGCCCACAATGCCCAGCACCTCGCCCGGC
>Ga0008835_100846_pt1 | contig 21060 bp, 18 predicted proteins | sample HotLakConsoUCCRE_FD_62215 | JGI IMG/M metagenome (GOLD analysis project Ga0008835, IMG submission 62215) | Hypersaline microbial mat communities from Hot Lake, Washington, USA - Hot Lake Consortium UCC-RE (Hybrid Assembly) ... | reverse complement strand
ACGACGCCTCGATGAGGAACGAGGTCTCCTGGTCCGGCTGCCATGAGAGGGAGGGGGAGAGCATGATGGCCTCATTCTCCACCTGGTCCCGGAAACTCTGCCCCCGCTCCGCGGAGAGGTTCAGGCGGTAGAGGAGCCGCCGTTCATCGTCCAGCGGACCGGTCAGGTCCACGGCGGGGCGCACCAGCCCGAACTGGTCCATGGTGAGGGAGACCTCCCGCCGGGTGAACCCCAGCGGCTTCTCCGTGACGACGTTCAGGATGCCGCCGGGGGTGACGTCCCCGTAGAGGATCCCCGCAGGGCCCTTGAGCACCTCCACCCGCTCCACGTTGTCCGAGAAGAGGCGACCGAAGTTGGGGAGGAGGAGGCCGTTGCGGCGATAGTTGGCGACGTTGCTCATGAAGAAGCCCCGGGAGCTGAAGTACTCATAGCCCCCGTTGTACGTGCCGGTATGCGTGACGTTGCTCACGTTGCGAAGGGCGTCCGACAGCTCCACCACCGCCTGCTTCTCGAAGACCTCCTTCCCCACCACCTGTATGTTCTGGGGGATGTCGATCAGCGGGGTGCGGGTCCGGGTGGCCGACACCACCGGCGCCCGCTGCCCGGTGACGGCGACGCCTCCGACCTCGACGGCCCGCTGGGAGAGGGTCACGGTGACCACACCCCCGGAAGGGGCCCTCAGGGGCTCCTCCAGGCTCCCGTATCCGATACGCTCCACCACCAGGGTGTACGACCCCTGTGGCACACCTCGCAGCGCGAAGCGCCCATCGGGACCTGAGTAGGCGCGGTAGGGGGTGTTGGCCAGGCGGATGGTGGCGTCCTGGACCGGTTGCCCGTCTGCGGTGATCACCTGACCGGACACGGTGCTGGATTCCTGGGCCCCCACGGGTGGGGCAGCAAGCACCAGGGCCAGCGCGAGGGCCAGCGCAGGACAGGATCGGAGGATCGGGATGAGCATGATCGGGAGGCGTCGCATGGAAGCTTTCGGGGCGGATGTGGATGCGCTTGAGAATCGTTCTCAGGCATGGTCATGCTACATGGCGTTCCCCCCAACGTCAATATCGGGATTCGAAGGGGGGCGAACCCTGCCCGCAGGGCGTAGATTCGACCCGGACCGGAGCCCCGCCTCCATCTGGTCCGCACCTCCCGTCGAACAGGCAGGTCCCGGATGCTGACCGGTTGGGGCTGGGATGACGGATGGGCCCGAACGCTCGCCGCCCTCGGCGATCCCGGCGTTCCCGCCCGGGTGTTGGGGCAGGAGCGGGACCGCTGGGCCATCCAGATGGAGGCGGGGGCCGGAGTGGCCCGGCTCACCCAGGGCCTTCGCCTGGCCGCGCTTCCGGTGGTGGGGGACTGGGTGGTGGTGGAACCCGGACCCCTTCCCCCGGACCCCTGGTCGGTCCGCGCCGTGCTCCCCCGACGGACCGCCTTCTCCCGGGGCGCGGCAGGCACGGGCGCATCCCCCCAGGTCCTGGCCTCGAACGTGGACCGCGTCTGGATCGTCCACGGGCTGGACGCGCCCCTGAACCCCCGGCGGCTGGAGCGGTACCTGGCCATCGCCTGGGAGAGCGGAGCGATTCCGGAGATCATCCTCACCAAGGCCGATCTCTCTGAGGATCTGGAGGCGGCTGTGGCCGAGGCCGGGGCGGTGGCAACGGGCGCCCCGGTGCGGACCGTGTGCAGCGGGGATCCGGTCGCCGTCGACGCCCTCCGGAGCACCCTCCCCCCCGGCTCCACCGTGGTCCTGCTGGGACCCTCCGGCGCCGGCAAGTCGACCCTGGTGAATCTCCTTTCCGGCGAGGATCGCACCGCCACGGCGCCGGTGAGGGAGAAGGACCTCAAGGGGCGGCACACCACCACCCGCCGGGAGCTGTACCGGATCCCCGGCGGTGCCCTGCTGATGGATACCCCTGGAATCCGGGAGCTCCGGGTATGGGAGCTGGGGGAGGGGTTGGAGCAAGCCTTTCCCGAGATCGCGGAGCTGGCTCTCCGCTGCCGATTCGGGGATTGCCGGCACCAGACGGAGCCCGGGTGCGCCGTCCGGGAGGCCGAGGAAGGGGGCGACCTGGATCCGGAGCGTCTGGCCAGCTACCGGAAGTTGGAGGCCGAGGCCGCGTACCAGGCGAAGAAGACCGACCATCTCGCCCGCCAGACCGCCCTCTCAGACCACAAGTCGGCGCTGAAGACGCTGAAGTACCATCCCAAGTACAGGAGGGGCACGTGAGGGTGTCTGGCCCCCGCCGAACCTCCCCGCACGGAGGGTGATCGTTTGGGAAGCCTCCTCCTCCTGGCCTCCCTCGCCCCCTTCCGGAACGCCTACCTGCTCCGGGGGCTGGTGGTGTGGATGGCCGTCCGCATGGCCCTGGCCTTCGGGGGCGTCCCGGAGGTGGCCGGCCCGGTGGGGGTCGTGGTGGCGGGCGTCGCGGGGCTGGCCGTGTGGCTGGACGCCCGGCGACGGGCCGAGGACCTCTTCCTGGGGAACCTGGGCATTCCGGGGTGGACCATTGCGGGGATGGCCACCCCCCTGGTCCTTCTGGCGGAGACGCTGGTTCCGTGAGGCCGGTGGATGGGGGGCCCCAGGTGGTGCTGGAGGCCGACGGTGTGGGGAAGTCGTTCAGGGGGACGGCCGTCCTCCGGTCGGCTGGGGTCCGGGCCCGGGAGGGGCGGGTCACCGCCCTGATGGGTCGAAACGGCTCGGGGAAGTCCACGCTCCTGCGCATCGCCTCCGGACGGCTCCGGGCGGATCACGGCCGGATCCTCTTCCGGGGGAGCTGGGTTCCGTCGCCCGCCCTGGCCCGACTGGCCGGGGAGGGGCTCTTCTACTCCGCCCAGGACTCCGCCCTCACCGATCTTTTCACCTTCCGGGAACAGCTGGATGCCGTGCAGCGGGTGTGGGGAGGGGGGGAGGACCGGACCGGGATCGTGGAATCCCTGCGCCTCAACGATCTCCTGGACCGCCGCCCCCGGAAGATGTCCGGCGGCGAGCGGCAGCGGGCCACCCTGGCCATGGCCCTGCTCCGGCGCCCCCTGTGTCTGCTCATGGACGAACCCTTCGCCGGCGTCGCGCCGAAGGACCTCCCCCTGGTGTCCCGGGGGCTGCTGGCCCTCCGGGATACCGGGTGCGCGGTGGTGGTCACCGGGCACGAGGTGAACGAGCTCTTCGCCCTGGCCGACGAGGTGGTGTGGGTGGTGGCGGGCACCACCCATGACCTGGGCTCTCCGGAGCAGGCGGCGCTTCACCATCAGTTCCGGCGGGAGTACCTGGGGGCGGGGTGGAGGGGGGAGTGATCGGACGCCCCTTCCCGGTTCCGGGTCCCGGATGGCCACATGCTGCTGGCGGCTGTCGATCCGGCGCCCGTTCGCAGCGACCAGGATCGTGGGAAGGGGTGGCCGCCTTCCGTCCTCTCACGCAGACCAGGAGCCCCACGCCATGGAGAACGAACGGACTGCCCCTCTGCTTGCCGCCGTCCTGGACGGCTGGGACCGTCACAACCGGGTGCTCATGAACCTGGCGGAAGCGGTCCCGGAGGGCGGCTTCGCCGCCCGAGCGCTCCCGGGAAGCCCCACAGTGGGGGAGATGTTCAGCCATGTGCACCACGAGCGGATGGTGTCGGTGGCCGAGGAGGTGCCGGAGCGCGCGGGGCGGGTTCCGGACGGGGAATGGGTGCCCGCCGCCACGGTGGACGAGATCGTGGGGATGCTGGAGGAGAGCGGACAGGTGGTCCGGACGGCAGTGGAGGGGCGGGTCGCCGCAGGGCGGCCGCTGGATCTCCACTTCGCCCATCCCGTGGTCCTGATCCAGTTCCTGATCTTCCACGAAGGGTATCACCACGGGCAGATCAAGCTGGCGCTGAAGGCGGCGGGCAGGCCGATCTCCGACGAGGTCGCCGGCCCGCTGGCCTGGGATGTGTGGCGGGGGCGGGACTGAGGCCGAGGGGGTGGGCAGGGGCGAACCAGGGCGCCCAGGGAGCGACTCGGTGGGCGGGGGGGGCGGGGCATTTCCAACGAGATGGTGGCCGATCCCCCGGGGCGTGTCGAAATTCCCGGGGGCCGTTCGTCGCGGAGGTGAGGCAGGCATGGGGCCTGCCCGACCGAGGATCCACCAACACCACCGGAGAGCATCATGCCCCAGTTCGTTGCCCTCATCTACGAGCCCACCTCCGCCCGCGTCTCCCCCGAGAACCCGGAGTTCGCCTCCTACATGCAGGGCTACTCCGACTTCGGCGCCGTGGCCGGCCACGCCATCCGGGGGGGCGCGGCCCTGGACGTGCCCGAGCATGCCACCACCATCCACGTGGAGGGGGGCCGGGAGGGGCGGGTCGTCATGACCGACGGCCCGTTTGCCGAGGGGAAGGAGTTCCTGGGCGGCTTCTACATCCTGGAGGCGGAGGACCTGGACGCCGCCGTGAAGCTGGCCCGGCACATCCCCGCCGCCTGGCGGGACGGCGGCCGCGTTGAGGTGCGCCCCAGCATGCCCGGGATGTGATCGAGGAGACGATCCGGGTGGAGGGTGGCCAGGTTCTGGCCACCCTCACCCGCCTCACGGGCTCGCTGGACCGGGCCGAGGACGCCCTGGGGGAGGCGGTGCTGGTGGCGCTGGAGCGCTGGCCGGTGGAGGGGGTGCCGGGACGCCCGGCGGCGTGGCTCACCACGGTGGCCCGGCGGAAGGCGCTGGACACACTGCGCCGGGAGGCACAGCGGGACGAGCGGGAGGCGCTGGCCGTGGAGGAACTGGGGCGGGACCTGGACGAACCGATCCCTTACGGGGTGGTGCAGGACGACCTGCTGCGCCTGGTGTTCACCTGCTGTCACCCGGCGCTCTCGCCCCCGGCCCGGGTGGCGCTGGCCCTCCGGCTCCTGTGCGGCCTTACCACCGAGGAGATCGCCCGGGCCTTCCTGGAGCCCGCCCCCACCCTGGGTCAGCGGATCTCCAGGGCCAAGGCGAAGATCGCGGCGGCGGGGATCCCCTACCGGGTGCCCGAGGCGGAGGACCTGCCCGAGCGCCTCGATGCCGTCCTCGCGGTGGTCTACGTGATGTTCACCACCGGCCATCACGCCCCGCTGGGGGAGGCGCTCCAGCGGGTGGACCTCTCCCGGGAGGCCATCCGCATGGCCCGGCTCCTGGTTGATCTCCTTCCCCGGGAGCCGGAGTGCGTGGGGCTCCTGGCCCTACTGCTGTCGGCCCATGCCCGCTCCCACGGGCGGGTGGACGAGCTGGGGCAGCAGCGGCTGCTGGCCGATGCGGATCGGGGCCTCTGGGACCGGGAGGCCATCGCCGAGGCGGTGACTCTGACGGGGCAGGCGCTCCGGGCGGGGTGCCCGGGCCCGTACCAGCTCCAGGCCGCCATCTCCTGCCTGCATTCGGTGGCGCCGTCGGTGGAGGCCACGGACTGGCCGCAGATCGTGACCCTCTACGACCTGCTGCTGCGGCAGGTCCCCACCCTGGCGGTGCGGGTCAATCGGGCCGTGGCGGTGGCCCAGGTGGAGGGGCCCCTGGCGGGACTGGTTCTACTGGATGCCCTGGCGGGCGACCCGGCGGCCCGGCGCTGGCACCTATTCCACGCGGTGCGGGCGGACCTGCTCCGCCGGTCCGGGGAGCGCCCGGCGGCGGCCGCGGCCTACCGGGAGGCGCTGGCGTGCGACCCCAACGGGGTGGACCGGAGATTCCTGGAATCCCGGCTGGCCGAGCTGGGCTGAGGGGCCTCAGTCCTCCCGGTACCCCCGGCTCCGGAGGAAACGGGCGATCTCGGCGGCGTCGTCGATCACGTCCACTGTTCCGGGCTTCACCCCGGTGCGCACCAGGAGTCCGCTCCCGGCCGCGGTGGCCACCACCACGGCATCCGTGGTGACGCAGACGGCCGTGGCCGATTCGTCGATCTGCAGCAGGCTTCCGCTGAAGAGGACCCCACCGCCTCCGCCCCCTGGAGTGGCCCCGTTTCCGTCATCCACCGGGGCGGCCTCTCCCCCCACCCAGGTGGCCCCGGAGAGGAGCACCACATCGTTTCCCCCCTCGGCGAAGTCCCCGGGGCCGGCGTCGCCCACCGGCGCCTCCCCAAGGACGTCGGCACGGAGCCGGGCCGCCTCGAAGTCTGCCTCGACCTTCGCCTCCTCCACGGCGATCCGCACCGCCCTGCCGTCCTCCAGCCGCACCGTCAGCGCGTACCGGTCGATCTGCAGGCCCATCCACGGACTCCGGAGGAGGCGCAGCGCTTCCACCGTCTCCTCCGTCGCCTGGTAACTGTACTGTCGCATCCGACTCTCCTTCCTACCTCTCCAACGGACGAGGGGGGGGCGTCTCCACGCCCCCCCCTCCCACATCACTCCGGCCGGGAGGAGGTCTGCCTCCTCCGGATGGCCCGCTCCTACTGCTGCGCCGAGATCCCCCGGAGCGTCCGGGCCAGCGCCTGCATCTTGTCCGCATCCCCACCCAACTGTCCGGCGCGGATCCGGGCCACATCCATCTCCAGCGCCTGGGCCACCCGGGTCATCTGCGCCCCGGTGGCGCTCCCCCCCAGCACCTCCTCCACCTGCCGGGCCCGGTCATCCAGGATCCGCCCCTCCCGCACAAGCTGCTCCAGGTAGGCCCGGGCCACCGGCAGCGCCGAAGGCCAGGTGAAGCGAGGCTGCATCTGGGCGTTGAACTCGTCCAGGCGGGCCAGCTTCGCCGCCTCGATCTCCGCCTCCGAGAGGTGCTCGCTGGGCACCAGCTCGAAGACGTCGATCCCCCGGGAGATCTCGGCACCGTAGACGTTCCCGTTGTACCAGTACGTGGACCAGTAGCCGCCGGTGTAGAGCTCCGTGTCGCTCAACGGGCCCCGGTCGAAGTACGCGATCTCGAAGGCGTTCGCCGGATCGGTGAAGTCCAGGATGGAGACGCCCCCCTGATACCAGGCCTGCACCATGATATCCCGGCCGGGGACGGGGATCAGCGACCCGTTGTGGGCCACGCAGTTCTCGGTCTCCCCCTGGGGCACCGGAAGCTTGTAGTACCCCGCCAGCTCCATCTGACCATCCTTCACCTCGAAGATGGCGTTGGCACCCCAGGTCTCTGGATCCGTGGCCCGGCAGCGGGGAGCGGAGCCCCCTCCCCACTCGTCGGTGAAGAGGATCTTCGAGCCGTCGTTGTTGAAGGTGGCGGAGTGCCAGTACGCGAAGTTCGGGTCGATGACCTCGTGGATCCGGGTGGGGTTCGTCGGGTCGCGGATGTCCAGAAGGATTCCGTTTCCGGCACAGGCACCGGCGGCCAGCCCCAGCTCCGGGTACGAGGTGATGTCGTGGCACTGGTTCGTCCGACGGGACTCCTGGGTCCCGGGGCCGTGGTCACCACCCCCCCAGAGGCCGGCGATCTCTCCGGTCTCCGCGTCGGAGAAGATCCGGGGCATGTTCACCACCTCCGCCTGCTCCGGGTTTTGCAGCGGCACCCGCACCACCTCGATCCGGAAGAGGGAGGTGTTCTCATCCTCTTCGGGCTCTCCTGCCGAGCAGCCGGGAAGCTCGTCCGCAGGGCGCACCCGTCCGGTCCCCTGGATGTACACGAAGACGTGGTCGGGGTCGTTGGGGTTCTCCACCAGGGTGTGGGTGTGGGAGCCCCGGCACGACTGCACCGCCGCCACCTGCTTCGGGTTCTGCAGGTCGGAGATGTCGAAGATCCGCACCCCCAGCATCCGGATGTCGCTCACCGTCTCCTCCACCCCGTCCACGCCGCAGTCCAGGCGCCCCCGGTTCTCCTGGGCGGACATCACCAGGAGGTTTCCGTAGACGGACACATCCCCCTGTCCACCGGGGCAGACCACCGCCACCTCCAGGCGGGGATTCACCGGATCGGAGATGTCGTAGATCTTGAAGCCGTGGTAGTTGCCCTGGAAGAGCCGGTTCCCCTGGAAGGCCAGGTCGGTGTTGCTGAAGCGTCCGTCTCCGGGGGTCTCCGGATTCAGGAAGCCCTCGGGGCGGGGGAGGCTGGAGATCAGGTTCAGGTTCCAGCTCGCCTCTTCCGCGTCCATCCAACCGGCAGCCAGGCCGGGGCGGGGATCATTCGGATCCCAGGTCATGCGGGGTTCCTCGGACTGCATCTGCCCCTGGACCGCTCCCACGGGGAGGGCCAGGGCCAGCAGCAGCGGAGCGGCCCACCGCAGGAAGGGCGAGGGGCGGCGGAGGAACGGAACAGGGGATCTCTTCATCGTAGGGCTCTCCGGATACTGTCCTGGTTGATCGTGGATATACTGCGGAACGGCCATGCTGCGCCCCCGGGCGCCGGATGCCCTCAGGGGAGCGTCTGCAGGATCTCGAGCATCCGACGGATCTCGATGTCCTGGTCGGCATCGACTTCGCTGGCGAAGTGGTAGACCAACGACTCCTGGGCGGCCCCGGGGGAGTTGTACAGATCCCGGACCATCACCAGCGCCCCCTGATGGTGCTGGATCATGAGCTCCAGAAAGAGGCGGTCGAATTCCACCCCACGGGCCGCAATCAGTTGGGTGAGCTGCTCCGGGGTGAGCATGCCGGGCATTCCGGGGCCGTGGGCCCCATGATCCATGGCGGTGTGGTCCATGGCCCCGGGGTCGGCGTTCGCATGCCCGGCAGCGGTGTGCCCGGCTCCGTGCCCGGCGGTGTCGTGCCCGGCGGCATCGTGCCCGGCGGCATCGTGCCCCGCCCCATGCTCGGTCGCGGCCGCATCTCCCACCCGGCGCCAGGTGGGCACCTCCAGCCCCCGGTCCCGGAGCCACCGCTCCATGAGGGCGATCTCGTCCGTCTGGGAGATCTCCATGCGGAGCCCCATCTGGCGGATGGCGGTGGAGGTGGTGCGGTCGGGGATGAGGGCGGTCATCTCCAGCGCCTGGGCGTGGTGGTGGATCATCCCCTGCATGAAGGCCACGTCGGCGTCGGTGTATGCGCTTCCTTCCAGCTCCTCCAGTGAGGTACCCTGGAAGGTCCGGGAGGCCTCCCCCGGGGCTCCCGCCTGGACGATCCGGGGGGCGTCGCTGGGGGCAGGGGCCGGAGATGAGGGGGCCGGGGAGGGGCTCCCGCCGCAGGCTCCGGCGGCCAGGAGGGCAAGACCGGTGGCCGAGGCGGCCAGGAAGCGGCGAGGGACCCGGGAGGTCCGATACGTAGCTGAAGTCATGTGGAGACTCCTCAACCCTGTGGCGAACGGTTCCAACCGGAACAAATACCCCGGATCCGCCCAGGGATCCACCTGGAGGCGGAAAGGCGTCCGGGCGCCACTCCCCCCGTGGCTCCGGCGACCGCGGGGATGCTGAGGAGATGGACCGGTACTCTGCCTTGACGGGGGTCATTCGGACGCTAGAGGTTCGACCGTCAGGTTCAACCGCCCCAACGGGAAGCAACCCGTCCCCCAGGAGCCCCCCATGCCCGGATCCTTCGCCCCCGCCCGTGCCCGGAGCCGTCCGGTGCAGCACCTCCGCTCCGGATCCGGGCTCCCGGAAACGGGGGGCGGGCCCCGCGCGGCGTGGGGCACAATCCGGTGGGCATCGGCTCTCATCCTGGCTGTGCTCACCGTCTGGACCCCCAGGCTCGCCGCACAGGCACTCCCCTCCTTCGCCGAGCCGGGAATCTCGCCGGATGGGGCGGAGATCGCCTTCGCCTCCGGGGGGGATATCTGGACGGTCTCCGCGGAGGGGGGTGCGGCCCGGCTCCTGGTGGCCCACTCGGCCCACGAATCCCGACCCCTCTACTCCCCCGACGGCACCCGGCTGGCCTTCAACTCCAACCGGAATGGCGGGGAGGACGTCTTCCTGATGGATCTGGCCACCGGGGAGGTGACCCGCCTCACCCACGACTCGGGCTCCGAGCAGCTTGCCGGGTGGTCCCGGGACGGGGAGTGGGTCTACTTCACCTCCGGGGCCCAGGACATCAGCGGGCGGCACGACGTGTACCGGGTCCGGGCCGACGGGGGCACCCCCATGGTGGTGGCAGGGGACCGGTTCGAGTCGGAGTTCTTCGCTGCGCCCGCCCCGGAGCCCGGGCTCCTGGCCATCTCCACCCGGGGGAACATGGCCCGGGGGCAGTGGTGGCGGAACGGTCACTCCCACATCGACGAGGCGGAGATCTGGACGGTGCGGGCGGCTTCATCCTCCGGGGCCGCCCCCGTCTACACGAAGGTCTCGGTGGGAGGGAAGAACCTCTGGCCGATGTGGGGGGGCGAAGGGGCGACGCTGTACTTCATGTCGGACCGGAGCGGGAGCGAGAACCTCTGGCGGGCCGGTGTGGACGGCTCCGGCGAGGCACAGCTCACGAACTTCCAGGCGGGGCGCCTCCTCTGGCCTTCCATCACGAGCGACGGCTCCATCATCGCCTTCGAGCGGGACTTCGGGATCTGGCGCTACGACGTGGCAACGGGGACGCCCCGGCGCCTGGATATCCGTCTGCTGGGAGCCGTGGAGGGCCCCACCGCCGAGGTGTCGGAGGAGTCCCGGGGGTGGAGCGACATCGTGGTCTCTCCCGACGGGGAGAAGTGGGCCTTCACCCGGGGGGGGGAGGTCTTCGCCACCACCCTGGAGGGGGAGGTCCCCGCCACCCGGGTGACCCGGACCCCCGCTGCGGAGGGAGGGGTGCTGTGGAGCCCCGATTCCCGGCAGGTGGTCTACACCTCCTGGAGATCCGGGACGCCGAAGATCCTCGCCCATGACTTCGTCACCGGCGAGGAGCGGGAGCTCACCCGGGGGGAGGGGCGGGACCAGGTGGGGGCCTTCTCCCCCGACGGGCGCTGGTTCGCCTGGTTCCGGGTGGTGGACGAGGAGTCGGAGCTCCACGTCATGGAGTGGGCCACCGGGGAGGACCGGCGCCTGGCCATCGATGTGGTGGGCACCTCCATGGCCTGGTCCCCGGACAGCCGGTGGATCGCCTACGGCGCCGAGACCGACGAGTTCACCAACGTGATGGTGGTGCCGGTGGCGGGGGGGGATCCCCGACAGGTGAGCTTCGTGGCCAACAGCAACTTCGGGTCGTTGCAGTGGAGCGCGAAGGGGGACTACCTGGTCTACCGGAGTGGGCAGCGGACGGAACCCAACCGGCTGGTGAAGATCGACCTGATCCCGCTGCCCCCCACCTTCGATGAGGACCGGTTCCGGGAGCTGTTCAACCGCCCTGAGGAGGAACCGACTCCGGGGTCGCCCGGGGAGGCCCGGGAGGGAGCCGCAGGAGCGGCGGGAGGTGGCGGTGCAGTGGAGGTTCCGGAGGAGATCGAGATCGACTTCGAGGGGATCCGCCGCAGGGGGGGCTTCGTGGAGGTCCCCTTCTCGGTGGGGACCGTCCTCCTGAGCCCGGATGGTGAGAGCGGCATCCTCTCGGGGGACAGTCTCCTCCACAGGATCACCTTCGGGCCCAACGGCGATGTGGAGCTGGACCGCCTGGATGTCCGGGGGACGCCGCTGGGCTTCAACGGCGACGGAGATCGCCTGTACGTCTCGCTCAACGGCGAACTCCGGGTGGTGACACTCCCGGGGGGAGCCACCCGCACGGTGTCCACCACTGCGCAGGTGGAGGATGATTTCGAGGCCACCAGGGTGGCGGCCTTCCTCCAGGGGTGGGGGGAGATGCGGGACGGCTTCTACGACGTGGCGTACCACGGGGTGGACTGGGAGGGGGTGCGGGACACCTTCCGACCCCGGATCGAGGGAGCCCGGACGCGGGCGGAGTTCAACCGCCTCATGAACCTGATGCTGGGGGAGCTGAACGCCTCCCACCTGGGGCACTCCGGGAGGACCGCTCCGCCCCAGGGGGGGGACGGTGCCTCCACCGGCCGGCTGGGGCTCCGCTTCGACCGCATCGCCTACGAGAACGACGGCCGCTTCGTGGTGGCGGAGGTGGTCGACCTGGGCCCCGCCGACATCTCCGACGCCATCCAGCCCGGGGACCGGGTGCTGGCGGTGGACGGGGTGCAGTTGGACGCCTCCAGCGACCTGGACCGGCTCCTCCGGGACACCCCGGGGAAGAAGGTGATGCTCCGGGTGCAGCGGGGAGGGGGCGAGCCCCGGGACGTGGAGCTCCTGGCCACCTCCGGCGGCGCGGAAGGGCAACTGGTCTACCGGAACTGGGTGGAGAGCCGCCGGGCCTATGTGGACTCCATCAGCGGAGGGAGGCTGGGCTACGTCCATATCGCGTCGATGTCGGAGGGGGCGCTGGCCCAGCTCGTCTTCGACCTGGATCAGCTCAACCACACGAAGGATGGGGTGGTGGTGGACGTGCGGCACAACAACGGTGGCTTCGTGAACGTCTACGCCATCGATATCCTGGCCCGGCGGAACTACTTCACCATGCAGGGGCGGGCCAGCGAGGTGGAGGCCCCCTCCCGGGTGCGGCTGGGGCAGCGGGCGCTGCTGGCCCCCACGGTGCTGGTGACCAACCAGCACACCCTCTCCGACGGGGAGGACTTCACCGAGGGATACCGGACCCTGGGGCTGGGGTCGGTGGTGGGGGAGCCCACGGCGGGGTGGATCATCTTCACCGGGAGCCGGACCCTGGTGGACGGCACCACCGTACGGATGCCCGGCACCCGGATCCGGGACCTCCAGGGGCGCGAGATGGAGTTGGTGCCCCGGCCGGTGGATGTGGAGGTGGAGCGCCCCGCCGGCGAGGAGTACCTGGGGCGGGACAGTCAGTTGGACCGGGCGGTGGAGACGCTCCTGGGGGAGCTGGCGGGGGCAGGGAGGTAGTGCCGGGAATGTGGGGGTCGAGGATGTCCGACGACCGCGCCGCCCGCCGGCTGGAGCCCCTCTCCGGGGTTTCCCGGTGGCCGGGGCCCCGGGGGCGGGTGGCCCTGGCCCTGCTCCTGGCCTGGGTCCTTTCGGGGTGCGGAGAGTTGGGATCCGATGATCCGCTGGGGCCCCCTGCAGTGGGCCCCGGGACCTCCCGGGGGATGGCGGACGACCCGCAGCTCCGGAACATCCCCGCCGGGGCCACCCGCATCTTCTTCGCCGGGACCACCCTGGAGAGCAGCGTCCGCCCCAACGCCCTGGGGGACCTGCAGGTCCTCTACTACGACCTGTATCCCCCCCTTGGGGACCCCAACGGCACCACGGTGCTCTACCTCCACGGAGGGGGCTACAACGTGGGGTACGCCAACAACGCCGGGGTGGTGGAGGCGTGCCGGGTGCTCCGGGAGCTGGGCTCCTGGTGCATCAGCATGGAATACCGACGGGGGTGGCACGGGCAGGCGGACGGAGCGGTGGCGGGAAATCCCATCACGGAGGAGGACAGCCGGCGGTTCGACCTGGCGCTGGAGCTGGCCCGCACCGATGTCCTGGACGGCTGGCGGCATGCCCACGAGGTGGCCCGGGGGACCCACGGGTTCCCGCCCCTGTATGTGGTGGCCGGGGAGAGCGCCGGGGGATCGCTGGCCAGCCGGGTGACCCTCACCAACCCGACGCTCTCGGTGCCGGTGGCGGGGGTGGTGGTGGGGTTCGGGACCCATGCCCTGGACGAACCGGTGGTGCAGGACGGGTTTCCGGTGGTGATCCAGGGGGGGCTCTTCGATCCCATCCAGCCGGCCTTCGACGGCCGGGTGTACTTCTCCCCCCGGATGCCCCCCACGAAGGGGCTGGTCTCCCTGTACCGGGAGGTGCGGGAGAGGGGGATCCCGGCCAGGCTGCTGCTGGGGGCCCAGGATGGCCACGGCTTCGGGGTCTACGCGCTTTCCACGGGAGGCGGTGACCACTACGGGGATGCCCTGGCCTTCTTCCGGGACGTGGGGGCCGGGGGGGGCGCGGCCTCCTACCTGGAGTACCGCTTCCGCCGCTCCGATCCCCGGGTTCCCGAGGCGGGCCCGGGGGTCCGGATCCGGAGCACGGAGCGCCCGGACTTCCGCTATGACCCCTACCAGGCCGAGCTGGAGGCGGGGGTCCACCCGGACACGGTGAAGGCCCGGTACGGACTCCGCTGACCCCGGAAGCCCGCCCATCAGCGCACCGGCACCTCTCCGTAGCGGTTGTATCCGGAGCCCCCGTCGGAGCCGGCGTCCACCACGAAGCCGTAGACCGGGCCGTCGGGTCCCCGCTCCAGGAAGGCCCCCCGGATCCACTGCCCCTGGATCTCCTCCAGGACCGGAGTGGGGGAGCCCCACCCGCCCCCCTCGGGACGGGACACACCCCACAGGCTCCCGGTGGCCTCTTCCACGAAGAGGACATGGACGGCGTCCCCCACCGCGATGGCGTCGGCGGTGACCTGGTCGGAGTCCACCGGCCCCGAGGCCACCGGGGTCGTGGTGACCACCACCGGAGCCGAGAGAGCCCCGGTGGGAGCCCGCCGCCGCTCCAGGAGTCGCCCGTCGGCGGTGCGGTAGAGGGCCGAGAGGGTCCCGGAGCCCGGAAGCCAGACCAGGGGGAGGAGAGCGACCCGGTTGTTGTCCCCGGTGCCCAGCCCGGTGGCCAGGAGCACCCGGGGGGTGAGCGTCCCGTCGGGGAGGAACTGCCTCAGCCACCCGTTCCCCCGATGATCCACGTATGCGATGTGCACAACGTCACCGGCGCCGGTCACCGCCACCGGGCCCGACAGGGTATCGGGACTCCCCGGATCCAGGCTTCGCTCCTCTCCCCAGCCTCCGTCGGCAGCCCGGACCCGGAGGTGGATCGTGGTATCGCCCCCGTAGAGGGCCACCAGGCTTCCGTCGGAGCGGGGGGCCAGCGCCGTCACCTGGGTCGGCGGGTCCAGCTCCCCCGCCACCAGCTCGTTCCGGACCCCCCACCGGTCGGGGCCTCCGGCGTGGTCCGAGGTGTCGAAGCGGTAGTACCAGGTGGAGTCCGCCTGGTGGATCATGTGGATGGATCCGTCCACCAGCACTGCATCCACCGCCTCCAGGTCGCCGTTGGGGGGACGGTTGCCGACGTCCACCTCCGCCCAGCTCCGCCCCCGGTCCGTGGACTTGAGCATCATGAAGACGTTGTACGTCTCCGTAGGCTCCTGGATGAAGTAGAGGTCGCCGTTGGAGGTCTCGAAAGGGCCGATCCGTCCGGGGGTCTCGGCGAAGGTCCCTCCCAGGTGGAAGTCCGGGACCTCCAGCGTCACCCGGGCGGGGGGCCCGGCCAGGGGGTTTCCGTCGGCAGCCACCACCCGGTACTCGAAGGTGTCCCCGGGATCCAGGCGTATGGCGCCATCCGAGAAGTACCGGATCACCAGCGCCCACTCCCACTCCGTGGATCCCGGAGGCCACGCACCCACCGGAGGCGAAACCCGCTCCGCCACCCCCACCCCCCCGGTGAAGGGGGCTGGAGCACCCGCCAGCAGATCCTCCGTCCTCTCCCCGTGGGTGTACCCCTCGGTGGAGACGATGCTGGTGATGGGGCTGGCGATTCCATCCGGGTAGGGATGATCCATGGCCTCCACCGGGACCCAGCCGTCTCCGTCTCCCTGGGCATCATCTCCGTTGCGCCGGGCCTCCAGGCGGTAGGGGAGCACCCCCCCCTCCTGGTGGTGGATCTCGAACCGGATCCGGAAACGGCGATCCACGGTCACCGGGGCCGCCGTGTTGACGGGGGCAGCCCAGCCGGAGTTCTCGTTCAGCTCCACGGTATCGTCCGCGCGGATCCGCCACGCGGTGACCTCGTCCGTGGGCGGGGCGCAGGCGGAGACCGCCACCAGCAGCAGGGGGAGGGATCGAAGGAGGGTCATGGGGGCGGGTCCGGGGGAATGCATCAGCGGGACAGAGAAAGGGACCGTTGAAGCGGGGGCGGGGCAACGGGCGGAAGCATCGGTGTGCCCTGTTCGTGACCGTCTCGGTACGAAATGGTGACGTCCCGAACGGACATGGTCCCAGGGTGGGGGCGGGTGTACTGTGGAGGGTAGCCCCGGATCAGGGGGGGTGGGTGCGGGAGAGGTGCGCTTCACGGCGGAGGTCGCGATGGAGGAGGGGGGTCGCGGGTGTCTCAATGGTCGCCGGGGGCACGGTCCTCGTCGGGGGAGCCTGGGGATCCCCTCCGGAACCGCGGGACTGACGCTCCTGGTCCTGGTGGCGGCCTGCGCCACCGGGACCGGGCCGGCCGCCCCGATGGCGATCGTCGATACCTGGATCGTCAGCGGTCCCGACTCCATCCCCCTCACCGTGGAGGTGGCCGCCACCACGGCCCAGGCGGAGCAGGGGCTGATGGACCGGACCACCCTGGCGCCGGATGCCGGGCTCCTCTTCCTCTTCGACGAACCCCGGGCCGCCGATGACGCCTTCTGGATGTGGCGCACCCTCATCCCGCTGGATCTGGCGGCGCTGGACCGGGAGGGGCGGATCCTGGTGATCCTTCCCATGGATCCCTGCCGGGAGCCGGATCCGGACGCCTGTACTCCCTACGTCCCCGGGGTGGTGCACGCCGGGGCGCTGGAGATGAACCAGGGGTGGTTCTCCCGCCACGGGGTGGAGGTGGGGGACCGGGTGCGGCTCCCCGGGGGAGGCGGCTGACGGCGGGGGTGCTTCGGCTGTGGCGGCGAAGCCCCTCCGCACCCTAGCTTCTCCGGCGACCCTCCTTCCGTCCGGCAGCCCTCCCCGGCTGCTCCCCTCCTCCTGGAGCCGCATCCATGCACGGTCCTTCGTCCTCGAGGTCTTCCCTCTCCGCCGCCTCCGGGACGGCGCTCCTTCTCCTGCTGGCGGCGTGCGGCTCCGCAGAGCCGGAGTACCCCCGGGAGTTGGACATGACCACCTGGTCGGTGGTGGCCGTGGACCCGGAAACCGGGGATGTGGGGGTGGCGGTGGCCTCCTGCGTGGAGACCTTCGGGGACGGGGTGGCGGCGCTGGTGCCGGGGAAGGGAGCCGCCGCCACCCAGGCCGGCTTCGATATCGACAACCGGAACCGGGTCTTCGAGGGGCTGAAGGAGGGGCTCACCGCCCAGCAGATCGTAGACCGGGTGACCGATCCGGAGTGGGACGACGAGACCGACCGGCGCCAGTACGGAGTGGTGACCATGCACGACGGCTTCGTCCAGGTGGCGGGCTTCACCACCCCCCTCCGGCAGGGGATCACCCCGGGGGAGGATGGCACCCCTCGCTTCGCCGGGGTGATGGCCGACGAGAGCCGGGGGGTGAGCTCCCAGGGGAACACCCTGGCCAGTGCGGCGGTGGTGCAGGATCCACTGGATGCCTACCGGAGGGACGACCCGGCGGGGTTCAACGCCCTCCCGGACCGCCTCATGCGGGCGCTGGAGGCCGGATCCATTGCCGGGGGGGACGTCCGCTGCAACCAGGGGAACATCCGCCAGACCACCTCCATGGCGGCGATCCTGGTGGCCCGAGGAGGAGATGAGCCCTACGCCACCTCCAACATCGGGATGACCGACGCCGGAACCGCCAAGGCTCCCTGGCTGGCCCTCTCGGTGCAGACCGCCCGGCTGGCGGAGAATCCGCTTCTGGAGCTCCGCCGACAGTACGATGCCTGGCGGCGGACGGTGGAGCTGGAGCCCATCCGCTGAGGGGGTGGGAACGACGGATCGGAGGGGCTCCGCCCCCCCCTCATCCCTCCGGCCGCGCCTCCCGCTTCACCAGTGTGGCGCTCCGCTGGTCCGTGGGCCAGATGACCATCTCCGCCACATTCACGTGGGGGGGGGCGTTCAGGACGTAGAGCACCGCATCGGCCACATCCTCCGGGGAGAGGGGGTGGGTGTCCCTGTAGACCTTCTCCGCCCGCTCCGTATCCCCCCGGAAGCGGACCTCGGCAAACTCGGTCTCCACCATCCCCGGATCCACCGTGGACATGCGGAGCGCGGTGCCGAAGAGGTCCAGGTTCATCCCCTCCGTCAGCCCCCGCACGGCGTACTTGCTGGCGTTGTAGACATTTCCCATGGGGTATGCCCAGCGCCCTGCCACACTTCCGATGTTCACCACATGCCCCCGGTTCCGCTCCACCATCCCGGGTAGGATGGCCCGAGTGACGTAGAGCAGCCCCTTCAGGTTGGTGTCGATCATCTCGTCCCAGTCGTCCGGGTCGCCCTTGTGGACCGGAGCGAAGCCCCGGGCCAGCCCGGCATTGTTCACCAGGATGTCCGGCTCGATCCCCGCCGACTCCAGACCCCGCCCCATGTCCAGCACCGCGTCCCGGTCCCGGACGTCCAGGCGGATGGTATGGACTCCTTCGGCTTCGGAGCCCAGGTCGTCTGCCAGGGCCCGGAGCCGCTCTTCCCGGCGGGCCACCAGCACCAGCTTCGCTCCGTGGGACGCCAGGATCCGGGCGCAGGCTTCCCCGATCCCGGACGTGGCCCCGGTGATCACCGCGGTCTTTCCTTCGATCCGATTCATGTGGCGTGTTCTACGGGGGGGCGGCCCCCTGGGTTCAGCCGCCAGATGGCCCAGTTCAGCAGGCCGGCGAAGGTGACCCAGACCAGGTAGGGGGCCATCAGCCAGGCGGCGGTGGTGGACAGGGGTGCGAAGGCCACGATGGTGGCCACGATGGAGAGCCAGAAGAAGATCAACTCCACCAGCCCCCAGCCAGGGGAGCGGAGGGCGAAGAAGAAGATGGACCAGAACATGTTCAGGATCAGGTGCACCCCGAAGATGGCCAGCGCCGGCGCCACCCCCGGCGTCTCCGTCCCCATGCGCCAGACCAGGAACACCGCCACCCCCATCATCAGGAAGAGGGTGGTCCACGCCACGGGGAAGAGCCAGTTGGGGGGAGTGAACCAGGGCTTCTTCAGCGTGGGGTACCAGTCCCGCAGCGAGGCCGCCGTGGCCCACCCCCCCACCAGCCCCGCGGCCTGGCAGATGGCGATGGAGATCAGGAGGCGTGGGATGTCACCCATGTGCGGGGCCCAGGGCTAGGCGGATGGGATGCAAGCGCAGAGGGTAACCTAGCCCCGGCCACGCCCGATCCCCAAGTCGGGGGGGCGGCCGGGATCAGCCCCCGGGGAGGATCCCGGTGTAGACCCGGTCGTGTCGGTCCAGCCACCGCTCCGGGCTGTAGACCTCGTTCAGACGGGTCCAGGCCACCTCTCCCCGGCCCCGGGCCGCCCCCGGATCCAGCAGCGAGGCCCGCAGCGCCTCGGCCATGGCCCCGGGGTCCCCGGGCGGGGTAAGGAGGGCCCCTCCCCCCATCACATCCGGCACGCCACCCACCGAGGTGGCCACCACCGGAACCCGGGCCGACATGGCCTCGAAGAGGACCATGGGGGTCCCCTCCGACTTCGAGCTGAGCACATAGAGGTCGAAGGCGGGGAAGAGATCCCCCGCTGCATCCCGCCCTCCGGCAAAGAGGACCCGGTCCTGGATGGGGGTGCCCCGGATCTGTTCCTCCAGCCTGCCCCGCTCCGGACCATCGCCCACCAGCACCGCCTGCCACGGGAGGTCGGCGATCCTCTGCAGCGCCTCCAGCAGGAGCTCCGCATCCTTGACGGGCACAAGGCGCCCCACGAAGCCGATCACCGGCGGCCCCTCCGGCGGGAGCCCCAGCGCCGCCCGGGCCCCCTTCCGATCCAGGGCCGGGGTCCTTCCGGACCAGGCATTGGGGATCTCCTCGATCAGGGCCTCCGGCACCCCGGCCTCCACCAGCGAGGCGGTGAGTGGTGCCGAGACCGAGATCACGGCATCGAACCGACGCAGCGACCAGAGCTGGAGGCGCTCGAAGAACTGGGAGGCGCCCCCCAGGAAGCTGGAACCGTGCACGGTGGTGACGGTGGGGACTCCCAACTGCCGCGCCGCCTCCGCGTCCAGGAGGTCCGAACGGTAGCCGTGGGAGTGGACCAGATCCGGGGTGAAGGAGCGGACCTGTTCCCCCGCTGCCCTCCAGGTCCGGAGGTAGGCCCGTCCCGGGAGACGCCGGAGTACCACGTCGACCCCAGCAGCCCGGAGGGGGAGTTCGAAGGGGTGATCCATGCCTTCGTGCACGAAGGCATGGACCTGCACGGTGTGACCCCTCCGGTGTTGGCCGATGGCCAACTGGTGTACCACGGTCTCCAGCCCCCCCTGCGGAGCGGGAGCCAGGGTGTGGAGGATCCTCAGTGGGCGGACAGGGCGGTCCGGATGATCTCCGGCGGCGCGACCTCCGGTGGTCATTCCACGAACCGGAGGTGTCGGAGCCACCCTGCGCTCAACGCCACACCCTCCTGCATGGTCACCGCCGGCTGATACCCCAGGACCTCGCCGGCCCGCTCACCCCGGTAGTGGACCTTCAGACCGTAGAGCTGGAACTCCTGGGCATTCGGCGTGGTGCGGATGAGCTTCTCCCCCCACTTCATGACCCGCCGGGCCGGGGCGGAGTTCTTGTACATCCACATGATGGGGTCCTCGAGGTGCTTGAGGGCGAGCTTCGCGCTCTTCCGGACCGGGCTGAACAGGGTCGAGGTGAGGCGGGACCCACCGGCAGGGGCGGGGCTCAGCGGGGGGAGCCCCAGGGCATCGTTCAGTGCCTGGAAGTACTCCCACCACGTGACGTTGTCCGGCCCGTTGATGTTCAGGATCTCACCGTCCGCCTTCCCCGGTTCCAGGGCCAGGCGGACGGCCCGGACCAGATCGTCCACGTAGACCAGGTTGCAGCGGCCGGCCGCCGATTCCCGGGGAACCAGATACCCCACCGCCGCCAGGCGCTGGGCGAACTCCACGGTCCAGTCGGCGCTGAAGGGCCCGTAGACGATGGTGGGGCGGAGCAGCGTGACCGCCAGCCCCCGGTCCCGGGCGTCCAGGCAGGCCCGCTCCGCCTCCAGCTTGGAGTCGCCGTATACCGTGCCACCCAGCAGGGGCGAGTCCTCCGGCACATCCCCCTCCACGCTCCCATAGACCCCCACGGTGCTCAGGTGCACCACCTTCTCCACCCCCGCCTCCAGGGCGGCCTCCATCACGTTCCGGGTCCCCTGGATATTGGTGGCCGGGGTCCCTACGGCGCAGTGGACCACCCGGTCCACCCCCTCCATGGCGGCCCGGATGCTCTTCGGGTCGGTGATGTCCCCCCGGACCAGATCCAGGGGGAGCCGTCCGACGCGGGCCGCGGAACTCCACCGGCGGATCAGGGGGCGGACCTCCCCCGCTCCGGAGAGATGCAGGATCTCGCACACACGGGTTCCGATGAATCCGGCGGCCCCGGTGACCAGGATGGTGGGGCGCTCAGACATCGGATTCCTCCAGGAAGGCGGGCATCAGCCAGGGTT
>Ga0008835_100843_pt1 | contig 21087 bp, 16 predicted proteins | sample HotLakConsoUCCRE_FD_62215 | JGI IMG/M metagenome (GOLD analysis project Ga0008835, IMG submission 62215) | Hypersaline microbial mat communities from Hot Lake, Washington, USA - Hot Lake Consortium UCC-RE (Hybrid Assembly) ... | reverse complement strand
TATCGTTACTCATGGCGGCATTCTCCTGGTCTGAAAGTTAGTGATTTGGTCATCTCTAATTTCAGCAGGGGTTGCCGCCGCTTTCAAGTCAGCTCATACACCAGATTTGATCGTAGCTCCCACCAAAGCTGAGAATCCCTATCCGGAACCAGACGGCCAGTGCCTCCTTGAATGGAGCTTCATTCATTAATTCTGATGTCCCAGTAGTGTTCGGCAGTTCCTGTCTTGACGTGCTTGAAAGGGCATTCAACCCAGATGTTACTTGCTGCCCCGTACTAATTGCACTTCATGGAAAAATCCATCCCATTGCACCCAAACCGTCAACGGGGAGTGGTGTTGTCTGATGGGGAGCCGAGGGTCACGGAGTTTCGCACGAACGTTACAGCATCTTTACTGAACCTCAGCCCTACGAAGAAGTCTTCGTGACGCCAGCTGTCCGAAAATCATTTTCGGGCACCAAAGCTCCCGTGAAGCCGATTCAATCAAGCAGGTCGTTCTGACCCTTGGCTTCCCAGCAGGCGGCACCACTCGCCGCCGGCCACTTTCTCCCCGTCTATTGAAGTCAATGTTTCGGAATCCATCGGATGTTGGATTTTTGGCTTCGTTTTTGTAGATCGTTGGGATGGGTGTTCAGAATCAACCTTTTGGAGATAACGGATTGCCATGACCGTCGGGGATGTCACCCCGACCTACGGGTTGGGGTGAACTCGGGTGACTTAAGAGTTGGTCAGATCGTTGACGGTTATTGAGAGACTCCTCTTTGCTGGTCTCGTCGCAGTCCGGCGACGATCAGGATCAATCCGAAGGTCAGAAGCACCAGTGCCCACAGGCTTTGGGTGGGGACGGGTACCGGGACGACGGCGGGTACGCCGGCAACCGGTAGGGTCAGGCCGGCGTTGGCGACTTCAATTTCGATGGGGCCGCCGGTGGGGGTGGTTGTCCAGCCCTTGGTGACGGCGGTATCGCGCCAGGCTCGGCGGTAGAGCAGGCGGGCAGAGACTTCTACCTGATTGTCTTCGGTGAACTGGCTCAGGTCGAAGCGATATTCGGAGGTATCGGTTTCGCCCGAGGATATGCGGGTATCGCTGGCCACACCTTCGGCATCGATGAACAGGACGGGCCGGACGACCGGGCCTTCGCCGTTGATGCGGCCTTCAAGAACACGTGCAAATCCCTTGCCGGGCTGTCCGGCAAGATCATCCGGGTCGGTTCCGCCGTAGGCGCTGCCGTAGAAGGGGATGACGTCGCCACTGCTCTGGTCCAGCACCTGTCCATCGCGGCTGGCTTCGATGACAAGCAGGGCGTTGCGAATGGAGATGCCGGTCGGGAATGAGTGGCCGGCACCGGCGTTGGTGACCTGGGCAGTGACGACCAGCTCCGGTCCGTCCTGGGTGGCGGTCAGGTCCAGTTCAATCGCGTCGCTCAGGGTGGTCGGGGTCGCGCCGGTAAAGCGATGGCTGCGGCGCTGCTCGGGCTCGCGGATGGGCTGGCCGCCGAGCGAGGAAATCGGTCCCGGTTCGGTGGCTGCTGGCATATGGCAGTCCTGGCAGGCACGGAAATCGGGGCCGGCCTGGGCATATGGCGAGGCCAGCCACTCAGTGTAGGTGTTCTGGCCTGGCGCGCCGGTGTCGGGGTTGTTGTACTCGTGACAGGAGGCGCAGAAGCGCGATTCGGTAAAGCGCGGCTGGTACGAGGCCCGCATCGTGCCGAAGCTGACGTCATCCAGCGGTCCCCAGACCCAGAACTGGGTAAACGGGTCATCCGGGAAACGGTATTCGGTGTTGCCCAGATGATGAAGGGCAGAGACGTTTTCGTTGACGTCGGCCATCTGGTGGCAGGCCAGGCAGGTCACGCCGTCCAGGCCGCCGATCAGGCCGGCCTCGTCCAGAAACACGTTGCCCGGGTCCTGGGCATCTTCCAGCGGGACATGGCAGGTAGCGCAAAAACCGGTGTCGTCCGGATCATGGGTATCGCGGAACACGTAGCCGGCGGAGCCACCCGGGGTGCCGGTACCGGAAAACAGGTCAAGTACCCATTCGTTGACGCCGGCGTTGGAATGGTTGGAGTCCTGCCACTCGGCGTGCTGGTCGGCGTGACAGGCGACGCAGTTGAACGATGAGCCCGGCTCATAGGGTGGCGCGACATCGTCGGCTGGCAGGCGGGTCAGGCTGATCAGCACATCGTCACCATCCTCGGCACCGGCTGAGTCGGTGATGTAATTGATCGGTCGCGATGAATCATAGGTCAGCACGGCCGTCACTGTGACTGAGCCCGGGGGAACGTCGTTGATGACGAATTGGCCAGCCGCATCGGTGATCACCGGTTCGCCGGTAGTGGTCTGAATGCGGACCCGCGCACCGGCAATCGGTTGGGCGTCGGTTGCATCGATGACCTGGCCGGTGATGGCAGCGTCCGCCGGACTGAAATGAGCGATCAGCGCAAGAATGGGGAGAACTTTGCAAAGAGATTTGATCAAAACGGTTTCACCACGGCAAGTAGGACAATAGCGACCAGGAAAACGGCCGGCACTTCGTTGAACAGCCGGTACCAGCGGGACGAGTGTCGATTGTAATCGCGGGCAAACTGGCTGACCAGCCGCCAGCACCACAGGTGGTATCCGACCAGGCCGGCAACCAGGGTCAGCTTGGCATGCATCCAGCCGGCTGCCATCCAGCCCGGATTGCTGAACAACAGCGCGAATCCGAAACCAAGGGCCAAGGCACCGCCAATATGGGTGATGGCGAGCAGGCGCCGCTGCATGACCTTGAGCATTGCCATGCGCTCGCCATCCGGGTTCTCCGCCGCGTAGACAAACAGCCGCGGCAGGTAGAACAGGCCGGCAAACCAGGTGACGATAAAAATGAAGTGAAAAGCTCTCAACCAGAGCATGGCGGCGTCAGTTCAGAAGGCATTAACCCTATTCTGAACCAGTAAAGGCCGCGACTCAACTTGACGCGCGGGGTTGTCAGCGGTTATAAACACTGCGCACATTACAAAAAATTCATAAAAAACAAACATTAGAATTTAGAAAAACAAGTGCGCAACCACCATCCGGTTTGGGGCATAACGATTGAAGCGGTCGATTTCGACCGCTTTTTTTTGTGCCCGATGAGAGTCTGAGCCGGTAAACCAAAAAAACAATAAACCACCGAAGACACCGAAGGCACCGAAAGAATAATTATTGAAGTTTCGGTGTGCTCGGTGTTTTCGGTGGTTCCAAAGGTTTACTGGTCTTTTGTCTCATTGTGGATGACGACGCGGTTACGGCCGGTTTGTTTGGCCTGGTAGAGAGCCTGGTCGGCGTGTCTCAGCAGGTCTTCGTAGTTGTCGGCGCTGCTGCTGTCGCAGACGCCGAAGCTGGCCGTGATCGGACTGTTATTGGTGATTTCACCGAAGTCCAGGCTGGCGATGGCCTGGCGTATGCGTTCGCAAATGACCGCGGCGTCACGGGCGGAGGTGCCTGAAAAGGTCAGGGTGAATTCCTCGCCGCCCCAGCGGGCAGCCTGGTCAGCGTTGCGGGTATGACGCTTGAGAACCTCGGCGATCTTGCAGATGACCTTGTCGCCGGCGATATGCGTCCACTGGTCGTTGACCTGCTTGAAATGATCGATGTCCATCACGACCAGGCTCAGAATCTGGCCGCGCTCGACCGTAGTCCTGAATTCCTGGGCCAGCCATTCATCGAAGGCCCGACGATTGGCCAGCCCGGTCAGCTGATCCACCCGCGCCTGGTGAGCAAAATCCTCGGCCTGTCGTTTGAGTGCATCGGTCTTCTGATCGACCTGTTGGCGAAGATTCGCGGCCTGAATCCTGAGACGCCGCAGCCGCAGGCGGATAGTAAGACCGATCGCGGTGGCCAGCAAAATCGCCGCGATCAACCATGAAATCCGACGCTGCCAGAACAGCGGCTCGATCTCGAACGACAGCGAAGCGGCGTCGCCGATCCAGTCCCCCTGAGGGTAGGATGCTTCGACCCGAAAGTGGTACTCACCCGGCGGCAGATTGGTGTATTCGGCGATGCTCTGCTGCTCGCGTTCCACCCACTGCCGGTCGAAGGGTTCGAGCAAAGTGCGGTAGCGAATGCGTTGCGGCATGACATAACCCAGGCCTGCGTACTGGATGACTACCCGGTTGGTGCCGGCTGGAACGATGGGGTTCTGGTTCAGCGGCAGGGATTGAAGATCGGCCTGGAGGGACTCGATCACGACCGGTACCGGCGTCTCGGCATAGTGGGTCAAGCGGTTCGGGTCGACACTGGCCAATCCCCTGGCCGTCGCAATCCAGACCCGACCGTCATACCACGCCGAGGCCGGATTCGAACCGCCATTGGCTTGCGCGCTGAGCATGCCATCGCCTTCACCGTAGATCTCGTAGTCCAGAGACTGCTGATCACCATCGGCGACGGCATGGGCAGCGGTGCGCGAGATCCGGATCACACCCCGATTGGACGTCAGCCACAGGTTGCCGGTCTCATCGGGGACGACCTGGAACAGTTTGTCGATCGGGAAGCCGGATGAGCGCCCGATCAATGCGGTTTCGAGGCTGTCAATGTCGGCGCGGATCAATCCTCTATCGGTGCTTATCCACATGAACCGCGGGTCCGGGTCGGGCGTGATACCGAACGCGTACTGGGCCTGGTCATGCTGATCGATGGGAACCGGTTTGAACTCGCCTTGATCAAACAGCGCCAGTCCGGTTCCGGTCCCGATCCACAAGCGCCGATAGCGGTCGATCTGCAAGGCCATCAGGTAGTCGCCGGGCAGACCTTCGGCAACGCCGTAGACACTGACTTCGTCGTTCCTGATTCGGGCCAGGCCGGCAGCCGTTCCGGCCCAGACCTGCTCGCCGTCGACGGCGATGGCGCGAACTTCGTTGGAGGGCAGGCCATGGCGGCGGTCGATGCGTTCAATGATCTGGTTGTCGTTCCAGACCAGCAGGCCATCCGTGTGGGTGCCGAGCAAGAGCGTGTCGGCGCCGGTGTGTGCCAGACTGAGGGTGGACCATCTCAAGGGTGCGCCCTGGTCGGTCAACTCGACGAAACGGTCTCCCTGCTGGCGGCTGACACCTTCGCTGGTTGCGACAACCAGACCCTGAGGTGTAGGCAGAACCGCGCGTACGTAGTTGCCGGCCAGTCCGTCGTCGCGGGTCGTGGTCACGAATGGAGCCTGGCGCAGTCGCATCAAACCGCCATTGGTCCCGACCCACAGGCTGTCCTCGCTGTCGCGATGAAGTGCCAGAACCCGGTTGTTGGGCAGGCCCGCGGAAGTATCCAGTACTTCCAGGCCAAGATCGGACCAGCGCATCAGACCGCGGTTGACCGTACCCAACCAGATCACGCCATCCGCATCGACCAGCAATGTGCTGATCGCAACACCGGCCAGTTCGTCACTCAGCAGTTGGAGTCCAGCGGGCGTCAACACGAACAGGCCCTGCTCGGTGCCGACCAGCAATCGATCATTGTGATCAGCCGTCAAACAGAACACCGGCCCGGTCGAACGATCACTGACACGCTCAAACAGCGTCCCGGTTGCCGGGTCAAGTCGGCTCAGGCCGTTACTGGTACCAAACCAGACCTGGTCGGCATGGTGGAAGACGACGTTGACACTGCTTTCCGGAAGATGAGTAATGTCTTGCCACGGGTCATCCTGGTTCGAGCGCCTGCGTTCGATCAATCCCGCCCCTTCAGTCGCCAGCCACAGCCGGTGGTCATCTTTCAGGTAGGTGTGAGTGACCATGGCGGGCGCCGGTGGCAGCGCCTGCCAGTCATGACCGTCGAAAAGACTGACACCGCCGCGGGCACCGGCAACCAGGAGATGCCCATTGTGGGTATTGCGCAGATGACGAAGCCCTGAATCAGGGAGTCCGGTTTCGCTCCCGCGTTCGAAGATGCGAAACCGACGACCGTTGAATCGGGCCAATCCCTCCCAGGTGGCGAACCAAAGATAGCCTTCAGGCGTCTGCGCGATGGCATTGATGCTGTTGTGCGGCAGGCCATCCCGGGTGGAGAGGACTTCGCGATGGTAATCGCTCAGCGGTGCAGTGGCCGAGGCAACAGCCGGGGAGAGGGTGCCGGATAGCAGCGCTATCAGCCCGATGCCAATGCTGGCGGTGCCGAGTAACTGATGACTGAACAAACCGAATGGCCCCCGGGGATGCTTTGCCATAACTTTCCGATTATGGCCCTCGCCGGTCGCTACCACAAGTCAGCCCTGTTGATACCTGTCAGACGTGCCTTCATCTATACTGGTAACAGGCGTGATCAGGAGAGCAGTAAATGATGGCAACCGAAGCGATGATCTTTACCAGCGCTGCAGCCGCAAAAGTGCGGGAACTGATCCTGGAAGAGGCCGATCCCGACCTGAAGCTGCGGGTCTACATCACCGGCGGCGGGTGCTCCGGCTTCCAGTATGGGTTCACGTTTGACAGCAAGGTCGATGACGGCGATGTCACCGTCGAGCGCGATGATGTGACGCTGGTCGTCGATCCCTTGAGTTTCCAGTATCTGGAAGGCGCCGAGGTCGATTACAGCGAGAGTCTTCAGGGGGCCAGGTTCGTGATTCGCAACCCCAATGCAGCGACCACATGTGGTTGCGGATCATCGTTTGGCATTGCCTGATCCGGTCTGGCTTTTCTGGCATTGTATGACCGGTTCGTGGTAAACCTGAGCTCATGACCATTCTGATTGTCCTGGCAGGACTGCTGATCAGTCATTTTGCGACTGGCGTTCGTCATCTGCGCAATTTCTCGTGGCTGCTGTGGCCGATGGAGCAGGTTCGTCAGCGCTGGTCCGGGCCTGAGTGGCTGCCCATGGTGGTTGTGATAGCGACCGCCTGGCTGGTCGCATGGCTTGCAACCGGCTTGATGACTTCATTGCTGGGGGTGGTCGGCTGGGCGCTGCTGGCCCTGATGGTATTTGTTTACACGCTGGGTCCGCGCGATCTCGACCAGGACCTGGCTGTGCTGCTGGCGCGTGATGATGGCGCCGATCCTGCCCAGGTCAGCGAAACCATGGCGGCGATGCAGCTCAAGCCCGATGACCCGCCTGCCGCGATTGCTGCATCGGTCTACCATGCGGCCCTGTCGCGCTGGTTTGGTCTGTTGTTCTGGTTCGTCCTGCTCGGGATTCCCGGTGCCATTCTGTATCGTCTGACTCGGGCTGCCCTGCAGCAACGACTCGATGTTGAGGAAATGGACTGGATGGCGCGTCTTCGGCTGGTGCTGGATCTGCCGGTCATCGGCTTGATGGTAGCGGCCACCGCCATGTGTGGCGACCTGGACCGGGTCCATCGGGTCTGGCGCGACGCGGCCGGCAGCGACCCGCTCTGGGGCCTGACGCCGGCCACTCTGGACAAAATTGCCGCAGAACTGCTGCCGGAAGGTGCGGATTTCCGTGAAGCGCTGATCAGCGGTCAGCAGATGGTCTGGCGCATGCTGATCCTGTGGCTGGTGGTGCTGAGCCTGATCCTGCTGGCAGGCTGGCTGGTCTGAGCCTCATTTCCTGTTGCCAGGTCGCGATGCGCCGCATGCATTGCCGCCTGGGATCTTGACAATCCTGACGGCCACCATTAATGTGATATTCATCACAGTAGGGTGGTAGTCATGGGCCGTTCGCATTCTAGGGCAACAAGCGAAGCAGTCGCGATCATGCGGGCCCGTCTGCTTGATCGCGACATGAGCGAAAAGGTCCAGAAAGCCTGGCTTTACTGGGCTCGCTCGATGTTGAACCATTTTCCTGACCGAGATCCCTCCTCGATCGGCATCGATGATGTTCATCGCTTTGTCGACAATATGGCCGAACACCACCAGATCAATGACGCCGGTCGCCGCCAGGCGCTGGAGGCCATTCACTTTCTCCTTTCCAACGTGATCGGCACTGCAGATCCGGGGCTCGACAAACTGATCGAATCGGTGCGTGTGCGCCAGGGGCCGGTGATTCTGTCACCTGCCGAAGTTCAGCAAGTGCTTGACGAATTGCAGGGCTCCAATTGGCTGATGGCTTCGCTGGTCTACGGGGCCGGACTGCGCCTGATGGAGTGTGTTCGCCTTCGTATTCGTGACTTCAAGGACAACCGCATCGTGGTTTGCGACAGCAGCGGTCGACCTTCGCGCGAAACCTTGCTGCCCGAGCGTGTTCGTGAACCCTTGCGAGAGCACCTTGAGAATCTGAAGCTCCAGCACATTCGCGAACTGGCCGACGGATTCGGAACCGTCAGGCTGCCGCCCGGATTCCGTGCACCGCCTTCCACGGCGCGAGCGTGGATCTGGCAATTCGTGTTTCCCGGGCCGTACATGAGTGAATCTGCACGCAGCAATGACGGTCCCCGGCGCGATCATGTGCCCGAACCGGAAGCCCGCCAGGCCATCGAACAGGCGGCCCGTCAGTCCGGTATCGGCAAGCCGGTTTCCGCCAACACCTTGCGCAACAGTTTTGCCGCGCACCTGATTCGACGTGGTGTCGCAGTTTCTGACGTAGAGAAACTGCTCGGCATCGAAAGACCGGTTTCGGCACCTCCGGATCATGGGGAATCGGACTCATCACAGCAGGTCGCCGCCTAGGTTTGCTCTCTCCCTAGGTTGTTTACACGAGCCGAGATGTTCAGTTGGTAGCCGACAGTGAGTGGTTCTGTCCGACTCACAAATGCCTGAGCTCGCCCACCTGTAGGTCGGCCCGACGTGGCCGACGGTCATGGCAATCGGTTGGCTCCTAAAGCTTGATTTTGAGCGCGCGTCCCGACGATCTGCAATACGTAGCCAAAAATCCAACATCCGGTGGATTTTGAAAAATGGACCGTCGGGCACGTCGGCCCGACCTACGAATTTTTCAGGACCCTCGAACAGCTTTCACACATCCATCTTCGGTGTAGACAAACTAGCTAGACATTACACCTGGTCCGGCATTACGAATCCGGCTACCCGCGTGGGTTGAGGTGGTTTTCGCCGTAGCCGCTCAGTTCCAGATAGCCGGTTCCGAAGTTCTGATCACTGGCGGCATCTCTTACCCGTACCGAGCCCTCCCAGTAGCGAACCGACTCGCGCCATAACTGGTCATCGAAGGCCGGCTCGATCAGCAGGTCCAGCTCGTGTTCCGGCAGGCTGATTTGCCAGGCGACCGGCCAGCGCACGTTGTTCTCATCACGCCACCAACGCCTGGCAGAGGCGCTGAAATCAGATGCGTTCAAAGTCTGATAGTCCTGGTTCGATTCAACCAGCACACCGGCAGAATACGGTGAAGTAGTGCCGTCGGTCAGGCGCAAGCGATAGACCATCAAATCTCGACCATCGTCCAGGTGCAGCGCGAACCAGTCCCAGCCGGCCACCGAGTCGGCCAGTTGGTTCGATCCCCATTCGCGGTCCAGCCAGGCGGTTCCGGTCACCGAAAGCGTTTCATTTTGGCGACGTATGCTGCCCTGTACGGGCAACCGGGTGGCCGAGTAGTAGTAGGACGCATTTTGCGGCTCCGGTCCCTTGCGGCTATAACCCTGATCGCCCTGCAGGACCAGTTGATCGATCGGGCCAAGCTCCAGGGCCAGACCGAAGGTCTTATCGTCGGCGACCAGGTGCCAGTGATTGTCGCGCCGCTCGACCGTCCAGGCACCCAGCCACCATTGGTCGGTTGTCGCTCCGGCCAACGCGAGTGCCCCGCGGGCAAATCGTTCGGCCGAGTAGAACTGCTGGTTCTGAACGTCGCTGAGCGCCAGGTGGGCCATCCATACCTGGTCGCTGGACCAGGCCGAGTCGAGCGTCGGAATGGCACCCAGGCCCAGGCGAAACAGCGTGAACTGGAAGCCGAAGGGCTGACCGTTCTGATCAGTCAGGTTGCCGGTGAAATACCACCACTCGCTGCGCCAGGACTCATGGGCGGCGTGATCGGCGGGAAACTGGAAGGGTCTTGGCCCTGACACAGCTTCAAAGTCGCCGTCCGCTGGACCCAGCACACTGCTCAGGGCAACGGTCTCGGCATCGGGCGCAGTCTGACGAGTCTGCCATCCCAGCCAGGCTGTCAGGCTCAGGACCACGACCGCAACAATGACAAGATCCACGCGCATCAGGCCGACCTGAGTTGAGGTGCCGGATCGCGCCGGCCGATGCTCCAGGCCGGGTACAGACCGGCCAGCAGGCCGGCCACGGCCGCCAGCGGCAGCATCGCGAGCCAGGGAGTGACATCCAGGCTCAATGGCACGCTCCAGCCGAACGCACGGGGTTGAACGGCCAGCGACAGCGTGACATGGATCAGGGCACTGATCGGGACGGCGAGTACTGCGGCGATCAGGCTCAGACCGGTGGTCTGCAACAGAATCCAGGCCGTCAGGCCGGACCGGGTCAACCCGAGGGCCCTGAGGGTTGCATATTCCCGCCTTCGTTCCAGACCGAGTGCCAGCAGTGCGCTGACCAGAGAAACCACGGCGATCAGGCCGACCAGGATAGCCAGTGCCCAGGTCACCCGGAACGTGCGGTCGAAGACGGCCAGGGTCTGGTCGCGTACCTGGTCACGGCGGGTCAGGACCAGTTGCTGGTCGCCAGGCGCGAGCCGGCGCGACAGTTCGTCCAGCCCGGGCAGGGGTTGATTCAGGTACAGCCCGAGGCTGTCACGGTCATTGTCGTTGAACCACTCGCGGTAGCTGGTTGCGTCGATGGCAACGACGCCGAAGTCGCTGCCGTAGTCACGATAGATACCGGCCACCGGACGGACTTTCTGGCCAGCGGGTGTGGCGATCGATACCGGGTCACCGAGCTCCAGCCCGGTTCGTCGCGCCATGGGTTCGGAAATCAGTACACCAAGGCCCTGATCGAAGGCTTGCCGGGTCGAGTCTGGATCACCGGCGATCAGCTCGAAACCCCGCCAGGCTTCGGTCGGCAGCTCATAGGCGATCAGGCGAGTGCGGTCGGGCAGGGTTCGAAGGCGAACGCTGGACAGCGCAGCAATTTCGGGCCATTGGCGGATGCTGGCGACCTGGTCGGGCGTGAATTCTCCCTGGGCAATGGATACATAAGCATCGGCACGCAGCAGGCGGGTGACCCAGTCATCGACGGCCACGCGAAACCCCAACACCATCATGGCCATGCCGGCGCTGAGTCCGAATGCCAGGCTGAGTGCTGCCAGGGTGGGGGTCAGGCGGTGAGGCGAGGCGCTCAGCATGCCCAGGGATCGACCCGGAATTGAGAATGACAAACGCCGGCTTGTCCACTTCAACACGGCAATTCCCACTGCCGGGGCCAGCAAGGCGCAGCTACAAAGTAGAAAGAACAGCGCAAGCAAGGCCGGGATCAGAGACTCGGTCGTTTGCAGCAGGATAAGGCCGGCAGCGATCAGCAGCACCGCCGGAATCACCCATCGTCTCCGATTCATCGGCGAGACGAATCGGCGGCTGAGCTGTCCGGGTGGAATTTTCAACGCGGCGACCAGAAGACCCAGACTGCTGATGGCCGCCAGCAACAGGGTCACGGTCGAGATGGCCAGATACAAGGAAATCGTGGGCGTGATCGTGTTGCCGGCGATCAGACCATAGAGTTCGGCCGCGGGTGCGCGCACCAGGTTTAGCAGAAAGCTGGCCAGGTGAGTGCCTGCGACCAGGCCTGCCAGCGTGCCTATTCCGGCCAGAAGCAGGGTTTCCAGGGTCAGCCAGGCGATCAACAGCCGTGGAGTGACCCCAATGGCGCGCAGCATGCCGATCTGGCGCTGGCGCTGTACGTGCAGAAACGACAGCACCGAGTAGACCACGAACAGGCCGACCAGCAATGCCAGCAGACTCAGTGCCGTCAGGTTGGTACGCAGTCCGGCCGTCAGCTGGGCGGCACTGGCCCGGCGTTGTCCGGAATCGGTCAGGCGAAGCGAGTCTCCAATCCGGCCGCTCAACCAGTCGCGTGCGTCCGACGGTGCTGAAATCCAGGACAGCTGACCGCCCCGGCCCAGCATGGCCTGGGCGCTGGCAATATCCATCAGCAGGCGGTTGTCGAGCGCCGGTCGGTCGGCCACCACGGCGAGCACGTCCAGGGTCAGGTCCTGACCACCGATTCGAACCGTTAATGATCGCGATTCGCCGATGTCGAGCCGCGCGGCGGTGCTGGCGTTGATCAGGACGGCATTCGGGCGGGACAGGAGTCCAACCGCGTTGCCGCTGCCCGCCAGTCCGCGATTCAGCGCGCTGATCGGATCGGTGGCCAGCAGTTCGAGCGACAGATTGCCGGAGCGCGCCGGCACGCTGAGAAACGGCAACATCGGCGGGCTGCCGGACTGGCGCGCCAGTCGGGGGAGTTCGGTTTCATTCATCCAGCCCGAGATCGATTCGATCCGAACGCTGTCGTCGCCGCTGAGTACCACGGTGGCTGCGTCCAGCGATTCGATCAGCACACTGCGCATCAGGCTGACACCGGTGACCACGGCCACGCCGGCGGCCATGCCGATCAGGGCCAGGGCCAACTGACCGGGGTGGCGATAGAAAAAGCGCCGGGATGAACGCAGCAGGTACCGCATCAGTCCACTATCAGCACGGTTGCAGTTGACCCCGATCCAGCCGCCAGACCTGGCCCAGCCGATCGGCCGCCGCCTGGTTGTGGGTCACCATCAGCAGGGTGCAACCGGCCCGATCGACCGCTTCGTCGAACAGATCGAGAACGCGGTCGGCGGTGGTCGGATCCAGGGCTCCGGTCGGCTCATCCGCCAGCAGCAGGTCAGGCTGGTGAATCAGGGCGCGGGCGATCGCAGCGCGCTGCTTTTCGCCACCGGAGAGCTGTTCGGGGAGACGATCGAGCAGATGACCGATTTCCAGCCGATCGGCCAGGGCCTCAATCGCTCCGGATCGCTCGTCCAGGCCGTTGAGCCACATCACCATCGCGATATTGTCGCGCACGCTCAGGGCCTCGATCAGATTGAAATCCTGAAATACCAGTCCTATCCGCCGGGCTCGAAGCCGGGTCCGGGCCGGCTCGGCGAGCCGGTCGAGCCGTGAATCACCGAGCCAGACCTCGCCGCTGTCGGGATGATCCATGCCGGCCACCAGGTGCAGCAAGGTGCTCTTGCCGGAGCCGGAAGCGCCCATGATCGCAATGCGCTGACCCCGGTCCAGGCTGAACGACAGATGATCGAGTACGGTAATGGTCTGCCCGCCCGATTGAAATCGACGACAGACCTGCTCCAGCCGGACAATGGATTCAGAGGGCACGTCCGGTCTCGATCAGCCAGGTCAGGGTCAGCAGTCCGATGACCAGGCCGCTCAGGATCAGGCGCAGTCGACGGTACCAGCCGGGCAGACCATGGGCCTGCCAAGGCTGGTCGAGAAGCAGGTGTGCACCGAAACTCATCGCCAGCCAGAGAGCGCCCCAATGCAACGGCATGATGATGGCCGGCCAGGCGATCAGGGCCAGCGCGTTGCTGGCGATCAGCAAGCGAGGGTGAGCACGCTCGGCGAGCAGCTGTCGTAACCACATCGAGCCGGCCAGAAAGGCCAGAATCACGACGCCGTAGCCGAGCAGCAAGCGTTCGACCCAATCCGGCGAACCGGTAAAAGTCACGCCCACCAGGGCAACGAACGGCAATAGCCCTCCATAGCCCAGCAATCGGGCGGTCGGAGCAAGGGAATCGCTGGCTTGATCGAGATTCGGCATCATTACGGCCTCCGTTCAGTAGCAGCTTGCAGTGTAGCGCCAATAAAAAAGCCCCTGACCGGGAGCCGTGGTCAGAGGCTTTACTGACGTGTTCGAAGCGGGGGAGGGAGTCAGGGCCTTGGAGGGTCCGCTCCGAACACGATTGGCAGTATCCGGGTCGGCAGTGAATCACTCGTGAAGAATAAATGGCGCAGTGGATCAACGGAGTTTTCGGGAACTTTTTCGGCCTCCGGTGCTCTGATCCGGTGCCTTGTGGCTTTGAATCGACAGTTCAATTGCCGATTCCGAGCTTGGCAAGTTGCCAAGGGTTGTGGTAGACTTGCAACCAACCTTGGTAAAACCGCAACGGGTTGAACAAGGTTGCAGGGCGCGAAGCGAGGTACATCACTCCGACATATTGCCCCTCCCCCACTCGGGGAGGGGTTTTTTTTGGTCATCGCGCACCGAGCTGGTAATTCGCGCCCGGTATACTGATCACTGCAATTCGAACACCGCTTGAGGACTGATTCCCCATGCATATCAACATGCTCAAAGCCAAGATTCACCGTGCCACCGTCACCCGTGTCGAACTGGACTACGAAGGGTCTTGTGCAATCGATGAAGCCTTGCTGGAAGCGGCCTGCATACGCGAATACGAGCAGATCCACATCTACAACATTGCCAACGGCGAGCGCTTCGTGACCTATGCGATCCGGGCCGAACGCAACAGTGGAGTGATCAGCGTCAACGGTGCCGCGGCTCACAAGGCCAGGGTCGGCGATCTGGTCATCATTGCGGCCTATGCCGGAATGAATGAGGCCGAGGCCAAGGCTCACGAACCGTCGCTGGTATACCCCGATTCCAGCAATCGAATCGCCCGGATTTCCGGACAGATTCCGGTCCAGGCCGCCTAGGTCGGAGTCGAGAATGTTGCATAAAAGCAACATTCCTTCCGTTCGTGAGTTGCTCGCCGAGGAACCGAACCGAGCATCCAGGTTCAGTATTTGCCAAAATGACTGGTTGCTCGACTATTGCCGCCTGCCGCTGACTTCGCTCCAGAACGATGCATTGTTGGCAATGCCGGGCAAATTCAGCCTGAGTGACGCGATTCAGCGTCTGTTCGGCGGCCACATCGTCAATCCCAGCGAGCAGCAACCGGCCTTGCACATGGCGCTTCGTGCTGCAAGGCCAGACCAGTTCCCCGGTGCGGACCCGGATTGTTCGCTTCTATCCGATCAAAACCGCTTCCTGGCACTTGCCGACGAGCTCTATCAGGGGTCCCGCGGGCTGACCGATCTCATTCACATCGGCATCGGCGGATCCGATCTTGGCCCCCGGCTGGTGGTCGATGCGCTTGATGATGACAGCAGCGCGCTGCAAGTGCACTGGCTGTCTACCCTGGACAGTCGCCGCTGCCGCCGATTGCTGGCCCGCCTCGACCCGGCCACAACCGGCGTCGTGATCGCATCGAAGTCATTTTCCACGGAAGAAACCCTGACCCAGGCGATGGCGGTTCGTGACTGGCTGGGAGATCGTTTTGCCCAGCAGGCCTGGGCGGCCACGGCTCGAGCTGATCGAGCGTCCGAATTTGGTGTATCGCCGTCTGCCATTTTGCCGTTCCCCGCCTGGACCGGTGGACGTTATTCGCTGTGGTCATCGGTCGGGACAAGCGCGGCGGCCAGCCTGGGTAGCCAGCGTTTCCGGGAACTGCTGGCCGGTGCGGCTGAAGCAGATCGGCAGTTTGCTCTGCACGCAGGTCGGCAGCCGGTCGATTCAGGCCTGGCCGTCGGAATTGCCCTGGTCATGCACGCGCTCAGACGTGAGCTGGATCTTCCGACCTTGGGCGTGATTGCCTATGAACCCCGTCTGGCGCTGCTCGGCGACTATCTGCAGCAACTGGTGATGGAAAGCCTGGGTAAAGGCGTGGACCTGGATGATCGGCCGCTGGACCAGCCCACGTCTCCGCTGGTTTTTGGTGGCCGCGGTACGGATCTGCAGCACTCCATTTTCCAGGCCTTGCATCAGGGTCCGGACACCCATCCGCTGCTATTGGTGGGGACCTTGTCAGACGCTCAGGCGGATCCAGCCTGGCACAAAACCCAGCTGGCACACATGCTCGCCCAGGCTGCTGCAATGGTACTGGGGCGTGACGATGAGCGCCCTTGTCGCCAACTGCCGGGGAATCGCCCGGTGGCACTGCTGATCGGACGTGAACTTACGGCCAGGAGCCTCGGATTCCTGCTGGCAAGCTTCGAACATGCGGTGTTTGCGCTGTCGGTGTACTGGAAGATCAATCCTTTTGATCAATGGGGCGTCGAGGAAGGCAAGCGGCTGGCTGCCGAATACCAGAAAAAGCTTGCGGTGGAGACCCCGATACTGGAAGATTTTCCGGCCGCCGGATTTTTTTGCAAGGAATCCGGCTCTGGTGCGGTCTAATTCGGCAAGCGAGTCTGATTGCGGGCTCGTTGCCAGGTTCGGGTGTTGACAAACGAATCTCGTATTTTGAATTTTTTCAATCCGACAATCATGATCAGGAGAATGCAATATGGCTGACAAGACTCGTGTAATGACCACCATCGGCGCAATTTCCGCGCTGTCTCTTTCCGCTGCTGCGGTCGCCGGAACTGCCGGAAACGGTGAACTGTTTCAGGCCGAAGCGCTGGATTCCGGTTTCATGCTGGATCAGCCGAATTTCGGCGACGAAGGCTCCTGCGGTGAAGGTTCCTGCGGCGAAGGCGAAGGCGACGAGGACAAGGACGAAGACAAGGATGCTGAAGGCTCCTGCGGTGAAGGCTCTTGCGGTGAAGGTTCGTGCGGCGAAGGCCATGAATCCGACGAGGACAAGGATGCCGAAGGCTCATGTGGCGAAGGCTCCTGCGGTGAAGGTAGCTGCGGCCAGGCTTGATTCACTCGTCTGACCTTAGAAATGAACGCCGATCGGTTCCCGGTAACGGGAGCAGGACTCGGACTGCGGCGGGCCCTTCTGGGCCCGCTTCAGGATGCGGATCTGTCAGCCGTCAGCTTCATGGAAATCGCTCCCGAGAACTGGATCGGGGTTGGCGGCCAACTGGGGCGACGCTTGCGCTATTTCACCGAACGGTATCCGTTGCTGGTTCACGGGCTGTCGTTGTCGCTGGGAGCGCCAGAACCGCTGGACAAAGTCTTCCTTGATCGCCTGAGCGCCTTTCTCGATGAGCACGACGTCCGATTGTATTCCGACCACTTGAGCTATTGCTCCGAGCACGGTCATCTCTACGATCTGATGCCGCTGCCGTTTCTGCCGGAAACGGTGAACTGGGTCAGTGATCGGATCTCGCGTGTCCAGGATCACCTGGGCCGCCAGATTGCGGTCGAAAATATTTCCTACTACGCCAGTCCGGGTGCCGAAATGTCCGAACTGGAGTTCATCAATGCGGTCCTGGAACGGGCCGACTGTCGGCTGCTGCTTGACGTCAACAACATCCATGTCAACAGCATCAATCACGGCTACGATGCCAATGAGTTTCTCGATGGACTGCCGGCCGAACGCGTGGCCTATATTCACATTGCTGGTCATCACCACGAAGCCGATGATCTGATCGTCGATACCCACGGCGCGGCCATTGCCGGCCCGGTATGGAAGCTTCTGGAACGCGCCTATGCCCGCCTGGGGCCGGTCCCGACGCTGCTGGAACGCGACTTCAATTTTCCTCCATTACCCGAGCTCCTGGCCGAAGTCGACCAGATCGTCGCCTTCCAGCAACACCACGCCGGTTCAGATTGAATAAGGATTACTCAACAGCCGATGCGTGAGCGGCGGTGACCTTCGGGGTGGGTGAAAGCATGTTGCGGTTTGTCCGGTCTTTGGATTCACGAACTCCAAAAAAACCATACAAAGGGAAATGACATGCTTGAATTCTATGACAACCTGACCGATCGCCTGCGCGCTGCCGGTGACTGGATCGCGCCGCTGGGATTGCGGCTGCTGCTGGCTTACGAGTTTTTCAGTGCGGGCCGGGGCAAGTTCGGTGCCGGTACCCAGGCTCCGGATTGGTTTGCCAGCCAGGATTTCGTGTTTCCGTTCGGGCTGCTGTCAGCCAATATGAACTGGCTGATGGTGACCTGGGGTGAGTTGCTGGCCGGGATTGCCCTGTTGCTGGGCCTGTTTACCCGTTTTTTTGCCGTATCTTTGCTGGTGATTACGGTGGTGGCGATTTCTGCCATGCACTGGCCGGCCAGCTGGGACAGTCTGGGCCAGCTCTGGGAGGGCTATTCAGTATCGCGCGTAATGGACGATGGTGAGTTTCGCGGCAATTTCCGCATTCCCTTCCTGTTTCTGGCGATGATTCTGCCGTTGGTATTCATGGGCGGCGGCAAGCTTAGTCTCGATCACCTGTTGCTCAAGTTTTCCGATCGTACCGATCTGGTTCATGATCGGGCAAGTGACGGTTACGCGTTCGGCCTTGGCGCTCTGATTCTGGCCCTGGCCAGCATCTACCTGATCACTTCCTGGGGAGTGGTGAGCGCGCTGGTCGGCCTCGGTCTGATCGCCTGGACCTGGTGGAGCACTCGCGCCGCCGGGGCCTGATCGCCAAGGACCGCTGCGTCCTGCCTCCAATTGGGGCATACTTCTCACGTTAAGCTAACTGGAGGTTGAAATGCTCAAGCGTATTACCTGGATTACCCTGCTGACGCTGATTCTGGCGGCGTGTGGAGGCGAGAGCGAACAAGCAGCTGATGATGCTGCCGATCAGGCCGACGATGCGACCGAGCAAGTGGAAGATGATCTTGCCGAGGTCTACGATGAGGCTCAGGAGCATGCGGCCGATGCCGAGGATGAGATCGAGGATTTGCTCGACGATAGTGCCGAGAGCCTGCGTGAATCACGCATTGCGAGTGTTTGGGATCGCGCGGTGGAATTGAGCGAGGAGGCTGCCGCAGAAGCCCGCGAAGCACTGGAAGTCGGTCAGCGTGAAGGTGGTGAGGCCTGGGAAGAGGCTCGCGCTTCTGCCGCGTCAGCCAAGGAGCGCGCCGATGCAGCCTGGGAAGAGGCCAGTGAATTTTCCGGCGAGGCCTGGGAAGAAGTCCGTGAAGCGGCGGCCAACGTGCGCGACGAAGCCCAGGCGGCCTGGGAGCGTGTGTCCGAATTCGAGCCGAGCGAGGACGACCCGGAAAGCTGATCGGGCGTCTATCGGCTCGTTGGAGGACGAAAGTCCGTTTGCGGCTGCGGTCATTGCCCAGTAATGTGTCAGTGACCGCAGCCTGTTGCGTTTCGAAGATTCAGGATTGACAGCACGTGTCAGAGCTCTACAACCCCGGCCAGATCGAGCCGGTGATCCAGAAAACATGGGAAAGTACCGGTCGTGACCGGGCCGAGCGCGGTCAGGGTGAGCGCTACTATTGTCTGAGCATGTTTCCCTATCCTTCGGGGAAGCTGCATATGGGCCATATGCGCAATTACACCATCTGCGATGTAATTTCGCGATTCCAGGCGATGTCCGGCAAGCGGGTACTGCAGCCCATGGGCTGGGATGCCTTCGGTTTGCCAGCCGAAAATGCGGCAATGGCCAACGGCGTGCCGCCGGCCCAATGGACCCGGGCCAACATCGCCCATATGCGCACCCAGCTCAAGGCCCTGGGCTTTGCCATCGACTGGGAGCGCGAGCTGGCAACCTGCGACCCGGAATACTATCGCTGGAACCAGTGGTTTTTCCTCAAGCTGCTCAAGCGCGGCGTTGCCTACAAAAAAACCGGCCTGGTCAATTGGGATCCGGTTGATCAGACCGTGCTTGCCAACGAGCAGGTTATTGATGGCTGCGGCTGGCGCACCGGCGCGCCGGTCGAGAAGCGCGAAATCCCGATGTATTACCTGAGGATCACCGACTACGCCGACGAATTGCTGGCCGGACTGGATGATCTGCCCGGCTGGCCGGAGCGGGTTCGGACCATGCAGGCCAACTGGATCGGCCGCAGCGAAGGGGCCGAGATCAGTTTTGACTGTGGTTCGGAGCAGATCAAGGTATTCACCACCCGCCCGGATACCCTGATGGGCGCCACGTTCATGGCGGTGGCGGCCGAGCATCCTCTGGCCCGTCAGGCCGCCAGCGACAATCCGGCGCTGGCCGGCTTTATTGCCGAGTGCCAGAAAGGCGGTGTATCCGAGGCCGATATCGCGACCCAGGAAAAACGCGGCATGGATACCGGCCTGACAGCGATTCATCCGCTCACCGGCGATGAACTGCCGGTCTGGGTCGCCAATTACGTGCTGATGGGCTATGGCGAAGGCGCGATCATGGCGGTTCCGGCTCACGACGAGCGCGACTTCGAGTTTGCCAATCAGTACGATCTGCCGATCCGCCAGGTCGTCAGCCTGCCCGAAGGGCGCGATTACGACGACCACCAGTGGCACGACAGCTATGCCACGCGTGACGGCGAGCTGGTCAATTCCGGCCAGTACAGTGGACTCGAATGCAGCGCAGGTGCGCAGGCGATTGTCGATGCACTGGAAAGCAAGAATTGCGGGCGCGGAAGAATCCAGTACCGTCTTCGCGACTGGGGAATTTCGCGCCAGCGTTACTGGGGCTGCCCGATTCCGATCATTCATTGCCCTGAGTGTGGCGATGTACCGGTGCCGGAGGAAGATCTGCCGGTCGTATTGCCCGAGGACCTGGTGCCCGACGGCTCCGGTAATCCGCTCAATCGCTGCGAGGCCTTCGTCAATACCCGCTGTCCAGAGTGTGGCGGCCAGGCCCGGCGCGAAACCGACACCATGGACACGTTCGTCGACTCGTCCTGGTACTTCCTGCGCTATACCTGCGCGGGCAATGACCAGGCCATGGTCGATCAGTCAACCTCGGACTGGATGCCAGTCGACCAATACATCGGCGGTATCGAGCACGCCATCCTGCATCTGCTCTATGCCCGGTTCTGGACCCGGCTGATGCGGGACGAGGGACTGATCGAGCATTCCGAACCGTTTGCCCGCCTGCTGACCCAGGGCATGGTGCTGGCCGAGACCTATTACCGCGACGATGACTCCGGTCGCCGGCATTGGTATAACCCGGCTGATGTCGAGATCGAGCGTGACGACAAGGGCCGGATCCAGCGCGCCACGCTGGTCAGTGATGGCAAGGAGGTCATTCCCGGCGGCATCGAGAAAATGGCCAAGTCCAAGAACAACGGGGTCGATCCAAAGGCCCTGGTAGACCACTACGGGGCCGACACGGTGCGTTTGTTTTCGATGTTTGCCGCACCGCCCGAGCAGTCGCTGGAATGGTCCGATGCGGGTGTCGAGGGCGCCTGGCGGTTTCTCAAGCGCCTGTGGGCCGGCGTCCATGCCCATGTTGCCGGTTCCGGCTCGGACTCGGACGGATCAGGTGGCACGGATGCGCGCGAGCTGCGCCGGCGCCTGCACGAGACCATTGCCAAGACCGGTGATGATTTCGGCCGTCGATATACCTTCAATACCGCCATCGCCGCGATCATGGAATTCTGCAATCTGCTCAACCGCTTCGAGCCGCGCTCGGA
>Ga0008835_100834_pt1 | contig 21336 bp, 16 predicted proteins | sample HotLakConsoUCCRE_FD_62215 | JGI IMG/M metagenome (GOLD analysis project Ga0008835, IMG submission 62215) | Hypersaline microbial mat communities from Hot Lake, Washington, USA - Hot Lake Consortium UCC-RE (Hybrid Assembly) ... | reverse complement strand
AACATGAACGGCACCACGAAGGCCGCGAGACCGATCTTGAACGAGTCGACCGAAGTTTCCATCGGGTTCGCGCCGGATATGCCCGCCGCCGCATAGGAGGCGAGCGCCACGGGTGGCGTGATCGCGGAGACCACGGCGAAGTAGAAGACGAAGAAATGCGCTGTCAGCAGCGGGATGCCCAGCGCCACGAGGCCCGGGGCCACGACCGCGGCGGCCACGGCGTAGGCGGCGGTCGTGGGCATCCCCATCCCCAGCAGGATGGCGATGCACATGGCGAAGAACAGCGCCAGCAGCTGGCTGACGCCCGCGAGATCGAGCAGCAGGTTCGAGAACCGCGCGCCGACCCCGGTCAGGGAGATGACGCCCACGATGATGCCCGCGCAGGCGCAGACCGCGATGATCTGGATCGACATGATGCCGGCGATCTCGAACGCCTTGACGATCGACCGCAGGCCCATCCGGAAGGGGGTGAGCCAGCTGACCACGGCCGCGGCGGCGGTGGCGAGGGTGCCCGCGCGAATCACCGAATAGCCCATGAAGAGCGCGGCGATCAGGATGACGATGGGGATGAACAGGAAGACCTGGCGCACGAGCTTGCGCAGCTTCGGCAGCTCGTCCTCGCGCATGCCGCGCATGCCCAGTTTGGCGGCCTCGAAATCGACCATGAAGTAGATCGACACGAAATAGAGGATCGCGGGAATGATCGCCGCGGCGGCGATCTCCTGGTAGGGAATGCCGGTCACCTCGGCCATGATGAAGGCGCCCGCGCCCATGATCGGCGGCATGATCTGCCCGCCGGTGGAGGCCGCCGCCTCGATGGCGCCCGCGGTCCGGGGCTTGTAGCCGACCTTCTTCATCAGCGGGATGGTCAGCGATCCGGTCGCCACCACGTTGCCCGCCGAGGTGCCGTTGATCATGCCCATCAGGCCGGAGGCGAAGATCGCCACCTTGGCGGGGCCGCCGCGCGCGCGGCCCGCCAGCGCGAAGGCGAAGTTGACGAAATAGTCGCCCACCTTCGAGGCCTGCAGGAAGGCCGCGAAGATGATGAACAGGATGATGTAGGTCGAACTGACCGCCGTCGTCGTGCCGAGGATGCCCACGTCGGAATAGACCGTGCCGAAGAACCGCTGCCAGGTGTAGGGCACCTCCACCCGCAGGATCGAGGGCAGCAGGTGCGCGGTGAAGGTATAGACGAGGAACACGCCCGTGATCACGACGAGCGCCATGCCCGCCACCCGGCGCGTCAGCTCGAGGATCAGCGCGGAGCCCGCGGTCGCGGCGAAGGCGACGCCGATGGGCACCTGCGGCGTGCCCACGGCATTGCGCGCGGCGGTGGCGTAGATCGGGATGAGATACATCGCCACGACCACCGCGCAGATCCCCAGCACGATGTCCGACGCGGTGAAGAGGTCCCGGTCGCGCCGCTCGAACCAGCCCGTGACGATCGCCCCGAAGGTCGCCAGAAGGAGCGGCAGGCCGAACCACCAGACCTCTCGGTCGTAGACCCAGGAATAGGCTGCGGAGAAGGCTTCGGGCACGGCGGGCTGCGACATCCAGAGGACCCGCCCGCCCATTTCCATGGTCTGGCCGGAACTGAGGAACTGCATGAAGCCGATGGTCGTCGCACCGGCGACGAGGGCCGGAACGGCGAGGGCGGCGGCCACGAGCGTCAGGACCCCCGTCTCGCGCCGGGGGGGCGCAGCGCCGGCCGGAAAGGAATGGGCCGCGAACATCAGGAAGCCGAGCACCAGCGCGCCCGCGATGTGGACCATGCGGAAGTTCCACGGCTCCATCGGCAGCGTCGGCAGGAACGGCAGGCGGTCGGCCCAGGTCGACTGGATCTCGCGGGCGGTGCGGCGCAGCTCTGCGGCGTCGGCCTGTGCGGTCTCGATTGCGGAGGTCAGGGTCCTGATTTCGGTGGCGTTGCCGGCGGTCTGGGCGACCTCCTCGGCCAGAGCCATAAGCCGGCGCATGCTGGTGCCGCTGAAGGCCTCGCCCTCGGGGCCGAGCGCCGCGCGCAGCTCTTCGAAGCCGGCCTGCGCCTCGCGTTCCGCGAGCGTGGCCTGGACCGACCATGGCGTGGCGATCAGCCCGCTGACCGACAGGCCGTTCAGCGCGGCCATGTGGAAGGCCGCGTAGACGAAGGCGAGGGCCGCGATGACCATGTAGCCGCGCCCGGTGAACAGGCGGCGGTTGCCTTCGATGGGATCTTCGTCGACGCCCTCGGCCAACACCCGGTCGGTCTCGCTGGTCTGGTCGGTCATGGTCCGGTGTCCCCCGTGAACGGCGCTCGGCGGCCTGTCGGTCTGGCGTGGCGCCGCGCCCCGTCAGGGGGGCGCGGCGCCGAGGGTCCGGGCGGGTCCATCCCGAAGGACGGCCCCCCGAGGGTTCAGCCGCCGTGGATCATGTCGGCGGGGATCGTCGCGCCGGCATTCTCGGTGAACCAGCGCGCGGCACCGGGGTGCCACATCATGGAGGTGTTCTTGTCCCAGTTCTCGGGCAGGGTCTCGCTGGCCGAGGAGTGGATGCCGACCATCCGCGCATTGTCGGACATGACCACATCCGTCACCGCGTAGACGAAGCTCTCGGGAAGCTCGCAGTTGGCGATGGCGAAGTTCCACATCGCGACGGAGCGCGCGGGCTCTTCAAGGGTGGCGTAGGTGTCGGCCGAAATCTCGAAGCCCGAAACCGGGAAGGCGCCGATGATCGTCGCCTGCTCTTCCTCGGTGAACTCGATGATGTTGATGTCGGTCTGCACTTCGAGCTGCGACACGGTCGGGATCGGCACGCCGGCGGCGAAGGCGATCACGTCGAGAAGCCCGTCCTGAAGCTGGCCGCCGAGGTCGTCCCAGCCGCCGTTCCGGCGGTCGAATTCCACGCCGAGCGTCTCGAGCATCAGCGGGAAATAGGTGTCCGAGGAGGAGCCCGCCGGGCCGAACCCGATGCGTGCGCCGGCCGGGATGTCGGCGATGGTCTCGATCCCGGTGGAGGACAGCGCCGTCACCGAGAAGGGCGTCTGGTACATCGGGAACATCGCGCAGGCATTGGTCATCTGCAGGCCGGGCGCGACCGGATTGGTGCCGGCGTAGGATTCGGCGGCGGGTCCCATGGTGGTGAGGCCGAACTGGACCTCGCCGGAATGCACCAGCGCCATGTTCTGCATCGGGCCGCCGGTCACTTCTCCGGTTCCGGAGAGACCGAGCTCATCGGCGACGAGGTTCGCCCAGCCCGAGCCGTAGACGAAGAAGGTGCCGCCCTGGGAGGCCGTGCCAACGGTGAAGCTCTCGGGCCAGCCGGTGCGGTCCTCATGGGCCTCGGCATGGGCCGCGGTCGAGACAAGCGCCGAAGTGGCCGCGAGCGCGGCGAATTTCGTGATATTCATGTACCATCTCCCTGTGTGGTCACCGGGCCCTCCCGAAGGCGGCCGACATGGAACCTCCCCCTGTCGTCGCCCGGCTCGGGCCCGGTAGTCCGGCAATCTAGGGGCGCTCGCGCGAAAACGACAGAGAAAAGTCAGGACCCGGGGGATCGGGCGCGGCGCCCGGGTCGGCCCCCGAAGTCCGGCGCACTGCGGGAGCCGCCTGCCCCGGCTCCGGCACCGTCGGCATCGGGGTGGACGGATGACCCCGATCCGCTCCGCAAGCCCGGGGCCGACCTTTCGCCGGGATCGGCGGGCGGCGAAAGGTCTCGGGGCCGAGGGGGGCCGAATATTGCGGTCGGGCGCGCCCTGCCGCATAAGGGCTGTGTATGTCGGCCCTGCCGGCCGGGTATGGAAAGGTGTTCGAAGAGGTGCAGGATCTTGCCGCAGACAGCCCCTTCGTGGCGCAGGGACCGGCCGGTCTCGACAGCGTGGACACGCTTCAGGAGAGGGTCGCGTCCTGGCTGCGGACGGCCATCGTAACCGGGCGGTATGCGCCGGGACAGAGGCTCGTCCAGGCCGATATCGCCGAGCATCTGAAGGTCAGCATCACGCCCGTCCGGGAGGCGATGCGGGACCTTGCCTCGGAGGGGCTGCTGAGTTTGAGCCCCCGGAGAGGCGTTGCGGTCCGGGCGCTGAGCCTTGCGGAGGTGCGGGAGTTCCGGATGATCTGCGCGATGCTGGAGCGCAAGTCCGGCGAGCTGATCGCGGAGCGGATCACCGAAGAGGAACTGCACCATGCCCGGTGGCTGGACCGGACGATGTGGTCGCTGCCGTCGCTGCAGGATTACTTCGCCTTCAACAGCCAGTTTCACCTGTTTCTGTATGAAACCGCCCGGTCACCGGAGCTTACGGCGATCCTGCGCCGGATCCATGACGCCAAGATGCCCTATCTGCCGGCGACCTTTCTGAGGGCGAACATCCGTCATCAGGACGGGTTGCGGGAGCATCGGCGGTTCCTCGACGCCTGCGAGGCGCGGCGGACCGAGGAGGCCGGCGAGGTGATGATGCGCCATTTCGACGTGATGTTCGAGCATATCGAGGCGATCATCGCGGAGGACAGCGAGGGCGCGGTCCCCTGACCGGGGTTCAGCCGTCGGAGAGGGCGGCGCGCCAGGCCGCCTCGACAGAATACGTGGCGAGCGGCGTGATGATCGCAGGGTCGAAGGCGATGGGCCGCTGGCCCGAGGCGATGCGGTTCGGCCAGTCGGGATCGGCGAGGGCGGCCTTGGCGACGGAGATGAAATCCGCCTGACCGCGCGAGACGACCTCCTCGGCGGTGTCCACGTTCTCGAGCTTGCCGTTGGCGATCACGGGGACGCCGGAATGACGGCGGGCGAGGCCCGCGAGCGGCTGGTCCGTGCCGAAGACGGGACCGCAGCCGAGGTGGGAGCTGACGTGGATGTAGCTCACGCCGGTCCCGCCGAGCGCCGTGAAGATCGTCGCGGCGTCTTCCGCGCCGCCCTCCCACTGGTGGTCGAAGTCGTTGACTTTGGATTGCGATATGCGGATGCCCACGGGAAAGCCCGGGGGGACGGCAGCGCGCACCGCCTCGGCGACCTCGCAGGCGAGGCGCACGCGGTTCGCGACGCTGCCACCATAGGCATCGGTGCGCCGGTTGGTGTAGCTCGTCAGGAAATTGTCGATCAGGTAGCCGTTGGCGCCGTGGATCTCGACGCCGTCGAAGCCCGCCTCCACCGCATGACGGGCGGCCTCGGCGAAGCCCGCGATGGCGGTGGCGATATCTTCCGCCGTGGCCGCACGGGGAACGGGATAGGGGCCCTGCCCGTGGTAGCGGGAGGGCATCTCGCCCTTGGGCCGAACCGCCGACGGCGCAAGGGCCGTGTCGGTGTAGCGGTTGTTCATCATCACCGCGCCGCCGTGCATCAGCTGAGCGAAGACCGGCACGCCCTCGGCATGGACCGCCGCGACCACGGGCGCCCAGGAGGCGGCCTGTTCAGGCGTGGCGAGGCCCGGCTGGTTGAGGAAGCACTGGGAGTGGCGCGTGTCCGGGTAGGTGCCCTCGGTGATCAGGAGGCCGAAGCCGCCGCGGGCATAGCGGGCGTAATGCGCCGCCATGCCTGCATTGGCGCGCCCGTCCGGCTCGGCGCTGATGCGCGTCATCGGGGCCAGCACGATGCGGTTCCTGAGGGACAGCCCGCCGAGCTGCCCCGTTTGGAACAGGGGACCCGAGGCGCGGCCGGTCTCAGCCATCGAGGAAGTCCAGCACGCCTTCGAGGAACGCCTCGGGGGCCTGGACCTGCGGGCAGTGCCCGACGCCCGGAAGCTCGATCAGGCGCGCGCCGGGGATGCCCTCGGCGAGGGCGCGGGAGAGATCGGGGGGCGTGGTCTGGTCCTCGAGGCCGACCATGACGAGGGTCGGATGGGCGATCTCCGCCAGCCGTGGCCCGTGGTCGAGGAGGACGAGCGCGCCGCAGGCATTGGCAAAGAGCGTCGGATCGGCCTTGGACAGGGCCTCGCGGCGCTCGGCGATCACCTCGGGTGCGGCCTCGATATAGGAGGGCGGGAACATCCGCAGCATGGCGGCGTCGAGGACGGCGGCCATGCCGTCGGCGGTGACCTTGGCCTGCATGCCCCGGAGCGGCACCTTCGCCGGTTCTGGAAAGCCCGGGCCGGTATCCACGAGGATCAGCCGGTCCACGCGGGCGGGATGGTCGAGCGCCACAGCCTGGGCGACGAAGCCGCCGTAGCCGTTGCCCAAGAGATCGACGGTGTCGAGGCCCATGGCGTCGAGAAAGCCCGCGACGCGATCGGCATAGGCGCTGATCTCGGCGCCGATGGGGCCGGTGCTGTCGCCGTAGCCCGGGAAGTTCGGCGTCAGGACACGGCGGCCCTCGGCGAGGGGGGCCGTGACACGGTCGTAGACGGTGCGGTCGGCAAGCAGGGTGTGCAGGAGCACGAGGGGCTTGCCGTGGCCTTCGTCCTGATACTCGACGGTGCTGTCGTTGACGGAGACTGTGGGCATCGGGGAACCTTTCTCAGGTGGAAGGGGCGCCGCGGGCGGTCTCGATGAGATCGACCACCCGTTCGGGATTCAGCGGATAGCGGTTGACGACGACGCCGAAGGGCGCGAGCGCGTTCTCCACCGCCGCGACCACCGCCGCGATGGCCGGGATCGTGCCGCTTTCGCCCGCGCCCTTGATCCCCAGCGGATTGAGGGGAGAGGGCGTTTCGACATGGCCGATGTGGATCGGCGGGATCTCGGTCGCCGTGGGCAGGAGATACTCGCCGAGATTGGTGGAGACGGGCTGGCCCGCCGCGTCGTAGACCATTTCCTCGAACAGCGCGTTGCCGATGCCGTGCACGACCCCGCCGGTGATTTGCCCGTCCACGATCTTCGGGTTGATCACCCGGCCGCAGTCGTGGACCACCACGTAGTTCAGCAGGTGCACGGCGCCGGTCTCGATATCGACCTCGACCTCGGCCACGTTGCTGCCGCTGGAATGAGGCGTGGCCTTCGCCTCGAAATAGCCGGTCGCCTCGAGCCCCGGCGAGAGGCCCGCCGGGACCGGCTGGGCGATGCTGCCCGCCAGCGCCAGCGCCACGTCGCCGAGCCAGATCGACTGGTTGGTGCCCGCGACCTTCACCTGGCTGTCCTCGAGGACGATCTTGTCGGGTGCCACCTCGAAGAGGGCGGCGGCATAGCGGACGGCCTTGTCGTGCACCTCGGTCGCGGCGAGATGGGCGGAGCTGCCGGCGGTCACCGCCGTGCGGCTGGCTATGGTGGCGATGCCATAGCCGAAACTGTCGGTGTCGGCGGAGGTGACCTTCACCCGGTCCATCTCCACGCCCAGTTTCTCCGCCACGATCTGCGCCAGCGTGGTGGCATGGCCCTGCCCCTGGCTGGCGGCTCCGGTGGTGATCTGCACACCGCCCTGGGGCGTCACGCGGACATGGACGCCCTCGAACGGGCCGAGACCGGTATCCTCGATGAAGCTGGCCATGCCGAGGCCCAGGTAGCGTCCCCGCGCCCGTGCCTCGGCCTGCCGCGCGGCGAAGCCGGTGCGGTCGGCCATCTCCAGTGCCTTTTCCAGACAGTGCTCGTAATCGCCGCTGTCATAGGCGACGGGGCTGCCGTCGCGGGCCTTCATGCCGGTCACGTAGGGAAACTGCTCTGGCCGGATGTAGTTGCGCCGCCGCACCTCTGCGGGGTCGAGCCCGAGGTTGCGCGCGATGCAGTCGATCGTCCGCTCCACGGCGAAGATCGCGTTGGGCCGTCCCGCGCCGCGCACAGGCGTCGTGGGGGTGGTGTTGGTATAGACCACATCGAGGGTGAGCTTGAGCGACGGCAGCGCATAGGCACCGGGGAACGGCGCCAGAGCCGTCGCGGCAAGGATCAGACCGTAGGGCAGATAGGCGCCGTTGTCGTGGATCACGTGGCCGCGGATGCCGCGCATCCGTCCATCGGCCTCGCAGGCGACCTCCAGCGTCCAGTGCTGGTCGCGCTGGTTCGCGGTGGCGACGAAATGCTCGCGCCGGTCCTCGGCCCATTTGACGGGGCGGCCCAGCTTCATGGCGGCGGCGGCGAGCACCGCCTCCTCGGGGTAGAACACCGCCTTGGGCCCGAAACCGCCGCCCACGTCCGGGGCGACCACGCGCAGGTCCTGCTCGTCGATCTTCAGGAGCCGCGCCAGAAGCCGTTTGACGAGGTAGGGGCTTTGCGTGGCGCTGTGGACGGTCAGCTTGCCGGTTTCGGGGTCATGTTCCGCAAGAACCGCGCGGCCCTCCATGGGGTGGGCGCCGCCGCGGTGCTGCATCAGGTCGACGGTGAAGACATGGGGCGCATCCGCAAAGGCGGCGTCCACGTCACCAAAGCCCACGGCGAGTTTCGCGGCGAGGTTGCCTTCGGCGCCGCGGTGGGCCGTGGGCGCGCCGGGCTCCATCGCGGCGCGGCAATCCACCACCGCCGGAATCGTGTCGTAATCCACCTGGACCAGTGCGGCTGCGTCCTCGGCCACATGGCGGCTCTCGGCAAAGATCACCGCGACGGGCTCGCCGACGTAGCAGACCTCGTCCCTCGCGAGGACATATTGCACCCGGTCCTGCTTGATCAGGGGCGAGGGCGCCATCTGCGCCATGGGCGCATCGGCCAGCGGACTGCCCAGATCGGCGAGTGCCCAGGCGGCGTGGACACCCGGCAAGGCGCGCGCGGCGCCAAGGTCGATGCTGCGGATCGTGGCATGGGCATGGGCGCTGCGCACGAAGGCCGCCTGCAGCATTCCGGGCCGCTTGATGTCGTCGGTGTAGCGGCCCCGCCCGGTGAGCAGGCGCGGGTCCTCGAGGCGGCGGACATCGGCTCCGATATGACGAACGCCCATCAGACAGTCTCCCCCTGACGCATCTTTTTCGCCGCCGCCATCGCCGCGGCGAGGATCGGCTGGTAGCCGGTGCAGCGGCAGATGTTGCCCGAGAGCGCCTCGCGCAGTTCCGTCTCGTCGGCGTTCGGGTGTTCGGCGAGATAGGCCTTCAGCGACATCAGCATTCCGGGCGTGCAGTAGCCGCATTGCAGGCCGTGGGCCTCGGCGAAGGCGTCCTGCAGCGGGTGCAGCGGGCCTTCGGGCGGGCTGAGGCCCTCCACCGTCTCGACCACCGCGCCGTCGGCCTGAACCGCCAGCATCAGGCAGGAGCGCACGGCCTCGCCATCGACGATCAGCGTGCAGGCGCCGCAGACGCCGTGTTCGCACCCCAGGTGCGTCCCCGTGAGCCCGAGTTCGCTGCGCAGGAAGTCGCCGAGGTGCATCCGCACCGGCGCCTCGGCGCTCACCTCCTGGCCGTTCACAGTAAGGGTGATCTTGCGCGTGCCGTTCATTGCATCGCCTCCGCCGCGGCCTCAGCCAGCGCGCGGCGGACGAGAACGCCCGCCAGCCGCTGCCGGTAGCCGGCGCTGAAATAGGAATCCGAAAGGGCCTCGACCCCGGTTGCCGCAGCGGCTGCCGCGGCAAAGGCCGCCTCGCCGGGCTTTTCGCCCACAAGCGCCGCCTCGGCCTCGGGCACGCGGACCGGGACCTGCGCGACACCGCCCAGCCCCACCGCCGCGCGGCGGATCACGCCGGAGCTGTCGAGCTCCAGGAGGCAACCCGCGGAGGCGATGGCGAAATCCCCGTGCCGCCGGGTGAATTCGACGAAGCCCGCACCGGACCAGCCCGGCGAGAGCGGCAGCGCAATCTCCACCAGCAGCTCTTCGGGGGCGATGGAGGGCAGCATGTAGGCCAGCGCCCAGTCGGCCATGGCCTGCTGGCGGCTGCCCTCGGTGCTCCGGATCGTCAGGACCGCGTCATGGAGGAGCATCACCAGCGGCAGTTCGGCGGCGGGGTCGAGATGGCAGAGACTGCCCCCCACCGTGCCGCGGCTGCGGGTCTGGAAATGGCCGACATGGGACAGGGCGCGCGCCGCCATCGGACAAGCGGCGGCGACCAGATCGGAGCCCATCAGCGCCTTCTGCCGGGTCATGGCGCCGATCCTGAGCAGGCCCGCCGCGCGATCCTCGCGGATGCCCGACAGCCCCTCAGTGCGGTTGATGTCGATGACATGGTCGGGCTGAAGGAAGCGCATGTTCATCATCGGCATCATCGACTGGCCGCCGGCCAGAAGCTTGGCGTCCTCGAGCGTGGCGAGGAGGCCCAGAGCCTCGTCGAGCGTGCCCGGATCGTGATAGTGGAATGGTGCGGACTTCATCGGTCGTGCATCCTTTCGGGTCAGCGGCGGCCCTTGCCGCCACCCAGCCAGCGCCGCACCATCGCGCCGAGGCTGGCAAGGAGCAGCGAGATGCCGGAGACGGAATTGTCCTTCTTCTTCGGCGGGCGCGGTGGCTGGGCGGCGGCCGCGCCTTCGGTGGTCTCGGACGGCTCGGGCGCGGAGGTGTCTCGGCCCAGTTCCTCGGCGAGATTGCCGGCGAACTGGCCCACGAGCTGGTTCGCGATCTCCTGCATCAGCCCGCTGGCCCGACCGTACTGGGCCACGCCGCCGCTCATGACGAGATCGGTCACCACGGTGACGCGGGTCCCCTCCCCCTCGGGCACGAGGGCGAAGCGCGCCTCGGCCTCGGCGCCGCCGCGGCCCTTGGTGTCGGCGCCCTTGGCCTCGAGCCGCGCGGTGCGGGCCTCGTGGTCGACGTCGCAGAGCCGCGCCGTGCCGTCGAAGGCGAGGGCCACGGGGCCGACCTTGACCTTTGCCCGGCCCTTGAAGGTCTCGGCGTCCACGATCTCGGTCAGTTCGGCCCCGGGCAGACAGGGCGCGATCCGCTCCACGTCGAGGAGCAGCGGCCAGGCCTTTTCCGGGGGGGCCGGAACGAGAAAGGTGTTTTCGAGTTTCATCGGTCACTCCTCCGCCCCGGTCGGGACGGGTGTCTTTTCAGGTCAGAAGAACAGGGACGGCAGCCATAGCGCAATGCCGGGGAAGGCCACAAGCAGGGCCACCAGCAGAAGCGACATGATCACGAAGGGCAAGGTGCCCATGAACACGTCCTTCAGCTCCACCATGTCGCCCGCCACCTGTTTCAGGATGAAGCAGTTGAAGCCGACCGGCGGTGTCACCAGAGCGATCTCCACGAGGATGACGCAGACGACGCCGAACCAGATCGGATCGAAGCCGAGCCGCATCATCAGCGGAAAGACGAAGGGCAGCGCCAGCAGCAGCATCCCGATCGGATCGAGGATCATCCCCATAACCAGGAACATCACGACGATGCCCAGCATGATCATGTAGGGGTTGAGTCCCGAGTCGGCGATCACGTTGACGAAGCGGGGCGTCACGTCGGTCAGCACGAGAAAGCTAGTGAAGAGGTTCACGGTGATGAAGATCGCGAAGATCATCATGGTGATCCTGCCCGTGGCGACGGCGGCCTCCACGAGACCGGCCCAGGTCAGCCGCCGCATCAGCAGCAGCAGCACCAGCACCGCGAAGGAGCCCGCGCCGGCGGCCTCGGAGGGCGTGAAGAAGCCCGAGTAGATGCCGCCCATGACGATGCCGAATATGATGACGATGGGCAGCAGTTTCGGCAGGGCGATCAGCCGCTCGGACATGGAGAAGCGGGGGCCGAGGGGGCCGTCCTCGGGGCGGATGATGCAGCGCACCACGATGTAGACGCAGAACATCACCGACATCACGGCCGCCGGCACGATCCCGGCGAGGAAGAGCTGCCCGATCGAGCTTTCGGTCCAGAGGCCGTAGAGGATCATCAGGAGGCTCGGGGGGACGAGGATCGCGAGCGTGCTGGCCGAGGCGATGGTGCCCGAGGCGAGGCGCATGTTGTAGTTGTAGCGCTTCATCTCCGGCAGGCTCAGCGTGGCGACGGTGGCCACCGAGGCCGCGCTGACGCCGGTGACCGCGCCGAAGCCGGCGGAGGTGACGACGGAGGTGACGGCGATGCCGCCCGGGACCCGTCCGAACCACTTGTAGACGACGTCATAGAGGTCCCGGCCGATGTTTCCGACGGAGACGAGCTGGCCCATGAAAACGAAGAGCGGCACCGAGGCGAGGATGTAATCCGTGCCCTTGGTAAAGAGCGCGTTGTAGAGCTGGACGCCTGCGCGGGTGACGTCGAAGAAGAGGATGTTGCCCACGATCGCCACGGCGCCGATGGAAAAGGCCAGAGGCACCCCGAGGGCGATCAGCAGGACGACAACGGCGAGGCCGATTATTCCGAGCGTGAAGGGATCCATCAGGCGGCCCGATCCTTGCGGCCGGTGAGGGCCATGTAGAGGTCCATCAGCACGGCGATCCCGAAGAGGACCGCGGACACGCCGATTGCGATTGCGAAAGGCCAGTAGGGGATGCTGAGGAGCATCGACCCCGATTGCCGGGCCATCAGTCCCGGCACGTAGGCGAAGGCCTGGTAGGCGAGCATCGCAGCGAAGACGAAGGCGGCAAGCGCGGCGAAGATGTCCACGAGCCGCCCCGCGGCGCGCGGCAGCACACGGTAGATCATGTCCATCCGCACATGGTGACCGCCGCGCCAGGAATGCGGCAGGCCCAGCAGGAACAGAAGCAGCAGCGACAGTCCGACAATGTCATGGGCGCCGCGGATCGGCTGTCCGACCGCCATCCTCAGGATCACGTCGAAACCGATCACAAGTGTCATGCCCATCAGCATCGCGAGCATCGACACCGTGAAGAGGCCCTTGGTGAACGTGTCGTAGTGGCGGATCAGGGCGGGGCGTTCGTCCGTCGAGGGGTCGCCGGGCGGCGGCCTGCTCACGGAGAACTCGTCAATGGAGGACATCGGATGATTCCTGAAAGCCGGGGCCCTGCGGCGCGCGCCGCGCGGACCCGGTGGACGGTCGGAGACCGGACTGCAGAGGGGAGAGCGACGGGCGGACCGGCCTCAGCGCCGACCCGCCCGCCCTGTCACGTAACGTCAGTCGACGAGACCCGGGTAGGGCTGCTCCCAGGTGAGCATCCAGAGCTCGTCATCGCTCAGCTGTTCCAGCTCCGCGATCTTGGCCCTGAGGTCTTCGACGAACTGCCGCGCCGGACGGCCTTCGGCCTCCTGCGCCGCGATCCACTCCTCCGTCACCGGGGCGACCGCCTCCTGCAGCGCGGCGAAGTCCTCGGGCGCCATCTCGGTCTGCTCGACGCCGATGGCGGCAAGGGCCGCGACGCCTTCGGCGGCCACGCCGTCGAAGTAGATCTCGGCCTCGGCGTGGTTCACGCGCATCAGCCAGAGGTGGAAGTAGTCCTGCAGGTCCTCGGGCAGACCGTAGAAGAAGTCCGCGTTCATGCAGTATTCGATCGGGTTCGCCCAGAGGTAGGCGAGCGTCCGGCTGCGGGCGATCTCGTCCATCCGGAACAGTTTCAGGCCCGCGTCATGCAGGGCCATGACGTCGACGACGCCCTGCTGGAAGCCCGAGTAGTATTCCGCGACCGTCAGCGGCACGGGCACGGCGCCGAGCGCGTCAGCGGTGCTGGTGGCGATGGCGCCCGAGGCCAGCATGCGCTTGCCTGCGAGATCGGCGAGCGAGGTGATCGGCTCGTCGCGGGTCAGAATGTGCTGCGCCTGGGTCGTGGTGGAGCGGGCGAAGAGCACGCCCTGCGCTTCGTAGTCCTCGCGGAAATACTCGCCGTAGAGCTGCATGATCGCATGCGACATAGGCGTCGCGCGGTTCACGAGACCGGGCAGCTGGAGGCCGAGCTGCAGGTTGAACCCGCCCGGATTGATCCAGCTGTAGCAGGTCGACAGGTCGGAGATGCCGGCCGCGACACCCTCGAAGCCGCCGCGCTGGGCGTCATGCAGCGAGTTGTTGTAGAACACCCGCGCGCTCAGCTTGCCGCCGGTTTCCGCCTCCATGCGCGTGATGCCGCGGGCGAGGATTTCCGTGAGCGGCGTGTTCGGGCTCAGGAAGTGGGCGATGTCGATCACGATGGGGTCGCCATCATAGGTGATCTCGGGGCCGACGTAGTCGAGGCCGCCGTCGAGCCACTGCTCGGCAAGGCTCTGCGCCGTGACGGGCGCGGCCGCCAGTGCGAGCGCACCGGCGATGAAGGCAGCGGATGCCGCCCCTTTGGTCAGTCTCATGGTTTTCTCCTCCCAGAGTTCACCAGCACCGTTTTGGTCGTGCTTTTCGATTTGCGACGATCTTATCTTGACGCAAGCTGATGCTGCGAACGGATGATTCCTAACACAATCGAAAAATCCTTGCAATTGGGCAAAAGGTTGCTCAGATGCGCAAGACTGTTGCTTATTCGAAACTCTGGCCCTCCCTGACCCGAGCGGTCAGGCTCCGTGCGGCCCGGTCACACAAGCGACCCGTGCGAGGAGAGGCCGGCGGCCCCGCCGCGTCGGGTGCATCGGCGAGGAGGAGGACCGATGGAATATCCCGAAACGACCGTCATCCGGGACGGAATGAAGATCGACTGGGACGTGCCGATCGAGATGGAGGACGGCGTCGTGCTCCGGTGCGACGTCTTCCGCCCGGTGGCCGATGGCACCTACCCGGTCCTCATCACCTACGGGCCCTACGGCAAGGGCCTGCATTTCGAGGATCTCTACACCCAGCAGTGGCGCCTGATGTGCGAGCTGCATCCCGACGTGCCCGCAGGCTCCACCAACAAGTACCAGAACTGGGAAGTGGTCGATCCGGAGAAGTGGGTGCCCGACGGCTATGTCTGCGTCCGCGTGGACAGCCGCGGCGCGGGCCGGTCCCCGGGCCTTCTCGACATCTGGTCGCTGCGCGAGGCGGAGGATTTCAAGCAGTGCATCGACTGGGCCGGCGTGCAGCCCTGGTCCAACGGCAAGGTGGGGATCAACGGCATCTCCTATTACGCGATGAACGCGTGGAAGACCGCCTCTCTCCAGCCCAAGCACCTGAGCGCGATCTGCACCTGGGAAGGGGCCGCGGATTTCTACCGCGACATGGCCTATCACGGCGGCATCCTGTGCAACGGCTTTTCCGACAACTGGTCTCGCAACCAGGTGTATTCGGTGCAGCACGGCAAGGGCTCGAACGGGTTCCGCAGCCGCTACACCGGCGACTGGGTCTCGGGCCCGCCGACGCTGTCGGAGGAGGAGCTCGGCGCGAATCGCCGCGACTTCTATGCCGACGTGCTGGCCAATCCGCTCGACACCGCGGATTACTGGCAGTCGCGGATGCCCGACTGGACCAAGGTCGAGGTCCCTGTCTTTTCCGCCTGCAACTGGGGCGGACAGGGTCTGCATCCGCGGGGCAATTTCGAGGGCTTCGTGCGCTCGGCCGCCGAAGAGAAGTGGCTCGAGGTGCACGGGCGCGAGCACTGGACGGAGTTCTACACCGACTACGGCGTGGCGCTGCAGAAGAAGTTCTTCGGCCACTTCCTGAAGGGCGAGGATACCGGCTGGGCCGATCAGCCGAAGGTGCTCTTGCAGGTGCGCCATCCCGGCGAGGTCTTTGTCGAGCGCGCCGAGAGCGAGTGGCCGCTGGCGCGGACCGACTGGCAGAAGCACTACCTCGACGCGGCCGACCTGACCCTGCGGACCGAGCCTCCGACCGAGGCCGCACGCGTCACCTATGACGGATTCGGGGACGGGGTGACCTTCACCACGCCCGCCCTGCCCGCCCCGACCGAGATCACCGGGCCGATCGCGGCGAAGCTCTTCGTCGAATCGGCGACCGAGGATGCGGACCTGTTCCTTGTGGTGCGGGTGTTCTCGCCCGACTTCCGCGAGGTGGTGTTCGCCGGCGCGCTCGATCCCAACACGCCCATCGCCCAGGGCTGGCTACGCGTGTCGCACCGCAAGCTCGATCCGGTGCTGAGCGAGCCCTACCGGCCCTATCACACCCATGACGAGGTCCAGCCGATGACCCCGGGCGAGGTCTACGAGGTCGATGTGGAGGTCTGGCCGAGCTGCATCGTGGTCCCCGAGGGCTACCGCGTTGCACTGTCGGTGCGCGGCCGCGACTACGTCTGGCCGGGCGGGCTGTCCGGAGGACTCGAGACGCTGGGCACAGCCTGGCACGGCTGCGGGCCGTTCACCCATACCGAATCCCGCGACCGTCCGGCGGAGGTATTCGGTGGCAAGGTGACGTTGCATACCGGTGCGGAGCGGGCGTCCTACCTGCTGCTTCCCGTGATACCGTCCTGAGTGAGCGAACCGGAGCGGACGCACTGGCGCGTCCGCTCCCCCCAAACGAGAGAGACGACATGCGCCTTTACGGTTTCTGGCGGTCCATCGCCACCTATCGGGTCCGGATAGCCCTCAACCTCAAGGGGATCGAGTATGAGGAGGTCGATATCGACCTGCTCAAGGGCAAGCAGCACGACGAGTCGTTCGGCGCGGTGAACCCGGCCCATTCGGTCCCCGCGCTGGAGATCGACGGACGGACCCTCACCCAGTCGCTGCCGATCCTCGAGGCGCTGGACATGCTTTATCCGCAGGTGCCGCTGTTTCCGACCGACCCGTTCGAGCGCGCCGCGGCGGTGGGTCTCGCGCTCGATACCATCGCGGACTCGCACCCGCTGGTCGTGCCGCGGGTCCGCAGCCGGCTGACCCAGCAGTTCGGGGCCGACGAGGCGGCGGTCGAGGCGTTCTGCGCGCATTTCCTGTCGCTGACTTCCTCGACGATGGAGGCGCGCCTCGCGGATCGCGGCACGGTCTACGCCATGGGAGACGCGCCCTGTGTGGCCGACATCGCCATCGCGGGGCATCTTGTGTCCTGCGGGTATTACGGGGTGGACACCTCCGCCTGGCCGCAGCTCCATGACCTTGGACTGCGGCTTCAGGAGATTGATGCCTTCGCGCGGTCGCATCCGCTGGAACGGAAGAAACTGTCCGCCTAGCGAGTTGGCAAAGTGCGGATCCGAAACGGCTTTGCTCGACAAAGGTGCCGTGGCGGAATAGATCAGTGACCCAGCCGATCCGCCCGAAGGCGGATCGGACAGTACGGATAACAGGTGAAGCGCAGTATGATGAGAGCCGTCGCGAGGATGAAAGAGCAGGAGGATCCGAGGATCTCCATCGGCGCTCGGCTTCGCCAGTTGCGGCAGGACGGCGACCTGACCCTTGCGACCATCGCCGAGAGGTCGGGAATTTCGGCCTCCACCTTGTCCAAGATCGAGAACAACAAGGTCTCCCCGACCTTCGCCAATCTCCTGAAGCTGTCGGAGGCGTTCGGCGTCTCCCTGTCGCGGATGATCGGCGACACGGAGAGCGGCCCGCCGCCGACCACGGCGCGCATCGCGGTGACCCGGGCCGACGACGTGGTCTTCACCACGACGCAGACCTACGACATGGGCCCGCTCTGCACGGACCTGCGCAACAAGCGGATGTCGCCGTTTCTGGACAATGTCCGGTCTGCGGCTTCGGGCCTGGGCGACAAGCTGGTGCGGCACATGGGCGAGGAATTCGTCTATGTGCTGAAGGGCGAGCTGGAGATCCATACCGAGCATTACGAGCCGATCCGCCTGTCGCCGGGAGACAGCGCCTATTTCGACAGCCAGATGGCCCATGCCTTCCGCTCCGCCGGAGAGGAACCGGCGCAGATGCTGATGGTCTGGCTGCCGCCCGAGGGGACGGATGCGGAGAACGGCCAGCGTCTGATCCGCCAGATCACGCAGCAGGACGTCTGGGGCGAGATCGACCATCAGGCGCCCCTGCCCCCGGGGTCGGTCCGGGACTGAGGCTCGGCTTTGCCGTCTCCCCCGGCGTCGCTCAGAGAGCCGCGTCTATCGCCGCCATGATCCTGTCGCGCGTGATCGGCATGCGCCGGGCGCGCACGCCCAGGGCATGGGCCACGGCATTGCCGATGGCGCCCGCGACCGGACCGGCGGAACATTCTCCGGCGCCAAGGGGCGGCGCGTCGGAGCGGAGGACCTCGGTCACGATATCGGGCATGTCGCGGAAGCCGAGGACCGGATAGTCCTCCCAGGCCCGGACCGCGAAGCCGTCCTCGGTCCAGCGGGCCTCTTCCATCAGGGTCCAGCTGATGGCCTGGACGGCGCCGCCCTCGACCTGGTTGATCAGGCCGTCGCGGTGCACGACGCGCCCGGCATCGACGGCGCCGTGGATGCTGACGACGCGGACGGTCTCCTCGATCTCGACGCGGACCATGGCGGCGTAATAGGCGCCGCTGTTCTTGTAGCGGGCCACACCGAGGCCGCGGCCCCTGCCCTCGCCGCCGGGCTCTTCCGGGTCCCAGCCGCCGGCCCGGGCAGCCGCGGTCAGGACGGCGGCGGCGCGGGGGTCCTCGCAATGGGCGAGGCGGAAGGCCAGCGGGTCAGCGCCCGCGGCTGCGGCGAGTTCATCCATGAAACATTCGATGGCGAAGACGTTGGCATGAGCGCCGAGCGCGCGCAGGGCGGAGCTGCGCAAGGGGCCCTGGGGACGCTGGTTCAGCCGCAGGCGGCGTTGCGGAAAGGCGTAGATCGGGACCGCGTTGCGGTCCGCGCCCCGGTCGGGGACCTTGAAGTTGCTCTGGCTCGACGGCGGATGCGGGGTCGCGAGATCGCGCGCGGCGAGAAGGTCGATGCCGTTGCCGCTCCCCGGGCGGGCGACATGGGGCGTACTGGCGACCCGGCAGTCCCAGTCCGTGATGCGCCCGTCGGCGGAGAGACCCGCCGAGAGATCGACGCGCATGGCCGCGCCATGGGGGGACCAGCTCATCTCGTCCTCACGGGACCACGTCACCATGACCGGGCGGTCCACGGCGCGGGCGAGGAGCGCGGCGTCGAGCGCCACGTCATCGGCGGCATTGTGGCCATAGCAGCCGGCGCCGGGCACATGGACGGCGGCGATGGCCTCCTCCGCCACGTCGAGAGCCGCGGCGAGCTGTTTGCGCAGGGGGTGGATGCCCTGGGAATGGGTCTGCAGCTCCAGTCGGCCGCCGTTCCATGAGGCGACGGCGCAGGAGGGACCCATCGCGGCATGAACGAGAAAGCCCCGGGCGTAGCTGGAGGAAAGTCGCGTGACCGTGGCGGCAGGCGCACCGTCGTCCTCGAGCAGGGTTTCGGCGTCGCGCGAGGGGGCGTCGAGCCAGCTCAGGCCCTCGTCCCAAAGGGGCGGAGTGTCGATTCGGGAGAAGCGCGCGCTGCGGCGGGCCTTTTCGATGGCGCCGCGGGCCTCTTCGTCGCGTTCGGCGACGACACCGGCGAAGGCGCCGTCGCGGACGACGCGGACGACGCCGGGCAGGGCCGCGACCGCCGCCTCGTCGAAGCCGTCGAGCCTGAGCCAGGGCGCTTCGGGACGCAGCACGCGGCCGAAGAGCATGCCGGGCAGACGCAGGTCCTGGATGAAGGCGGCGCCGCGAAGTTTCGCGGGCAGGTCTGGCCGGCGGAAGCCGGGCGCGCCGTCGCCCTCGCCGAAGAGGACGGGGATCGGCTGATCGAGGGCGGAGACGGACAGGTCGACCTCGGCGGCGAGATCGCCGTATCCAAGGGAGCGGTTGGTGCCGGGAACGCTGAAAATACCGTTCTCGAGTTCGACCGGCGCGCCGAGGGCGGCCTCCGCGGCCTCCATGAAGAGGGCGCGCGCCATGGCGGCGGCGAGGCGCATCGCGGCGCCGCCGTGCTCGACGGAGAGGCTGCCCGCGGTGAAGCCTTCGGCTGGCGCCCTGTCGGTATCGGCGGGAGCCAGAGTCAGGGCGGCCGGGTCGAGGCGCAGTTCGGAGGCGGCGATCAGAAGCATGGCGGCGCCGATTCCCTGCCCCAGTTCGACCTTGCCGCTGCGGATCGTGATGGTGCCGTTCGGGGCCACGTCGATCCACCGGTCGAGACGGGGAGTCGTCTTCAGGTTCGAGGGAAGTTCGGTCACGCGGCGCTCTCCAGCAGGCGGTTGATCGCACGCAGCATCCGCGGATGCGCGCCACAACGGCACAGGTGACGTTCGTCCAGTGTCTCGAGCACCTCCGCACGGTCGCGGACGCCCTCCTCCAGCAGGGCCGTGACGGTCATCATGATGCCGTTCACGCAGTACCCGCATTGCGCGGCCTGCTCTTCGAGAAACGCGTCGCGGACCCGCGCGAGCGTCGGCGACGGCCCTTCGACCGTCTCGATGCGACGGCCCTCGACCGACCACAGGGGCAGGCTGCAGGTCTGCACCGCCTTGCCGTCGAGATGGACCGTGCAGGAGCCGCAGCGCCCCTGAAGGCAGCCGGTGCGCGTGCCCAGAAGCCCGAGATCGTCGCGCAGGACCGACAGGACAGGCGTGTCGGGCCTGCCGGTCACGCGGACGGCGCGGCCGTCGACGGTCAGGTCGTAAGGTCTTGGTTCATCCATGCTCATCCCGCGCGCCTCCCCAGGAGCCGTCATCGGGACAAGGCTCCGTCCGTGCCGTGCCGAGAGGACGGCCGGAACACCCAAGTGCTTGATAGGATGAAGTCACTCGGCTTGAAAAGGATACTTGCACGGGCGATCCGCTTTTCGGCCCGGACGGGTGCGCGATGGTGTCTTTCCCGCCCGAAGCGCCCTACGAGGAGCGTCCTGCTGGGGCAGGACGGATGGACGGGCCCATTTCAGCGCGCTCTATGGCCCGCCGGGCGTCGCACCACGGCCTGTGGGTCTTGGTCGCATCATCAAGGTCGCGAGGAGCCATCCGGTATAAGGGCGAGGTTGTTGGCGCGCCAGGCGTGGGGATCGACGGCGTTGTTCCTGGCCCTTTCGATCAGGGTTCAGGCGATGGCGGCGGCCTTGGCGGCTGCTTCCGATCCGACGAAGAGGTGGTTCTTGCGACCGAGGGCGATGGCGCGCATGCCGCGTTCCGGGGGCGGTGTTATCCAGTTCGAGGAGGCCGTTGTCGCGGTCGGGGCGCAGGCGTTCCATGCGGGTCAGGGCATAGACGATGGCGGCGGCGGCCGGTTTTCCGCCCGCGGGGTGATTGCGGCGCGTCGCCTCGGTATTTCTGGGGTGGTCGGTTGGATTGCTCTTATCGTATCTGAGAGATTGTTTTCTGTTTCTTTCCAGATCTGGCGGTGACTTACTCTCCCACGTCTTGAGACGCAGTACCATCAGCGCGACGGCACTTAACGGCTGGGTTCGGAATGGGACCAGGTGTTTTGCTCGTGCTATGACCACCAGATCGGGGAAGAAACAGGGGGGCGGGTGGGCCGCCTGCAATCATCCAAGTCAGGTTCTGTGTATGACTTTCTGTCCGGAGCGAGGTCTGTGCCTCGCCACTTCCGGATCAGATCAAGCCAATCGGGCCATTAGTACCGGTCAACTGAACGCGTTGCCGCGCTTACATCTCCGGCCTATCGACGTGCTGGTCTCGCACGGCCCTCAAGGGATACCTTGTTTTGAGGGGGGCTTCCCGCTTAGATGCCTTCAGCGGTTATCCTGTCCGATCATAGCTACCCTGCACTGCGGCTGGCGCCACAACAGGTCCACCAGTGGATCGTTCACCCCGGTCCTCTCGTACTAGGGGCAACTCCTCTCAAGTATCCTACACCCACGGCAGATAGGGACCGAACTGTCTCACGACGTTCTAAACCCAG
>Ga0008835_100828_pt1 | contig 21476 bp, 18 predicted proteins | sample HotLakConsoUCCRE_FD_62215 | JGI IMG/M metagenome (GOLD analysis project Ga0008835, IMG submission 62215) | Hypersaline microbial mat communities from Hot Lake, Washington, USA - Hot Lake Consortium UCC-RE (Hybrid Assembly) ... | reverse complement strand
AGTTTCATGTCCGACGCCTCGATGCCCTTCCAGCCGGCGATCGAGGAGCCGTCGAACATGAAGCCCTCGTCGAGGAAATCCTCGTCGACCAGGTCGGCCACGACCGTCACATGCTGCAGCTTGCCCTTGGGGTCGGTGAAGCGGATGTCGACGTATTCCGCGCCCTCGTCCTTCATCAGTTTCAGGAATGTTTCTTTGCTCATCGTGACCTTCCCTTGACGTATTGGTCTTTGTGTCGGGCCCGTGCCGAAGCGGCCGGGCCGATGGAATTGGGCGCCGCGCCTAGAGCGCGTCGTCGCCGGTTTCGCCGGTGCGGATGCGGATCGCCTGGCTGATGTCGGAGACGAAGATCTTGCCGTCGCCGATCTTGTCGGTCTTGGCGGCGGCGATGATCGCCTCGATCGCGGCCTCGGCCAGGTCGTCGGCCAGCACCACCTCGATCTTCACCTTGGGCAGGAAATCCACGACATATTCGGCGCCGCGATACAGTTCGGTATGGCCCTTCTGACGCCCGAAGCCCTTGACCTCGGTCACGCTGAGACCCTGGATGCCGATTTCCTGCAAGGCTTCCTTCACCTCGTCAAGCTTGAACGGTTTGATGATCGCCTCGATTTTCTTCATCGGTCTCTGAGCCTCCTCGCCAGTGCGCGCGGTTCCCTGACAGCACTTTCGGGCAGGGGCGTCCATGCGGTAGCCTGACGGGCAGGGGGCTGCCCTAGGGATTCCCCGGGGGCGGATGAAAAATCGGGCGATTGGCATAAAAAATGTGCAGTTTGAAAACTCCGCCTCCGACCTGCCTGCTGACGGCGGCGCAGATGCGCGCCCTCGAGGCGGAGGCCATCGCGTCCGGCACGGTGAGCGGGCTTGAGTTGATGGAGCGCGCGGGGCGCGGCGTGGTCGCGGCGATCTTCGAGGAATGGCCCGACCTTGCCGCCGCGCCGCACCGCGCCGTGGTGCTCTGCGGCCCCGGCAACAACGGCGGCGACGGCTTCGTCGTGGCGCGGTTGCTGCGGGACTGGGGCTGGGAGGTGGCGGTGTTCCTCTACGGCGACCCGGAGCGGCTGCCGCCGGATGCGCGGGTGAACCACGCACGGTGGCGCGAGAGGGGAGAGGTTTCCGCCTTGTCCCGCGCGACATGGGGCGCCGCTGTCGGGGCGGGGGCGGGGTCGGTGTCGGGGGCGGAGCGGTCGCTCCTGATCGACGCGCTGTTCGGCACCGGACTGACGCGCGCGATCGACCTTCCCCTTGTCGATCTTGCGCCCGACCGGATGCGTCGCCCGGAGCGCCGGATCGTGTCCGTCGACCTGCCGTCGGGGCTTTGCAGCGACTCGGGCGCCGAGCTTGGGGCGGGGCAGCGTGCCGTTCGGGCCGATCTGACCGTGACCTTCCACGCCGAAAAGCTGGGGCACCGCCTTGCCTCGGGGCCGGTGGCCTGCGGCAAGATCGCGGGGGTCGACATCGGGCTGGCGGGCCCGGCGGCTTTGGGCCCAGCGGCGACGGGCATCGTGCGCCTGATCGGCATGGAGGCGGCCCTGGCGGCGATGCAGCGTCGGCCGGAGGCGCACAAGTACCACCACGGCCACGCGCTTGTGGTTTCGGGGGCGATGGGTCGCTCCGGCGCGGCGCGGCTGGCGGCGCGGGGGGCGCTCAGGGTGGGGGCGGGGCTTGCGACGGTGGCCGCCCCCGGCTCGGCCATGATGGAATGCGCGGCGCAGCTGACCGCGATCATGCTGCGGCGGGTGGAGGATGGCGCCGGGCTGGCCGGGATGCTGGAGGATGGGCGGATCAACGCCCTGTGCCTCGGGCCGGGGCTGGGCCTGGCGCGGGCGCGGGATCTGGTGCCGGTGGCGTTGCAGGATCGGGCCGGCGCACCTGCCGTCGTGCTGGATGCCGATGCGCTGACAGCCTTCGCCGACGCGCCGGAGGCGCTTTTCGCCATGCTGCACCCGCGCTGCGTGCTGACCCCGCACGCCGGCGAATTCGCGCGATTGTTCCCCGACATCGCGGCGCGGCTGGATGCGCCCGCAACCCGGGGACCGGCCTATTCCAAGGTCGAGGCCACGCGCGAGGCCGCCGCGCGCGCCGGCTGCGTGGTGCTGTTCAAGGGCGCCGACACCGTCATCGCCGATGCCTCGGGCGCCTGTTCGATCAATTCCGCTGTCCATGAGCGCGCCGCGCCCTGGCTGGCGACGGCAGGGGCGGGGGACGTGCTGGCGGGGATGATCGCGGGGCTGCTGGCGCGCGGGCTTGCGCCGATGCAGGCGGCCGAGACGGCCGCCTGGTTGCATGTGGAGGCGGCGCGCGCCTTCGGCCCCGGCCTGATCGCCGAGGATCTGCCGGAGATGCTGCCGCGCGTGTTTGGCGACCTCGAACTTTAGGCCGACACGCTCAGCAGATCGGCCGAGGCCAGTTCCAGCCCGTCGGCATAGACCACCTCGGGCCGGCCGAAGCGGAGCGCGAAGCAGGTCACATCGGCGTCCAGCTCGGACAGGCGGACGTATTCGCCATCGACCAGCTGGCAAGCGGGCACGCAGACCTGCGCCTGCCCGTAGAGCGCCTTGGCCCGCCAGTCGCGGATCAAGATGCGCTGCGCCGCGGGCAGCCACAGGTCCCGCTCGGGCCGGCCGCCGAGCGCATTGCGCGCAATCTCGACGATCTGCGTGCCGGCAGGCAGGGCGACGCGGTCGAGCGCCGCCAGCGGCCGCGCGCCGTGTCGCGTGATCAGCATGTCGCCGGGATAGAGATGTTCGATCGGCAAGGCGCCGTCGAGGGTCAGCACGGTGGCGCCGGGTGCGATCGCCATGGGCGTTGCCGCGCCCATGTCATCCACCCGCAGCCCGGCTGCGAAGGGGGTCATGTCAGTCATGTCGAAACCTGCTCGGTCATGGGGGCTTTGCGCCCCCTTTTGTTTATGGGGTGACCGTACCGGGGGCAGTGCACCCTGCACAGGAAAAATTGCGCCGAAGGCGGCAATCGGGGACAGAGTGTTGCGCGAATACTGGATGCTCATGGCATCGAACCTGCGCGCTACAGGTTGCGATCCGGTTAAGGGAGACGCTTTTCGCGCTCGCCCTCGGGTCGCCCATCTGCTAGACGCTCGCGCCATGCGGGTGTGGCGGAACTGGTAGACGCACCAGATTTAGGTTCTGGCGCTGCAAGGCGTGGGGGTTCGAGTCCCTTCACCCGCACCATCGTGTCTTTCCGGGTCCGGTCCCGCCGGCCTGCCCCGTCAGGGCGTCACCGCCGCGCCGCTGTCGTCGAAGAAATGCAGCCGCTTCGCTGCGAAGCGCAGCCCGACCGTGGCGCCGACCCTGAGGGCGCTGTCGCCGTCCACGCGCACGGTCACCTTGCCGGCCGCGCCGCATTCGACGATCACGAAGACGTCGGAGCCGAGGTACTCCACAAGGTCGATGACCCCGTCAAGATCGCCGTCCCCCGGTCCGCAGACCTCGATCGCCTCGGGCCTTATGCCCAGGCTCACCGCCCCCTCCGCGCCCGGCGCCGGCCCGCTCCGGCCGCCGTCCAGGTGATAGGCGCCGTCGCTGACCGTGCAGGGCAGGATGTTCATCTTCGGGCTGCCGATGAACTCGGCCACGAACAGGTTGGCGGGGGTCTCGTACAGCTCCCGCGGCGTGCCGACCTGCGCGATGGTGCCGAAATCCAGCACCACGATCCGGTCGGCCAGCGTCATCGCCTCGACCTGGTCGTGGGTGACGTAGATCATCGTCGAGGTGAGGTGCTGGTGCAGCTTGGCGATCTCGTAGCGCATCTCCACCCGCAGCGAGGCGTCGAGGTTCGAGAGCGGCTCGTCGAACAGGAACGCGGTCGGGTCGCGCACGATGGAGCGGCCGATGGCGACGCGCTGGCGTTGCCCGCCCGACAGATCCTTGGGCCGCCGGTCGAGATAGGGCTCCAGCCGCAGCACGCGCGCGGCCTCGGCCACCTTGGCGTCCATCTCGGCCTTGGGCGCGCCGGCGGTCTTGAGCGAAAACCCCATGTTCTCGGCCACCGACATGTGCGGGTAGAGCGCGTAGGACTGGAACACCATCGCGAGCCCGCGCTTCGAGGGCGGCTCGGCCGTCGCGTCGCGCCCGTCGATCAGGATCTGCCCGCGCGAGGTTTCCTCGAGCCCGGCGATCATCCTGAGCAGCGTGGATTTCCCGCAGCCAGACGGGCCGACGAAGATCACGAACTCCCCGTCCTCGATGGCAAGGTCCACGCCCTTGACCACCTGCACCTCGCCGAACCACTTCTCGACGGCTCTGAGCTCGATCGCGCCCATTAGAATGCTCCCCGGCTGGGGCTTGCCCAGGCAAGCCATACCGCCGCCGTCCAGGTGAAGGTTCCCCCGCCGGCGGGCGTCCCGTCCTTGGGGCTGAAGTACTCGGCGAACCCGTTCTCGGCGATCAGGCGCGCCGTGTCGGTGCGGATGCGGGCGGCCTCCGGGTCCAGACCTTGTTCGGCCATGCCGCTGGCCGCCATGAAGTTCATCACCGCCCAGACCGGCCCGCGCCAGTAGCGCAGCGCGTCGAAACTCGGCCCGGTCGGATCGGAACTGGGCAGCGCGAAGGGCGCGTCCGTCAGGACACGCTGCAAGGCCGCGCGCGGCCGGTCGTCTGACAGCCCGCCCCACCATGACAGGAACGACGCGTTCGACAGCGACCCGGCGAAGTTGCCGGTGCGCAGGTTCCTTGCGTCATAGCCGCCGATGGCGTCGTTCCAGAGGCTTGCCGCGCCCTCCTCGAGCCGCGCGATCCAGTCGTCGATCTCGCCCGCATCCTGCCCGAGGACCACCGCCGCCGCCTTGAGGTCGCGGGCCGAGCGGAGCGCGGTGAAGGTCAGCGTCGGATCGGCGACGCGGAACGGGCTTTCGGCCGCGATCGCCGCCTCGTCCCAGCGCCGCGCCCTGGCGAACTGGACCAGCCAGATGTAGCGATCGTAGTCGTCCTTGGTCGGGCGCATCCGCGCGTCGACATGGCCGGTGTCGCGCCGGGTGTAGGGCGCGACGCCCTGCGGGTCGATCCCGGCCATCGCCTCGTCCCAGTCGGGGGCGTTGTCCCGCCCGGCCTCCCAGGGATGGGTGATGGCGACGGCCCCGCTTTCGGCGCGCGCCGCGATGATCCAGCGGTGGTAGGCCATCAGTTTCGGAAACAGCGCCGCGAGCCGATCACGCCCCGCCTCCGGGTCTTCGCGGTAGATGCGCCAGGCAAGTGAGGCGGCGACGGGCGGCTGGCTGATCCCCGACGACGGCACCCTGGCTCCGCCCCGCCCGAGTGCTGTCTCGGTTCCCCAGACATCGGGCCCCGGAAAATATCCCGGGTCCGAGCGGTGAAACAGGATATGCGGCACCATCCCGTTGTCCCATTGCCCGGTGAACAGCGTCTCGATCTCGGTCCAGGCCCGGCCGATGTCGAAGCCGGCGAAGCCGAGCGCGGCAAAGGCGGAATCCCAGTTCCACTGGTAGGGGTAGAGCCCGTCGGTCGGCACGGTGTAGCCGCCGCGGTCGTTCAGGCGCAGGATGCGTTCGGCCTCGGCATCGAGCGCGGAGGCGTCGAAATCTCTCATGTCGTTTTCCATCTCGCGGTTCCGGCTTCGGCGGCCATCGTGGTCATCCCTTCACGCTTCCCGCGGTCAGGCCGCGGGTCATGAACTTCTCCAGCCCCAGGAACAGCGCCATCACCGGCACCGTCGCGACCACCGCGCCCGCCATCAGGTGCTGGCGCGGGATCTCCGAGGAGTTGAGCGAGGCGATGCCCCGCGTCAGCGTGAACTTCGACGGGTCGTCGAGCAGCATGAAGGCCAGCAGGAACTCGTTCCAGGCGATCATGAAGACGTAGAGCGACACGCTCGCCAGCGCCGGCAGCGACAGCGGCAGGGTGATCTTCCAGATCACCTGCAGCCGGTTCAACCCGTCCATCAGCCCGGCCTCCTCGATCTCGGCGGGCAGGCCGCGGAAATAGCCCTGCAGCATGTAGAGCGCGACGGGGATCGTGGTGACCGGGTAGATCATCACGATCCCGATGATCGAGTTGCGCAGGCCCAGCATCGAGAAGGCGATGTAGATCGGCAGCGCCAGCACGATCATCGGCACCATGTAGATCAGCAGGATCGACCGGCCGAGCGCCTTCTGCCCGCGAAACCTGAGCCGCGCCACCGCATAGGCGCCGGGGATCGAGAACAGGAGCGTGATCACGACGGTCAGCACCGAGACGTAGAACGAGGTCCACATGTACTGGCCGAAATTGAAGTCACGAAACAGCTCCCGGTAGGAGCGGAACAGGCCCCAGCCCTGGCCGAGGTCGATGGAGAAGTCGAGCGGGTTGGCGATGAGCTGGCCTTGCGTCTTCAGCGAGGTCATCACCATGACATAGAACGGGATCGCCACGGCGGCGGTGAAGAAGACGTAGCCGAAGCCGGTGAGAAAGCGGATCACCGCCGCCTCCCATTCGTGGCGCGTCAGCGCCCCGCGCCCCGCGCCGGCCATCATCGCCCCGACCGACCAGGCCAGCGCCACCCCGAAGCCCGCCCCGGCCGCAAGATGGCCGCCTACGCCCTGGGAGGCGGCGACATGGATCGGGCTGGCTCCGGTGTAGCTCAACGCCACCGCGATGACGGCAGCCCCCAGCGCCAGCAGCCAGCGCGCCCGGTTCCCGGGTGCCGCAAGCCCGACCAGCGCGCCCATCGCGACCGATCCCCAGAGCCCGGGCCGGAACGCCTCGCCGGTCGCGAAGGACAGCAGCACCGCGAGTGTCGTCGCGACCACGAAGGCCCAGAGCATGCCCAGGATCGGCCCGGTGACGTATCCATGGCGGAGCGCGTTCATCGCCGCGCCCCCTTCATCTTTCCCCAAATACGCCAAGTGTGCGGGGGGAGGCACTCCCCCCGCCGGTCGCCGCCACAGGCGGCGAACCCCGTCCCGAAAGCCGCGGGTCCGGTCACTCCCCTGGCGCAGGTCACAGCCCTTCCTCCTTCGACATGAAGCGGAAGAACCCCCAGGAGAACACGAGCAGGCACAGCAGGATCACGACGGCCACAGCCGCGCCCGCGCCGATGTTCGACAGCGCGAAGGCCTGCTCGTAGACATTGACGGTCAGCGTGCGGGTGCCCGCGTTGCCGCCGGTCAGCAGGAAGATGTCGTCGAACTTGTTGAAGGTCCAGATGAAGCGCAGCAGGAACAGGACCGACAAGATGCCCATCAGCATCGGCAGCGACAGGTAGCGGAACTTCTGGAACGGCGAGGCGCCGTCCATGTCCGCCGCCTCGTACATGTCGGCGTCGATCGACTGCATCCGCGCCAGGATGAACAGGAACGACAGCGGAAAGTAGCGCCAGATCTCGAACACCGTCACCATGATCAGCGCCAGCGGCCGTTCGCCGAAGAAATTGATCGCGTCGTCGGTCACGCCCATCTGGATCAGCAGCGCGTTGACCGACCCCGAGAACGGGTCGAACAGGATCACCCACGAAAACGCCACCGCGATGACCGGCGCCACATAGGGGAACAGGTAGAGACCCCGCAGCAGGCCCTGCCCGCGGAAGGATTTGTTGAGCAACAGGGCCGCGAACAGGCCCACGATCAGCGCGCCGAGCGTGCCGAACACGGTGTAGAACAGCGTCGCCCAGATCACCGTCCAGAACTCGCGCGCGTCGAAGACGTCGGTGAAATTTTCCCAGGTGAACTCGAGACTGGTCAGGATGTTGTCGGCCTCGCCGGTGACGGACACCGGCGTCGCGTCCTCGATCGCGTCCTCCAGCGCCTCGGCGTCGCCGGTCAGGACGGCCGCAATCTCCAGCGTGACGCGCCCGCCGCCGTCCAGGTCGCCGAGTGCGCAGGTCAGCGCCGCACCCTGCAGCGTGCAGCCGTCGGGCAGGCTGTCCAGCGATACCCCGTCTGGGATCGTGTCGGTCAGCACGAGGTTGGCGATCGGCTCCTGCTGGCTGGAGTTGCGGATGCGGTAGCGCAGGGTGGCGACCGGCTGGTCGGCGTCCAGCACATCCTCGCGCACCACCGGCGTGGGTGCGCGCAGGTCGGCAAGCTCCACCGGCTTCACCGAGATCCAGAACACCGCCAGCACCGGCACGACGACCACCATCATGACGCTCAGCAGCGTCGGCAGCAGCAGGCACCATGCCAGCCGTGCCTCGCGCCGGGCCAGCGGGCCGCGCCCCCTGGGCGGGGCGGCCAGCGATGCGCCGGTCGCGTGCGCGGGCACGGGCTCAGGGTTCGGGGCGGCGGTCATGCCGTGTCTCCGGGCAGGGGTGCGGGGCGGCGCAGGGCCGCCCCGAAGATGGCCGCGATCACTCGATCGCCGCCAGTTCCTCGTTCAGCAGGTCCACCGTCTCTTCCGCCGAGCGGACGCCGTCGATGAATTCGCGCACCAGCCGGTTCACGATCTGGCTGTTGATGATGTTCGAAGCCAGCGCCAGCTGCCCGTCGGCCACGCCCCAGCGCTGCGCCACGTCGAGGCCGCCGACGATCTCGTCGATCATCTCCTCGGCGTAGAGATCGCCCATCGACGTCCGCCGGTCCACACCGATGTCGAGCTGCGCCCAGGCCTCGGTGAAGGCCGCGGGGTTGTCCTCGTCGCCGCGGCGCACCGGGAACTTGCCCTCGGGCGCGATGGCGAGCGTGGCGGTGTAGCCGTCCGACATGGAGTATTCCACGAAGGACTGCGCCGCCTCGGTATCGGCGTCGGCGGTGATGCCGAAATAGCGGATGTCGGCCCAGGCCGCGCCATCGGGGTTCGACGGACCGGCGAAGTTGGTCACGATCCCGGTCAGGCCCGCCAGCTCGGACGAGGTGGGATCGTCGTTGATGGTTGGCGGCGCGTCGTCGCGCAGGCCCGCCAGCTCGTCGAGGATGAAGGGCGACCAGATGATCATCGCCGCGCGGCCCGCGAAATAGAGCTCGCGCGATTGCTGCCAGTAAAGCTCGCCCGCCGGGCTCGCCTCGGCGATGTCGCGGTAGAATTCCAGCACCTCGACGGTGGCCTCCATCTCCAGCGGCTGGAACCCGTCCGGTCCCACAGGCGAGACGCCGTTGGCAAGGAAGACGTGTTCCAGCACCTGGCTCATGAAGTTGTCGTCGATCTTGGTCGCGGCGACGAAGCCGAACATCTCGGGCGGGTTGTGCAGCGCCTCGATGGCGGCGCGGACAGCGTCGTAGCTCGTCGGCGGCTCCAGCCCCTCGGCCTCGAACAGGTCGGAGCGGTAGACGATCATCTGCGTCCAGCCGTCGACGGGCACCGAGGCCCAGCCATCCTCGACCGAGGCCATGTCAAGCGCGCCCGAGGCGAAGGTGTCGGCGCCCAGGCTCTCAATCACCTCGGTCGCCGCGTCGGCGTCGAGGATGCCGGCGTCGTACCAGGGCAGGGCGTATTGCAGCGTGTGGTAGATCACATCTGGCAGGTCGCCCGCCGCGAAGGCCGCGGTGGCCCGCGTGCCGAGGTCGGATTCCGTCACCGGGATCACCTCCACTTCGATGCCGGTCTCGGCGGTGAAGTCGGCGGCCATCGCCTCCTGACGCTGCAGCCGCTCGGGCTGTTCCTCGGTGGTCCAGAAGCGGATCGTGTCCTGGGCGGTGGCCGCGCTGGCCAGCGCCAGCACCGAGGCCGCCGTCATCAGGGCCACGCGGGCCGGGGTTTTCGTCGTGGTCATGTCAGTCCTCCCATTGGTTTTCTGTCAGGCACGTTTTGGTCACGGTCGGGGTCCGGTTGCGGTGCCGCGCCCTGCGGCACCGTGCAGACCGGGCCGGTCAACCGGTCGGATGCGCGCGGGATCAACCGGGCGGGCACGATCCGGCGCAGGTCTTCGGGCGGCGTGCCGCGGATGCGCGCGATCAGCATCGCGGCAAGCTCCCGTCCGGCGGCGCGGGTGTCCACGGCGAAGGTCGTCAGCGGCGGGTCGGCCAGCGCGGCCTCGGGGATGCCGTCGTAGGATATCACCGCCAGGTCGCGCCCGACCTCGCGCCCGGCGCGCGCCGCGGCGCGGTAGAGGCCCAGCGCCGCCAGGTCGAGGGCGCAGACCACGGCCGTGGGCGGGTCGGGGTGATCGAGCAGCCGCAGGCCGGCGTTGAACCCGTCCTCGATGGTGAAGACGCCGTCTTCCATCAGGGCCGGATCGGGCGTCACGCCCGCCTCCGCCATGCCGGCGAGAAAGCCGCCGCGCCGCAGATGCGTGTAATTGTAATCCTGCATGCCGCCGAGCCAGCCGATGCGGCGATGCCCGAAGCGCGCCAGGCGCAGGACGGCGTCGTGCATCGCATCCTCGCCGCAGATGTCGAACCAGGCGCAGCCCTGCGCGTCGCCGGTGCGCCCGTAGAGGATGAAGGGCACGGCGCGCGCGAGGCACAGCGCGATCCGCGCGTCCTGCAGCTTGGTGCGCGGCAGGATGAAGCCGTCGACCTTCCGTTCGTCGATGAGGCGCGACATGGTCGCGACCTCGTCGGCCTCGTCCTCGGCGGTGGCGACGGTCAGCGTCCAGCTTTCGAGCGAGGCGCCGCGGCTGATGCCGTCGAGGAAATCGGTCAGGAACGGCTTGTGCGCATCCGACCGGCCCGCGTTCAGCACAAGACCCAGCGAGCGGGCGCGCCCCGTGCGAATGGCCTGGGCCTGCGCCAGAGGGCGGTAGCCCATCCGCTCGGCGGCGCGGGCGACGCGCAGGCGGGTGCCTTCCGCGATATCCCCATACCCGTTGAGGGCGCGGCTTACCGTGCCTTTCGCAAGCCCCAGGTCCGCGGCAAGATCGTTGATCGTCACCCGGACTGGACCTTGCCGATGCGTCGCCTTGCTGGTCATCGCCTTGCTGGTCATCTTCCCTCTCCGAATCCGAGCATTCGGTCCGAAACCGGTTTCGGCAAGGGATTTCATCCGCGCCCCGGCGATCGCTCGGGCGGGCCGGTCGCCAAACCGTCGCTTCAGGGGCCGGTCAGATCAGCCGCCCCCGTCGGGCAGCACGACATGCGTGCCCCATCCGCGGCAGGCCTCGGCGACGGCTTGCGGCGGCGGGGCGTCGGTGTAGAACGCGTCGATCTGAGCCAGCGAGCCGATGCGGGCAGGCGCGCGGCGCTGGAATTTCGATTGATCGGCCACGAGAAAGCTGCGGCGCGCCTGTTTCAGGATCGCCTGGCTCACGCCGACCTCCTGGATGTCGTAATCGAGCATGTCGCCATCCGCGTCGAGCGCCGAGCAACTGACCACCGCGAGGTCGAACTTGAACTGCGCGATGGTCTGGGTCGTGACGGTGCCCACCAGCCCGCCATCGGACCGGCGCAGCAGGCCGCCCACCACGATGATCGCGCATTCGGGGTTTTCCACCAGGATGTTGGCGACATTCATGTTGTTGGTCAGCACCATGATCTCGCGGTGATGCATCAGCGCATGGGCCACGGCCTCGGTCGTGGTGCCGATGTTGAGAAACAGCGACGATCCGTTGGGAATGTCCTGCGCGCAGCGCGCCGCGATGGCGGCCTTGGCGGCATCGTTCAGGCCGCGCCGATCCTCGTAGCCGATGTTGGCGATGGTCGATTGCAGCACGGCGCCGCCGTGCACCCGCTCCAGCTTGCCCTGCGCGGCCAGTTCGGCCAGGTCACGGCGGATGGTCTGCAGGGTCACGTCGAAGTGCCCGGCCAGCCCCTCGACCGTGACGCGCCCGTCCCGGCGGGCGATGTTGAGAATCTCGGGCAGGCGCATGTTCTGGGACAAGACGAACTCCGGTCGTGGCGATGTCGCGCCCGAACCGCCGGACGCCGATCTTCGTTTCGCTGATCGCGGATCGCCGGGCGGGCAGGAAAAGCAGAGGAAACCCGCGCAAACCCATGGGCGGTGCGATGTTCGTTTAATGATAAAACGAAAGAAATGAACTCACAACGAAAAAAATCTTGCGCGAAGATGTTCGCTCTGCCTAGGTTTGTGAACGGGGGATGACCGTGAGGCTTGGGAGGGCCCATGGGACTGCAGCACCATCAACAATCGGGCGAAGACGCGCCGTTCGACCTTCTCATCATCGGCGGGGGGATCAACGGCTGCGGCATCGCGCGGGACGCGGCGGGGCGGGGCGCATCGGTCGTTCTGGCGGAAAAGGGCGACCTTGCGGGCGCGACCTCCTCGGCCTCGACCAAGCTGTTCCACGGCGGGTTGCGCTACCTCGAGTATTTCGAGCTGCGCCTGGTGCGCGAGTCCCTGATCGAGCGCGAGACGCTGTTGCGCGCCATGCCCCACATCAGCTGGCCGATGCGCTTCGTGCTGCCCTGGCATCCCGACATGCGGTTCGACAGCGACACGCCGACCTCGCGGCTCCTGGCGCGGCTGATGCCGTGGATGAAGGGGCGCCGCCCCGCCTGGCTGATCCGGCTTGGGCTGTTTCTCTACGACACGCTGGGCGGTCGCAAGATCCTGCCGGCGACCACCACCCTGGCCCTGACCGGACGCCCCGAGGGGGCGCCGCTGCAGGACCGGTTCCACAAGGCCTACGAATATTCCGACTGCTGGATCGAGGACAGCCGCCTGGTGATCCTCAACGCCCGCGACGCCGAGGCGCGGGGCGCCACGATCCTCACCCACAGCACCGTCGTCTCGGCCGAGGTGCACGACGGCATCTGGTCGGTCACGATCGCCGGCGAGGGGCGACGCACCACCGTGCGCGCGCGCATGCTGGTGAACGCCGCCGGCCCCTGGGCGGGCGAGGTGATCCACCGCACGCTGCGCCTCAACAGCCGCGAGAGCGTGCGGCTGGTGCGCGGCAGCCATATCGTCACCACCCGGCTCTACGATCACGACAAGTGCTACTTCTTCCAGGGCACGGACGGGCGGATCATCTTCGCCATCCCCTACGAGCACGATTTCACCCTGATCGGCACCACGGATGCCGATCACGACGATCCGAACCGCGCGCCGGTCTGCACCGATGCAGAACGCGACTATCTGTGCGCCTTCGCCAGCCAGTATTTCAAGCGGCCGGTCACGCCTGCGGATGTCGTCTGGACCTATTCAGGCGTCCGCCCGCTCTACGACGACGGCGCCAGTTCGGCCACGGCGGCGACGCGGGACTACACGCTCAAGGTCGACCGCTCGGCGGGCGCGCCGGTGCTCACCGTCTTCGGCGGCAAGATCACCACCTACCGCCGCCTGGCCGAGGCGGCGCTGGAACGGATCGCCGGCATCCTGCCGCTGGACAAGGGGCCATGGACGGCGGGCGTGCCCCTGCCGGGGGGCGATTTCCCGCATGACGGCGCACCGGCGCTGGCCGCGGGGCTGGCGCGCGACTACCCGTTCCTGACCGAGGCCTGGGCGCGCCGCCTGATCCGCGCCTACGGCACCGAGGCGCGGCAGATCCTGGGCGACGCGCGCGAAGCGGCCGATCTGGGCCGCGATTTCGGCGCCACGCTGCGCGAGGCGGAGCTGCGCTGGCTCATCACCCGCGAATACGCGCGCAGCGCCGCCGACGTGCTGTGGCGACGGGGCAAGCTGGGCCTGCGGCTCGATGCCGGGCAGGCGCGCGCGCTCGAAGACTGGATGACGACACATGCCGCCCATTCCGCGCGCGCCGCGGAATAGGGTCGGAGAGGGAGGACAGGGGATGTCGCTGATACTGGAAGGGGTTTCCAAGGTGGTGGACGGCAAGACGCATGTCCATCCGACGGACCTGACGCTGGCGCGGGGCACGATGAACGTGCTGCTGGGCCCGACGCTGGCGGGCAAGACCACGATGATGCGCCTGATGGCCGGCCTCGACCAGCCCGCGACGGGCCGCATCCTGTGGGAAGGGCACGACGTCACCGGCATGCGGGTGCAGGACCGCAAGGTGGCGATGGTCTACCAGCAGTTCATCAACTACCCCTCGATGACGGTCTACGACAACATCGCCTCGCCGTTGCGGCTGATGGGCGTGCCCCGGACGGAGCTGGACACCCGCGTGCGCGCCACGGCCGAGCTGATGCGGATGACCCCGTTCCTCGCGCGCAAGCCGCTGGATCTGTCGGGCGGCCAGCAGCAGCGCTGCGCGCTGGCGCGGGCGCTGGTGAAGGGGGCGGGCCTCGTGCTGCTCGACGAGCCGCTGGCCAATCTCGACTACAAGCTGCGCGAGGAGCTGCGCGCCGAGATCCCGCGCATCTTCGAGGAATCGGGCGCGATCTTCGTCTATGCCACCACCGAGCCGGAGGAGGCGCTGCTGCTGGGCGGCAATGTCGCGACGATGTGGGAGGGGCGGATCACCCAGTTCGGCGCGACGCCGCAGGTTTACCGCCAGCCGCGCGATGCCGTCACCGCGCGCGTCTTTTCCGATCCGCCGATGAACTTCACCAGGATCGTCAAGGCGGGCGACCGCATCAGCTTTGGCGAGGGGCAGACTGCGCCGGCCACCGGCGCGCTGTCGGGCCTGGCCGATGGCGCCTACCAGGCCGGGTTCCGCCCCGATCACCTGCACCTGGCCGCGCAGGGCCACGACGGGCTTCATTTCCGGTGCCGCCTGCGGGTGACCGAGATCACCGGCTCGGAAACCTTCATCCATCTCGACCATTCGGGCGACCGCTGGGTCGGGTTGATGCACGGGGTCCACGACCTGGAGTTCGGCGCGCCGATCGAGGTCTGGCTCGATGCCGCGCATGTCTACGTCTTCGCCGAGAGCGGCGAACTGGTCGCGCCCGCCGCCTATGCGGCCGCGGCCTGAAGGGAGGAACAATGGCACGGATCACGCTGGACAATCTGGCACATTCCTACCTGCCCAAGCCGAAGGGGGAGGAGGATTACGCGCTCAAGCAGCTCGACCACGTCTGGCGCGACGGCGAGGCCTATGCGCTGCTGGGCGCATCGGGCTGCGGCAAGTCCACGCTGCTCAACATCATCTCGGGGCTGCTGATCCCGTCGCGCGGTCGCGTGCTGTTCGACGATCGCGACGTGACGCGGCAGGACACCGTGGCGCGCAACATCGCGCAGGTGTTCCAGTTTCCGGTGGTCTACGACACGATGACCGTGGGCGATAATCTCGCCTTCCCGCTGCGCAACCGCGGCATGGACCCGGCCTTCATCGCCGAGCAGGTGCAGAAGATCGCCCGCATGATCGGGATGGAGGATGACCTGCGGCGCAAGGCGCGCGGCCTGACGGCGGATGCCAAGCAGAAGATCAGCCTCGGCCGCGGGATGGTGCGCGAGGACGTGAACGCGATCTTGTTCGACGAGCCGCTGACGGTGATCGACCCGCACATGAAGTGGGAGCTGCGCACGCAGCTCAAGGCGCTGCACAACGAGTTCGGTCACACGATGATCTATGTGACCCATGACCAGACCGAGGCGCTGACCTTTGCCGACAAGGTGGTGGTGATGCACGACGGCCGCGTGGTGCAGCTCGGCACGCCGGAGGAGCTGTTCGATGCGCCGGAACACACGTTCGTCGGCTATTTCATCGGCTCGCCGGGCATGAACCTGCTGGAGGCCGAGGTGTCGGGCCACACCGCCCATTGCGCCGGGCATGCGGTGCCGCTGGGCGGCAGCTACAAGACGCTCACCGGGCGGGTGCAGATCGGGGTGCGCCCCGAATTCGTGACGATCGCCGAGGGCGACGAGGGCCTGCCGGTGACGATCCGCCGGATCGAGGATGTGGGCCGCCACCAGATCCTGCGCGCCGAATTCGCGGGCCAGCCGGTGAACGCGATCCTGCCCGAGGGGCAGGGCGTGCCGGCCGGGGCCAACCGGCTGAGGTTCGTGCCCGACCGGGTCAATGTCTATGTCGACGACTGGCGCGTTTCGCCGCTTCATTCCGTCGCCACCACGCACAGGGAGGCCGTCTGATGGACAAGGTGCAGAACAACAAGGCGTGGTTCCTGGTGCTGCCGGTGCTGGTGCTGGTCGCCTTCTCGGCAGTGATCCCGCTGATGACGGTGGTCAACTACTCGGTGCAGGACACCTTCGGGCGCAACGTCTTCTTCTGGGAGGGCCTCGGCTGGTTCGAGAATGTCCTGACCTCCAGCCGCGTGCATGCGGCGCTGGGGCGGCAGCTGGCGTTTTCCTTCATCATCCTTGCCATCGAGATCCCGCTCGGCATCGCCATCGCGCTGTGCATGCCCAAGCGCGGGGTCTGGGCCTCGGTCTGCCTGGTGCTGATGTCGCTGCCGCTGCTGATCCCGTGGAACGTGGTGGGCACGATCTGGCAGATCCTCGGGCGGACCGACATCGGGCTTCTGGGCTACACGCTCGACCAGTTCGGCATCACCTGGAACTACGCGCGCAATCCCGTGCACGCCTGGGTCACGGTGGTGATGATGGACGTCTGGCACTGGACCTCGCTGGTGGCGCTGCTGGCCTATGCCGGGCTACAATCCATCCCGCAGGCGTACTACCAGGCCGCCCGGATCGACCAGGCCAGCCGCTGGAAGGTGTTTCGCTACATCGAGTTGCCGAAGATGCAGGGCGTGCTGCTGATCGCGATCCTGCTGCGCTTCATGGACAGTTTCATGATCTATACCGAACCCTTCGTCGTCACCGGCGGCGGGCCGGGCAGCGCCACCAGCTTCCTGTCGATCGACCTGGTGAAGACCGCGCTGGGGCAGTTCGACCTCGGGCCGGCCGCCGCCTTCTCGATCATGTATTTCCTCGTGATCCTGCTGGTGAGCTGGGTGTTCTACACGGTGATGACCAATCTCGACAAGTCGGAGGGCAGGTGATGACCGCAACGACCGACACGCCCGCTGCAACCACCCGCGCGTTTTCGCTGCCCAAGGTCCGGGTCCGCCATGTGGCCATGGTGCTGTACCTGCTGTTCATGCTGGTCCCGATCTACTGGCTGGTGAAGATGAGCTTCCAGACCAACCGCGAGATCCTGGGCGCCTTCACGCTCTGGCCGCAAAACCCGACGCTCGACAACTACCGCGTCATCCTGACCGACGCGTCGTGGTACATGGGCTATGTGAACTCCATCACCTATGTGGGGATGAACACGGTCCTGTCGCTGGCGGTGGCGCTGCCGGCCGCCTATGCCTTCAGCCGCTACCGCTTCATCGGCGACAAGCACCTGTTCTTCTGGCTGCTGACCAACCGGATGGCGCCGCCGGCGGTCTTCGCGCTGCCGTTCTTCCAGCTCTATTCCTCCGTCGGGCTCTTCGACACCCATATCGCCGTGGCGCTGGCGCACACGCTGTTCAACGTGCCGCTGGCGGTCTGGATTCTCGAAGGCTTCATGCGCGGCGTGCCCAAGGAGATCGACGAGACCGCCTATATCGACGGCTATTCCTTTCCGCGGTTCTTCGTGAAGATCTTCATGCCGCTGATCGCGTCCGGCATCGGCGTCGCCGCGTTCTTCTGCTTCATGTTCTCCTGGGTGGAGCTTTTGCTGTCGCGCACGCTGACGGCGGTGAACGCGCAGCCCATCGCCTCGATCATGACGCGCACGGTCTCGGCCTCGGGCCTCGACTGGGGGGTGCTGTGCGCCGCGGGGGTGCTGACCATCATTCCCGGCGCGCTGGTGATCTATTTCGTCCGCAACTACATCGCCAAGGGCTTTGCCCTCGGCCGCGTGTGACAGGGGGAGAGTGACCATGAACCTGCAATGGATGGCATGGACGACGCCCACGGCGATCTTCTTCGCGGTGATCGCCTGCCTGCTGGTGCTGTTCACCTTTCTGGCCGCCCGATACCCCGAGACGCCGCGCGTCGGCGTGCTGAGGATCGAGACGACACGGGGCGACAGGCTGTTCATCACGCTGCTGGGATCGGCCTTCCTCAACGCGGGATGGCTGGCGATGAGCGGCCTGCCGCAAGGGTGGGCCCTGGGGATTTGCGCGCTTTATGCCGTGGCGGTGTTCCGCTGGGTGTGAGGGGTGCAAAAGGCGTGCATGTCCGAAACCGGGGGCTACGCCCGGAACTGCGTCGCGGACAGGCACAGACGAAAGACCGGTTCAATCCAAGGGAGGATATCACATGAACCAGATGACACGAACATCAACCGCGCTTGCCATGGCGCTGACAGCGATGGGGTCCCCGGCATTCGCCGACATGGATGCCGCGCGGGCGTTCCTGGACGAGCATATCGGCGAGCTTTCGGCCCTGACCCGCGAGGAGCAGGAGGCCGAGATGCAATGGTTCATCGACGCCGCGGCCCCGCATGCCGGCATGTCGATCAACGTGGTGTCGGAAACGATCACCACCCATGAATGGGAAAGCAACGTTCTTGCCCCCGCCTTCACCGCGATCACCGGCATCGAGGTGACGCACACGCTGATCGGCGAGGGCGACGTGGTCGAACGTCTGCAGACCCAGATGCAGACCGGCGAAAACGTCTTCGACATGTACATCAACGACGCCGACCTGATCGGGACGCACTGGCGCTACCAGCAGGCCCGCAACCTGACCGAGTGGATGGAAGGCGACGGGGCGGACTTCACCAACCCCAACCTGAACCTCGACGATTACATCGGGCTTGCCTCCGCCACCGGGCCGGACGGGCTTTTGTACCAGCTTCCGGTGCAGCAGTTCGCCAACCTCTACTGGTTCCGCCACGACTGGTTCACCGACCCCGAGATCATGTCGGATTTCGAGGAGGAATACGGCTACGAGCTTGGCGTGCCGGTGAACTGGGCCGCCTACGAGGATATCGCCGCCTTCTTCACCGGGCGCGAGATCGACGGGGAAACCGTCTACGGCCACATGGACTACGGCCGTCGCGATCCCTCGCTCGGCTGGCGCTTCACCGATGCCTGGCTGTCGATGGCCGGCGCCTCGGACCTCGGCCTGCCGAACGGGGTTCCGGTCGACGAATGGGGCATCCGCGTCAACGAGAACTTCCAGCCTGTGGGCTCGTGCATGGCCCGCGGCGGGGCCACCAACAGCCCGGCGGCGGTCTATTCGATCGAGCGTTACGTCGACTGGCTGAACAACTACGCCCCGCCGGAAGCGGCCGGGATGAACTTCTCGGAATCCGGCCCCGTGCCGGCGCAGGGCAACGTCGCCCAGCAGGTGTTCTGGTACACTGCCTTCACCGCCGACATGGTGGCCGACGGTCTGCCGGTGGTGAACGAGGACGGCACGCCGCGCTGGCGCATGGCTCCCTCGCCGCATGGCGCCTACTGGCAGGAGGGCATGAAGGTCGGCTACCAGGACGTCGGCTCCGCCACGATCCTGGAATCCACTCCGGTCGACCGGGCGCAGGCGGCCTGGCTCTACGCGCAGTTCATCTCCTCGATGACCGTCGACGTGGCCAAGTCGCATTACGGCCTGACCTTCATCCGCGACAGCACGATCAACCACGAGAGCTTCACCGAGCGCGCGCCGCGCCTGGGTGGCCTGGTGGAGTTCTACCGCTCGCCCGAGCGCGAGCTGTGGACCGACACCGGGTTCAACGTGCCGGATTATCCGCGTCTGGCGCAGCTGTGGTGGCAGTACATCGGGGATGCCTCCTCGGGGGCCAGCACGGCGCAGGAAGCGCTCGACGGGCTCTGCGCCGAGCAGGAAGCGGTGATGGACCGTCTGGAACGCTCCGGCGTGCAGGGCGACATCGGCCCGCTCCTGAACGAGGAGCAGGACCCGGACTACTGGCTGGAGCAGCCCGGCGCCCCCTGGCCGCAGCTGGAGGACGAGCGTGGCGAGCCCATGACCGTCGCCTATGAAGAGCTGATCCGCCGCTGGACGGAGTGACGACAGCCGCCGGGGCCGCAAAGGCGCGGTCCCGGCGCGCCCCACAGGCCGCAAGGCCAAGGGTTACGGCCGCGGCCCGAACGGACGCGGCCGTTTCCAGTGACACCGGGGCATGACCCGGCCGCCGGAGGGACGACACGGATGACCCATATCCTCGCGCGCGATCAGGGCAGCGCTTCGCGCCCCGGCAGGGGTGTCGACGGCGCGACACCGGCGGTGCCGGGCGCATGACCCTCGCCCCCTTCAGCTTTGCGACCGCCGGCCTCATCCGCTTCGGGCGCGGCACGCTTGCCGAGGTCGCGCCCTACGCGCTCGCACGCGCGCGCCGCATCCTCCTGGTGCGCAGCGCCTCGGTCGCGGCAGCCGACGATCTTGTCCGGACGCTGGGACGGCAGGCCGCGGTTCTCGAGATCGTCGTGCGCGGTGAACCGGATCTGCCGGGGGTTCTGGCGGGGTGCGACACGGCGCGGCCCTTCGCCCCCGATCTGGTCATCGCCATCGGTGGCGGCGCGGTGATCGACCATGGCAAGGCCCTTGCCGCGCTGGTGCCGGCGCCGCACGGACCGCTGCGCTATCTCGAGGTCGTGGGAGAGGGGCGCCCGCTCGACGCGGCGCCGCTGCCGCTGGTCGCGATCCCGACCACCGCCGGGACCGGGTCGGAGGTCACGCGCAACGCGGTCATCCAGGTGCCGGAGGCCGCCCGCAAGGTGAGCCTGCGAGACCCGCGCCTTTATCCGGCCCTCGCCATCGTCGATCCGGCCCTCGCCGCCTCCTGCCCGCGGCAGGTGGCGCTTGCCTCGGGGCTCGACGCGGTGACGCAGGTCATCGAGCCCTTTGTCAGCACGCGGGCGACCCCGGTGACCGACGCCTTGTGCCGCGAAGCGATCCCGCGCGGGCTGTCGGCATTGCACCGCCTGATGGACAGGCCCGACGATCAGGCCTGGGACGAGATGGCGCTGACCAGCCTCATCGGCGGCATCGCGCTGGCGCAGGCCGGGCTTGGGGCCGTGCATGGGCTGGCCGGGGTGATCGGCGGCCTGACCGGCGCCGCGCATGGGGCGATCTGCGGAACCCTGCTGCCGCAGGTCTTGCAGGCGAACCGGGACCGGGCGGCGCCCGGGTCACCCGTGCGGGATCGACTCGACTGGATTGTCGGGTGCATCGCGGAGCTGCATGGCGATCTTGCCGGTCTGGCGCGCTGGGCCCGGGAGTGCGGGCTGCCGCGGCTTGCCGATCTCGGTCTGCGGCCCGAGGACCATGCGCGGGTGGTTACCGAAGCGCGGTCCTCCTCGTCCCATGCCACCAACCCCGCGGATCTGGACGACGCGACGCTGGGCGCGATCCTCGCGCGCGCCTGACGTTTCGCCCCGGCGCCGGGATCGACGTCCTTCCCTGCACCGGGCCCTTGGCGCGCCGGGCCGCGCGGATCGCCCTGGCTCCTGCACCCTGCGGGAAAAGGCCCCGCGGGGTACAGGCGGGACCACCCCGGTCAGAAGATGAAGTCGCTGTTGTCCAGATCGGCGATGTTGACGCCGGCGAGGAAGATCGAGCTGCCGGCGTCGGTGGCGATCTGCACGCCGCCGCCGAAGGATGTCACCGCGCCCGAGCCGAAGAGGCTGGCGTAGTCGGTGATCCCGGGGGCGAAACCGATGCCCGACAGGTCGATCTTCTCCAGCGCGTTCGTCGCCTCGAAATCGTGGATCGTGTCGTTGCCGTGCCCATCGGCGAAGACGAAGATATCGGCGTTGAAGTTGCCCCAGAGCGCGTCATCGCCGGCGCCGCCGACGATCGTGTCGAAGCCCGCGCCGCCGCGCAGCTCGTCGTCGCCCGCGTCGCCCATCAGCAGGTCGTTGCCCG
>Ga0008835_100820_pt1 | contig 21670 bp, 23 predicted proteins | sample HotLakConsoUCCRE_FD_62215 | JGI IMG/M metagenome (GOLD analysis project Ga0008835, IMG submission 62215) | Hypersaline microbial mat communities from Hot Lake, Washington, USA - Hot Lake Consortium UCC-RE (Hybrid Assembly) ... | reverse complement strand
ACCCGCTCCTGACGCCTGACCGGCAGCGTGGACGGGCCAGAAAAAGGGCGCTCCCGATCCGGATCGGGAGCGCCCTTTTTCTGGCCCGTCCACGCTGCCGGTCAGGCGTCAGGAGCGGGTGAACGTGCCGCGCGCGATGTCGTCGATATCGCCGCGAACGAGGCCCAGGTCGTCAAGTTCCCGGTCGGTGAGGGCCGACAGGCTCTTGCGGGTGACGCGGGCGTCGTTCCAGGCGGCGATCCTGCCGACGAGATCGGCAAGAACACGGGTGGCGCCGAAGCCGGCGCCCAGGGGGCGGTGGGTCATAATGGCCATCGGTCAAATCCTTTGTCTTCCGATCGTCGGTTTCCGAACGCGGATGCCTGCGAAATGTGCACCCTGCGAACAATCGGCATCTAGAGAGCCGGAATGCGTCACACAAGCCGAGTTTCTGCATGGGTCTCATGCAAATCCTGCATGACGCCAAATGCCCGCAAAGCTCCATAAAACATGGCAAAATTCCGCCGATCGGTGTCGCGTTCGGACCGTCAGATGGCGCATTCCGCCCGCCCGTTTCCGACATGATCCAAAAGCGACCTCGCGCCTCCTGAAACGGACCGCGGCCTAGGCAATGTTCGCCTTTCGTGCTAGTGATGCACAAAGGCCGCAGCAAGCGGCCGTGGTTCGGGCAAGGCGGGCGGGGTCAGGCGGATGCGGATTATCGGGATCGACCCGGGGCTCAGATGTCTCGGCTGGGGCGTGATCGAGGCCGACGGCCCGCGCCTGCGCCACATCGCCAACGGCCAGTGCCTGAGCGGCACCGGCGATCTCGCGCAGCGGCTGCTGGCGCTCTACCTCCAGCTGACGGACGTGATCTTGCGCCACGCGCCCGAGGCGGCGGCGGTGGAACAGACCTTCGTCAACCGCGACGGCGCCGGCACGCTGAAGCTGGGGCAGGCGCGCGGCATCGCCATGCTGGTCCCGGCGCAGGCCGGGCTGATCGTGGCGGAATATGCGCCCAACGCGGTGAAGAAGACGGTCGTGGGCGTGGGCCATGCCGAGAAGCATCAGGTCGAACACATGGTGCGCCTGCAACTGCCGGGCTGTGCCCCCGCAGGCCCCGACGCCGCCGATGCGCTCGCCATCGCGATCTGCCACGCCTTCCACGCCCAGACCGCCGGGCGGCTGGCGCAGGCGATCGGGGCCGCATCATGATCGGCAAGCTCACCGGGCGGGTGGACTACAAGGCCGCCGACCATGTGCTGCTCGACGTGGGCGGGGTGGGCTACACGGTGCATTGCTCCGAGCGCACGCTTGCCGCCCTTCCGGGGCCGGGACAGGTGGCGGCGCTCTATACCGAGCTGCTGGTGCGCGAGGATCTGCTGCAGCTCTTCGGCTTTCTCACGCCCTATGACCGCGAATGGCACCGGCTCCTGACCACGGTGCAGGGCGTGGGCGCCAAGGCCTCGATGGCCATCCTCGGCACGCTGGGGGCCGAAGGCGTGGCGCGCGCCATCGCCATCGGCGACTGGGCCTCGGTCAAGGCCGCGCCGGGGATCGGCCCGAAACTGGCGCAGCGCGTGGTCAACGAGCTGAAGGAGAAGGCGCCGGGCGCGATGGCGCTGGGCGGCACGATGGGGCAGGCCATGGGCACCGCACCCGACCCGCTGATCGACGCCGACCGCCGGCCCGAAGCACCCGCTACGGCCGCGCCGATCCCCTCCTTCGGCGCGGCGCAGGCGGATGCGCTCTCGGCGCTCACGAACCTCGGATATGCCCCCTCAGAGGCCGCCCGCGCCGTGGCCGAGGCGGCGGGCGCCAACGCCGACACCGACACCGGCGCCCTGATCCGCGCGGCCCTGCGCCTGCTGGCGCCGAAGGAGTAGGGGGGTGGCGTGGATGGCACGCCTCAGCCATAGATGAGCGTGATGACCGACCCCGATCCCACGCTCCGCCCCGCGCCCTTGCCCGAGGATGCCGACCGCGCCCTGCGCCCGCAGACGCTTGGCGATTTCATCGGCCAGGCCGAGGCGCGGGCGAACCTCGGCGTGTTCATCGAAAGCGCCCGCCGCCGGGGCGAGGCGATGGACCATGTGTTGTTCCACGGGCCCCCCGGCCTCGGCAAGACGACGCTGGCGCAGATCATGGCGCGCGAACTGGGGGTGGGGTTTCGCATGACCTCCGGCCCGGTGCTGGCGCGCGCGGGCGACCTGGCGGCGATCCTGACCAATCTCGAGGCGCGCGACGTTCTGTTCATCGACGAGATCCACCGCCTGAACCCGGCGGTGGAGGAGGTGCTCTATCCCGCGCTCGAGGATTTCGAGCTCGACCTCGTGATCGGCGAAGGCCCGGCCGCGCGCACCGTGCGGATCGAGCTGCAGCCCTTCACGCTGGTCGGCGCGACGACGCGGATGGGCCTGCTGACCACGCCGCTGCGCGACCGCTTCGGCATCCCGACCCGGCTGCAGTTCTACACCACCGAGGAATTGACCCGCATCGTCGCGCGCGGCGCGCGCCTGACGGGCATCGACGCCGACGCCGAGGGCGTGGCCGAGATCGCGGGCCGGGCGCGCGGCACGCCGCGGATCGCCGGGCGCCTTCTGCGCCGGGTCATCGACTTCGCCCTGGTCGAGGGCGACGGGCGGCTGACGCAGGCCATCGCCGACAGCGCGCTGACGCGGCTGGGGGTCGATCACCTGGGCCTCGACGGCGCCGACCGGAGGTATCTCGCGCTCATCGCCGAGAACTATGCCGGCGGGCCGGTGGGGGTGGAAACGCTGTCGGCGGCGCTGTCGGAAAGCCGCGACACGCTGGAGGAGGTGATCGAGCCGTTCCTGCTGCAACAGGGCTTGATCGCGCGCACGCCGCGTGGCCGGATGCTGGCGCACAAGGGCTGGACCCACCTCGGCCTTGCCGCGCCGCCTGCGCCGGGGCAGGGCGATCTGTTTTGAAAGGGCTGCCGATGTACCGTGTCATGCTGTTCTGCCTCGCTGTCCTTTTGCCGATCGCGGCGCAGGCGGAGGTGCCGGCGGGCAACTTCCACAGCCTCGCGACGCGGCACGGCATGATCGACATTCGCGGCAACGCCCCCCAGGAGCGGCTGTACTGGAACGGCCGGATCATTCCCGGACTCGAGGACGGGTATCTGTCGATCATCGGCGCCTGGGGCCGGGCGGAGGAAGATTTCGATTGGGTCATCGTCACGCATTACGGCGGCGGCAACGCCTGCGATCCGCCCTATCACGCCCTGCGTGTCGCGGACGCCGGCGTGACGGTCAGCCCCCCGATCGGTGGCTGCGTCTGGCCGCTGCGCGATCTGCGGGTGGAGCCGGGCCGGATCGAGCTGGACCTGCCCGGCCGCGCCCTAGACGTCGAGCTGGAGACGTTCGTCTGGGATGGCGCCACGCTGACCCGGACGCCGCGCATGCAGCCCCCGGCGCCCGCCGCGGGATCGGGCGCACAAGTGACGCGGTGGATCGGGTCGCATCCCCACAGCATCTTCGAAGATCCGTCCGAACGGGCGCGCTTTGCCCAGATCCTCGCTCCGGGCCTCATCGACGACCTGGCCACCTCGGTTTCGGTCGCCAACCCGGTGACGCAGCAGGGCGACTGGGTGATCGGGCAGGGTTGTTTCCCGCATCGGTGCAATCTGCAGCGCGGGCTCTGGGCCATCCGCATCGGCGACGGCGCAACGGGGGCGGCGTTGCTGGCGCGGGATGGACCGGACCGGATCTTCGGCCATGCCGCGACCGACCCGATCCTGCGCGCCGCCGTGGCGGCCCATGCCCTCTAGATCGGCCGGAACGCCATGACAGACACCACGCTCGTCCCGCTCACGCCCGAACAGGTGACGGCCTTCTTCACCCGCGCCGACGGGCAGTTCCTGTTCGCGCGCTGGGGGCGGCCCATCGTGCCGGTGGTCTTCGGGGTCGAGGAGGCGACGGTGTCCATCCTCAAGGGCGCGATCGAGGCGGTGGTGGCGCTGGCCGCACACAAGATGGCCGAGACAGACCCGGAGCTTGGCGCCAACCTGATGGTGTTCTTCCTGCGCGACTGGGCCGAGTTGCGCGAGACGCCCAATCTCGACCGGCTGATCCCGGATCTGGCCCAGACGGTGGACCGGCTCGACCAGGCCGATGCCAACCAGTACCGCGCCTTCCGCTTCGACGCGGAGGGTGGGATCAAGGCGGCCTTCGTCTTCGTGCGCATGGATGCCGCCCTCTCGGCGGTGCCGGCCGAAAGCATCGCGCTCAGCCAGGTCGTGCAGACGATCCTCCTGTGGTCGGACACGGCGTTCCTGGGCACCTCGCCGCTCGCCATCCTGCGCGAGGGCGGGCCCGCGATCCTCAAGCCGCAGATCGCCGACCTGATCCGCGCCGCCTACGACCCGGTCCTGCCGGTCGCGGCGACGGACCCCGCCCATGCGCTGCGCCTCGTTGCGCGGCTCCAGCGGCTCAGGGGCGGCCAGCAATGACCCACATCTGGCCCATCCGCGTCTACTACGAGGACACCGATCTTGCCGGGATCGTCTACTACGCCAACTACCTGCGCTTCATCGAACGGGCGCGGTCCGAAATGGTGCGGACGGCCGGCATCGACCAGGCCGCGATGCAGGCGGCAGGGCTTGTCTTCGCCGTCCGCCGCCTCGAGGCCGAGTACCTGAGCCCGGCGAAATACGATGACCTGCTCGAGGTGCGCACGCGGCTTGCGACCCTGAAGGGCGCGAGTTTCGACATGACGCAGGAGGTATGGCGCGGGGCGCGTTTGCTGTTTCGTGCCCGCGTGGCCATCGTGGTGCTGAATGCACAAGGCCGCGCCACGCGGCTTCCGGCGGAAAGCCGCGCAAGGCTTGCGACCCTCGCGGCGAATGTCGGCGCCTGACAGAGAAGTGTTCGCAATCCCTCTTACAACCTGATAAACTTTGACCTTAATGAGGCGTGAAACTGCGCCCGATTGGCATTGGGGCCGGGGCAGAGGACGACAAAGACCGCCATGGAAACCGAAACGCTCGCTCTGGCGCAGGAGGCGGATTATACCGTCATTGCGCTTTTCTTTCGCGCCACCCTGATCGTTCAGCTGGTCATGATCGGCTTGATCGTGGCCTCCGTCTGGGTATGGGCCGTGACCTTCACCAAGGTCAACATGTTCCGCCGTGCGCGGACCAATGCCACGGCCTTTGATGCCGCCTTCTGGGCGGGCGAGCCGCTGGACGAATTGTACGACCAGATGGCCGATGCCCCGGGCAGCGCCTACGAACGGGTCTTCGTCGCAGGCATGACCGAATGGCGCCGGTCGCTGCGCGATGACGGCGGGCTGATCCCCGGCGTGCAGCAGCGCGTCGACCGCTCGATGGATGTGGCGATCGCGCGCGAAAGCGAACGCTGGACGCAGGGCCTCACCTTCCTGGCCACCACCGGCTCCACCGCGCCGTTCGTGGGCCTCTTCGGCACGGTCTGGGGTATCATGCGGTCGTTCCAGGAGATCGCGATTTCCGGCAACACCTCGCTGGCCGTCGTGGCCCCCGGCATCGCCGAGGCACTGCTGGCCACCGGCCTGGGCCTGCTGGCGGCGATCCCGGCCGTGATACTCTACAACAAGCTCAGCGCCGATGCCGACAGCCTCGTCGGCGGTCTCGAAGGCTTTGCCGACGAGTTCTCCACCCTCCTGTCGCGGCAGCTTGACTGATGGGCGTTTCCGTCTCCAAGGGCAGCGGCACGCGCCGCCGGGGCCGGAGCCGGCGCGCCGGGCTGCGCCCGATGTCCGAGATCAACGTCACGCCCTTCGTCGACGTCATGCTGTGCCTGCTGATCATCTTCATGGTCGCGGCGCCGCTGATGACCGTGGGCGTGCCGATCGACCTGCCCGACACCTCGGCCGAGGCGCTTCCGACCGAGAACGAGGAACCGCTGACCGTCACCCTGTCGCCCGACGGCGAGGTGCTGATCCAGACCACCGCCGTGCCGACGGACGAACTGGTGTCGCGCCTGCAGGCCGTCGCCTCGGAACGCGAGTCGACCCGGATCTTCCTGCGCGCCGACGGCGCCATTCCCTACGAGGATGTGATGCGTGTCATGGGGGCGTTGAACGCCGGCGGTTTCCGCGAGATCGGGCTGGTGACCGACGCTGGCGGTCCGCGGCTCGACGGCGGAGAGTGAGGGGGGGCAATCGCAATGCGCCGGTCCCTCTACGCATCCACGGCGATCCATGCCGCGCTGCTCCTTTGGGTGGCGATCGGCGACTCGCTGTTTCGCGACAGGTCCGACCCGACCTTCGAGGTGACCGGCGTGACGATCATGTCGACGGCGGAGTTCGAGGCGATGACCGCTGCCGTCGCGCCGCCGCCCGCCGCGGAGGAAAGCGCGCCCAGCCCCGAACCGGAGCCTGAGCCCGAACCGGAGCCTGAGCCCGAACCGGAGCCTGAGCCCGAGCCTGAGCCTGAGCCCGAACCGGAGCCTGAGCCCGAACCCGAGCCCGAACCGGAGCCCGAACCGCAGCCCGAGCCGACCCCGCCGGGCGAGACCACCGACACCATCGCGCCGCCGGCGCCCCCGTCCGGCGCGCCGGACCTGCCGCCCGACGCGCGCCCGACGGTGCGCCCGGCCGATCGCATCGCGCCCCTTCCCGCGCCCGCGCCAGAGGAGGATGTGGAGGTCGCCCCCGAGGTGGTCGAGGATGCGGCCGAGCCCGAACCGGCGGAGACCGTGACGGAGGCGGAACCCGAATCCGCCCCCGAGGAGGCGACGACCGAGATCATCACCGAGGCCGAAACACCCTCTGGTGGCCCGCTTGGGCCGGTCGCGTCGATCCGGCCGCCGGCGCGGCCTGCGCGGCCCGAACCGGCCGAGACGCCGGCCCCTGCGCCCGATCCCGACCCCGTACCCGAGGCGACAGCCGAGACCGCGCCGGAGCCGACGCCGGACCCCGATCCGGCGCCCGCCTCCGACCCGCTGGCCGATGCCATCGCCTCGGCCGTGGCCGATGCGGTCAACGAGCCTGCGCCGCCCGCGCAACCGTCCGGCCCACCGCTGAGCGCGGGCGCGCGCGACGGCTTCCGCGTCGCGGTGCAGGCCTGCTGGAACGTCGGTTCGCTCAGCACCGAGGCACAGGGCACCACCGTCGTCGTGGGCTTCGACATGACCCGCGAGGGCCGCCCGGTCGAAGGCTCGCTGCGCCTTGTCTCCTTCGAGGACGGCAGCGAGGGAGCTGCGCAGCAGGCCTACGAGGCCGCCCGCCGCGCGATCCTGCGCTGCGGGGCCAATGGCTACGGCCTGCCCGCCGAAAGCTACGATCACTGGCGGCAGGTCGAACTGATCTTCAACCCCGAGGGGATGCGGCTGAGATGACCCGGCCCCATTTCCCAGTCATAATTCCAACCGAAACCCGCGTCGCGCGGCAGGAGGTGTCTTCATGTTGACCCGTCGCTCCCTACTTCTCACCGGTTCCGCCCTGGCGGCGGCGCCACTGCTTCCCGCCCGCGCCCGGGCGCAGACCGGGCCGCTCAGGCTCGAGATCACCGAGGGCGTGATCGAACCGCTGCCCTTCGCGATCCCCACCTTCATCGCCCGCAACGGCGGCGCGGCGGATGCCGCGGCCGACATCACCCGGGTGATCGCCGCCGACCTGCGCGGCACCGGGCTGTTCCGCCAGATCCCCGACAGCGCGCATATCTCTACCGTCACCAGCTTCGACGCGCCGATCCAGTACGACGACTGGCAGGCGATCAACGCGCAGGCGTTGATCATCGGCGAAGTCGAGGAATCGGGCGATCGGCTGACCGTGCGCTTCCGGCTGTTCGACGTGTTCTCGGGCCAGCCGCTGGGCGAGGGGCTGCAATTCGTCGGCGCCCGCGACGGCTGGCGGCGCATGGCGCACAATGTCGCCGATCAGGTCTACGAGCGGATCACCGGCGAGGGCGGCTATTTCGACACCCGCGTCGTCTTCGTGCACGAGGAAGGGCCGAAGAACGCGCGGCTCAAGCGCATCGCGCTGATGGATTACGACGGCGCGAACGTGCAGTTCCTGACCGACAGCCGCAACCTCGTGCTGGCACCCCGCTTCAGCCCCACGGGCGACCGGATCATCTACACCAGCTATGAGTCCGGCCAGCCGCGCGTCTACCTGATGGATATCGCCAACCTGCAGCCGCGCCCGCTGGAGGCTGTGTCCGAAGGCAACATGACCTTCTCGCCGCGATTCACGCCCGATGGCAGCAGCGTCGTGTTCTCGATGGAGCAGGGCGGCAATTCCGACATCTACCGCGTCAGCGTGGGCGGCGGCGGGCGCACGCAGCTGACCAACGCGCCCTCGATCGAGACCGCGCCGTCCTTCTCGCCCGACGGCAGCCAGATGGTGTTCGAAAGCGACCGCAGCGGCGGCCAGCAGGTCTATGTGATGCCCGCCAGCGGCGGCGAGCCGCGCCGGATCAGCCAGGGAACGGGCCGCTACGGCACCCCGGTCTGGTCGCCGCGCGGCGACTACATCGCCTTCACCAAGCAGGAGGGCGGCCGTTTCCACATCGGCGTGATGCGCACCAACGGATCCGAGGAACGGCTGCTGACCGCCTCCTTCCTCGACGAGGGACCGACCTGGGCGCCGAACGGCCGGGTGCTGATGTTCACCCGCGAAACCGCAGGTGCGGATGGCGCCCCGGCGGTCTATTCGGTGGATATCTCGGGGCGCAACCTGCAACGCGTCGCCACCCCCGGCATGGCGTCGGACCCGTCGTGGTCGCCCCGTCTGTCCTGAGCCCCCGCCCATCCCCGCATGGACGCCGTGCCGCCGGCCATGCTAAGTTGATCGAAAGAACAAGGACCCGAGCATCATGACCCTTCGCATCCGCGCTACGGCGCTCATCCTCATCGCCGCGCTGTCTCTGTCGGCCTGTGCCCGCGGTGGCATGACCGATGGCACAGACGGCGCCGGCTTCGGCCCCGGCGGTGCCGGATCGGCCTCCGACCCGGCCAGCGTCGCCTTCTTCAACCAGTCGATCGGCGACCGAGTGCTGTTCGCCGTCGACCAGTCGACGCTCAGCGCCGAGGCGCAGTCGATCCTCGCCGCACAGGCGCAGTGGCTGCTCAGCAATCCCGAATACGTCGCCCTTGTCGAAGGCCATGCCGACGAGCAGGGCACGCGCGAATACAACCTTGCCCTCGGCGCCCGCCGCGCGTCGGCCGTGCGCGACTACCTGGTGTCGCAAGGCGTGCCCAACAGCCGCCTGTCCACCGTCAGCTACGGCAAGGAACGCCCGCTCGAGATCTGTTCGGACGAAGCCTGCTACAGCCAGAACCGTCGTGCCGTCACGGTGGTCTCGGCCGGTACGGGGGTCTGATCCGATGCGGCGTGCGCTGGTTCTTGGCCCCGTTCTGGCCCTGTGTCTCGGGGTGACCGCGCCGATGGCCACGGCGCAGGACAGGTCGCAGTCGCTTGCCGACATCCGGCAGGAACTGTCGGTCCTCTATGTCGAGATCCAGAGGCTGCGCGGCGAGTTGAACACCACCGGCGGCGTGCAGGGCTCGGGCGGGGGCGGCACGTTGCTGTCGCGCGTCGATGCCATCGAGGCTGAATTGCGCCGCCTGACCGGCCTGACGGAGGAGCTTCAGATCCGCATCGACCGCGTGGTGTCGGACGGCACCAACCGGATCGGCGATCTGGAGTTTCGTCTCTGCGAGCTGGAAGACGATTGCAATGTCGGCTCCCTGGGCGAAACGCCCAGCCTCGGCGGCGTCGAGGTGCAGCAGGGCGCGGGTTCCTTCGCGCCCTCCACCCCGTCCGAGCCGGGCGGTGCCAACATGGCGGTCGCCGAACAGGGCGATTTCGACCGGGCGCGCGCCGCCTACGAGAGCGGCGACTACGCCAACGCGGCGCAGCTGTTCGAAACCTTCACCATGACCTATCCCGGCGGCCCGATGTCGGCCGAGGCGCATTACCTGCGTGGCCAGTCCGAGGCGCAGCAGGGCGCGTGGAGCCGCGCGGCGCGCGCCTATCTCGATGCCTTCACCGCCAACCCCGAAGGCACGCGCGCACCCGCGGCGCTGTTGCAACTGGGCAGCGCGCTGGCCGAACTGGGCCAGACCGACGAGGCCTGCCTGACGCTGGGCGAGGTGCGCTTGCGCTACCCGTCGGACCCTGCGGCGGTCGAAGCCGCCTCGGTCCGGTCGCGTCTCGGCTGTTCGTGACTCCACAAGGCGGTCTCGAGGCCCGGTTCGCCGCCCGCATGGGGGCGCTGCTGGGCCCCGATTTCCCCACTCGGATCGCGCTGGCCGTGTCCGGCGGCGGCGACAGCATGGCGATGCTGGCGCTGGCGCATGGCTGGGCGCGGGTCATGGGCGTGGGCCTGGCGGTGGTCACGGTCGATCACGGCCTGCGCGACGGCAGCGCGGCCGAGGCGGCGATGGTGGCACGCGAATGCGCCGCCCTTGGGCACGCGCACGCCACCCTGCGCTGGCACTGGGACGGCACCGGCAATCTGCAGGACGCGGCGCGCGACGCGCGGCTGCGGCTGATCGACGGCTGGCGCGGCGACATCGCGCATGTGCTCTTTGCCCATACCCGTGACGATCAGGCCGAAACCGTGCTGCTGCGCCTTGCGCGCGGATCGGGGGTGGACGGGCTTTCCGCCATGTCGGACCGGCGCCGTGTCACCCCGGCCACGCCCGCGCGCGGCTTCTGGCAGATCCGGCCCCTGCTGGAGGAGGCGCGGGCGGACCTGCGCCACCACGCCGATACCCTGCGGCTGCCCTATGTCGACGACCCGTCGAACGACGATCCCCGCTTTCAGCGCGTGCGCGCCCGGCAGGCGCTGGCGGTGCTGGCCGATCTGGGGGTGACACCCGAGGCATTGAGCGATACCGCGCGGCGCCTGACCCGCGCGCGCGACGCCCTGGTGGCCCGCGCCGTGTCGGTGCTGCCCGACCTGCTGCGGTCCGGTGCCGGGGATGGCGCCGATCTTGTCATCGACCGCGACACGCTGGGCGCGCTGGAACGCGACACGCAGATGCGCGTGCTTGCCGCGGCGCTGCAATGGGTCGGCGGAACGATCTACCGCCCGCGGGCCGCCGCGCTGGAGGGGCTGCTCGACCGGGCGCTGGCCGGCGCCGGCGGAACGCTGCAGGGCGCGCAGCTTGCCGTCGGGCGCACCGAGATCCGCATCTTTCGGGAGTATCAGGCCGTGCACAAGACCGTGACGACGGCCGGCGCGGCCACGCTGTGGGACGGCATGTGGGAGGTGGCGGGCCCGGCGGTCGACGGGTTCGACGTGCGCGCCCTCGGCCCCGAGGGATGGGCGCAGATCCCGGAAAAAGCGCGTGCAGCGGTGCCTTTCGATGCGGCCCGGTCGCGGCCTGCGGTGTTCGACGGCACCCGCCTGGTGGCCTGCGCCGCCCTTGGCCACGGGCCGCAGCATGACGCGCGCCTGCATCGCCCGGCCGCGTCATTTGTCGCATTCCTGCAATTCCGTTGAACTCGCTGCCACAAACCTTATCTTAGGTGGGAACGGCAGGCTGTGTGCACCGCCTGCAAGATCTCTGAAGGAGACAGCCTTGGGCAACGCGAGAAACGTCGCATTCTGGGTCATTCTGTTCCTGCTCATCCTGGCGTTGTTCAACCTGTTCTCGGGTGGTCAGAACCAGGTGTCGCAGCGTGGGGTGCCCTATTCCGAATTCATCAGCCAGGTCGAGAACCGTCAGGTCATGTCGGCGACGCTGGATGGCGAAAACGTGCAGTTCACCACCGCCGACGGCACCTATTCGACCGTCGCGCCGGGGGATGCCAACACCACCACCGCCCTTCTCGACAACAACGTCCGCATCGAGGCGCGGCCGCAACAGACCTCGGGCTTCCTGAGCGTTCTGTCGCTGTGGCTGCCGGTGCTGGTGCTGATCGGCATCTGGATCTTCTTCATGAACCGGATGCAGGGCGGCGGGCGCGGCGGCGCGATGGGCTTCGGCAAGTCCAAGGCGAAGCTGCTGACGGAGAAGCACGGGCGCGTCACCTTCGATGACGTCGCCGGCATCGACGAGGCCAAGGAAGAGCTTGAGGAGATCGTGGAGTTCCTGCGCAACCCGCAGAAATTCTCGCGCCTCGGCGGCAAGATCCCCAAGGGCGCGCTGCTGGTCGGCCCGCCCGGCACCGGCAAGACGCTTCTGGCGCGCGCCATCGCGGGCGAAGCGGGCGTGCCCTTCTTCACCATCTCGGGCTCCGACTTCGTGGAGATGTTCGTGGGTGTCGGCGCATCCCGCGTGCGCGACATGTTCGAGCAGGCCAAGAAGAACGCGCCCTGCATCGTCTTCATCGACGAGATCGACGCCGTGGGCCGGTCGCGTGGCGTGGGCTACGGCGGCGGCAACGACGAGCGCGAGCAGACACTGAACCAGCTTCTGGTCGAGATGGACGGGTTCGAGGCCAACGAGGGCATCATCATCGTCGCGGCCACCAACCGGCCCGACGTGCTTGACCCCGCGCTGCTGCGCCCCGGACGCTTCGACCGCCAGGTGCAGGTCCCGAACCCCGACATCAAGGGCCGCGAGCGCATCCTGGGTGTCCACGCCCGCAAGGTTCCGCTCGGCCCCAACGTCGACCTGCGCATCATCGCGCGCGGCACGCCCGGCTTTTCCGGGGCCGACCTGGCCAACCTCGTGAACGAGGCGGCGCTGACGGCGGCGCGGATCAACCGGCGCTTCGTGACGATGGAAGATTTCGAGTCCGCCAAGGACAAGGTCATGATGGGCGCCGAGCGCCGGTCGATGGTCATGTCCGAGGACGAGAAGAAGCTGACCGCCTACCACGAGGCCGGCCATGCCATCGTCGGCCTGAACGTCCCCGAGCATGACCCGATCCACAAGGCCACGATCATCCCGCGCGGCCGGGCGCTGGGTCTGGTGATGTCGCTGCCCGAACGCGACCAGCTGTCGGTCACCTACCGCAAATACACCTCCAAGATCGCCATGGCGATGGGCGGGCGCGTGGCCGAGGAACTGGTGTTCGGCAAGGACATGGTCACCTCGGGCGCCGCGTCGGACATCCAGCAGGTCACCAAGATCGCGCGCGCCATGGTCACGCAGTTCGGCTATGCCGAGGAGCTGGGCTATGTCGACTATGCCAACGAACAGCAGAGCTATCTCGGTGCCTATGGCGGCGGCAGCAGCCACTCGGAGGAAATGCAGAAGCGGATCGACTCGAAGGTCAAGGAGATGATCGACGAGGGCTACGAGACTGCCAAGCGCATCCTGACCGAAAAGCGGGATGATCTGGAGCGTCTGGCCCAGGGACTGCTGGAGTACGAAACGCTGACGGGGTCCGAGATCCAGAAGGTGATCAACGGCGAGCCGCTTAACCGGGGCGACGACGATGACGGACGGTCCTCGAACTCGGGCAACACGCCGTCGATCACGGCGATCCCGAAGCTGAAACCGAAGTCGAAATCCTCGGGCGACGGCGGGCTGGAGCCCGAACCCTCCGCCTGAGCCGCATCGGCCCGACAGACCCAGGAAACCCCCGGCGCAGGCCGGGGGTTTTTTCATGCGCGGCGCCGATCCTCGGCGCCGCAGGCAAGCTCAGCTGCCGATGAATTTCTTGCGCGCAGTCTCCATCGCCTTCTCCATCTCCGTCCACGCCTCCTGCATGCTGGCCTGAACTTCCTTCATGGCCTCCATGTTGGCCGCGCTCAGCTCTTCCATGTGCTTTTGCATGTGCTCGCGCTGTTCCTGCAGCGAGGCGATCTGCTTTTTCATCTGCTCCTGGTTCTTGCTGCCGGCCTCCATCATCTTGGCCTGCATCGTCTTCATCTCGGCGGTCCAGGTATCCATCTGCGCCTTGGCCTGCGCCAGGTAGTCGGTCTTGTCGGGCATACTGTAGGCTCTCCATCCTTGGTGACGGTCCGATGCTAGCACGGATCTGCCGCCCATGCTGCCCGGATTGAACGACCCGCTGCTTTCGGGTTGCGCGACACCCCCTGCGCGCGTCAGATCACGCCGACGCCACAGGAGATTGCCGCCATGCCCGCTCTTGTCCCGACGAGGTTCACCGCAACGGTCACCTGGCTGGGCCACAACCCCGACCGGGGCGCGGCGCTTGAAACCCGCGCGCTCACCGAGATGACGCTGAGTTTCGCGGGCCACGCGGGCGAAAGCCGTGCGGGGCTGACGCGGCCCTCCGACAGCCGCGTGGTGGCGCAATACACACGCGGCACGACGATCCGCAACACGCGGCAACTGTCGATCCTGTCGGCCGAGGATCTGGCCGCCACCGCCGCCGCCATGGGCCTCGATGCGCTCGACCCAGCGCTCGTCGGCGCCTCGATGGTGATCGCGGGCATCCCCGACTTCAGCCATGTACCGCCGTCGTCGCGCCTGCAGGACGAGGACAGCGGCGCGACCCTGACCATCGACATGGAAAACCGGCCCTGCCACCTGCCCGCCAAACCGATCGAGGCGCGGCACGAGGGCTTCGGCAAGGCCTACAAGCGCGCCGCCCGGGGCCGCCGGGGCGTCACCGCCTGGGTGGAGCGGGAGGGGACCATCAGACTGGGCGCGACCCTGCGCCTGCACATCCCCGATCAACCGGTCTGGCCGCATCTGGCGGCCGCGCGCGCCGCGTCCGCGTAGCAACTGCGCCGGATCGGACCGCGCTGTGACGACAAGACCCGCGAATGTGTCGCAATCGGTCCTTCCCCTGCATCCCCCGCCCGATATAGCGAGGGGCAACAGACACGCCGCGTGCGAAAGGGAGCCCGCCGATCATGGCCTTCAAGACCGACATCGAGATTGCCCGCGAGGCACAGAAGAAACCGATCCAGGAGATCGGGGCGAAACTGGGCATCCCGACCGAGGCGCTGCTGCCCTACGGCCATGACAAGGCGAAGGTCGGGCAGGCGTTCATCACCTCGCTCGCCGACCGTCCGAACGGCAAGCTGATCCTCGTGACCGCGATCAACCCGACGCCGGCGGGCGAGGGCAAGACGACCACGACCGTGGGCCTCGGCGACGGGTTGAACCGCATCGGCAGACGCGCCGCGATCTGCATCCGCGAGGCCTCGCTCGGCCCGAACTTCGGGATGAAGGGGGGCGCGGCCGGCGGCGGCTACGCGCAGGTCGTGCCGATGGAGGACATGAACCTCCATTTCACCGGCGATTTCCACGCCATCACCAGCGCCCACAACCTGCTGTCGGCGATGATCGACAACCACATCTACTGGGGCAACGAACAGGACATCGACGCCCGCCGCGTCGTCTGGCGCCGGGTGATGGACATGAACGACCGCGCGCTGCGCGAGGTGATCGTGTCGCTCGGCGGTGTCGCCAACGGTTTCCCGCGCCAGAGCGGCTTCGACATCACGGTCGCCTCCGAGGTCATGGCGATCCTGTGCCTCGCCGCCGATCTGTCGGATCTCGAGAAGCGGCTGGGCGACATGATCGTCGCCTATCGCCGCGACAAGACGCCGGTCTATTGCCGCGACATCAAGGCCGACGGCGCGATGACGGTGCTGCTGAAGGACGCGATGCAGCCGAACCTCGTGCAGACACTGGAAAACAACCCCGCTTTCGTCCACGGCGGGCCCTTCGCCAACATCGCGCATGGCTGCAACTCGGTCATCGCGACGAAAACCGCGTTGAAGCTTGCCGATTATGTGGTGACGGAAGCCGGCTTCGGCGCCGATCTTGGTGCCGAGAAATTCATGAACATCAAGTGCCGCAAGGCGGGGCTGGCCCCCGACGCGGTGGTGATCGTGGCGACCGTGCGCGCGATGAAGATGAACGGCGGCGTCGCCAAGGCCGATCTGGGGGCCGAGAACGTCGCCGCCGTCGAGGCTGGCTGCGCCAACCTCGGCCGCCACATCAAGAACGTGAAGAGCTTCGCGGTGCCGGTCGTGGTCGGCATCAACCATTTCGCGGGCGACACCGAGGCGGAGATCCAGGCGGTGAAGGACTACGTCGCCGCGCAGGGATCTGAGGCGATCCTGTGCAAGCACTGGGCGCAGGGCGGCGCCGGGATCGAGGACCTGGCGCATCGGGTGGCGGAGCTTGCCGATGGCGGCACCGCGCGCTTCTCGACGCTCTACCCCGACGAGATGCCGCTTTTCCAGAAGATCGAGACGGTGGCCCGCTCGATCTATCACGCCTCCGAGGTGTCGGCGGACAAGAAGATCCACGATCAGCTGAAGGAGTGGGAGGCGCAAGGCTACGGCCACCTGCCGGTCTGCATGGCAAAGACGCAGTATTCCTTCACCACCGACCCGAGCGTGCGCGGTGCGCCCGAGGGGCATGTGCTGCCGGTGCGCGAGGTGCGGCTTTCGGCGGGGGCGGGGTTCGTCGTGGTGATCTGCGGCGAGATCATGACAATGCCGGGCCTGCCGCGGGTGCCGGCCTCGGAAACGATCCGCCTGAACGACGAGGGCTTGATCGAAGGGCTGTTCTGAGGCCAAAGGAGGGCGCGCCGGACGGGGCATCGAGCCCCGCCCGACGCGGTCGCAGCCCGGTGGACTGCTCCGGGCGCTCCCGTTTGGGCCGTCGGGCCAGGTGGCGCGCGCCGGCATGCGTATTTGTGGAAAGATGAAGGGGACAGGCATGGCCGCCACGATCATCGACGGAAAGGCCTTCGCGGGCCGCGTGCGGGCGCAGGTGGCCCAGAAGGTTGCGGCGCTGAAAGCCGCGCACGCGATCGTGCCGGGATTGGCCGTGGTGCTGGTGGGCGAGGACCCGGCGAGCGAGGTCTACGTCCGCAACAAGGGCAGGCAGACCGTCGAGGTGGGCATGGCGAGCTTAGAGCACAGGCTCGATGCGGCGACGCCCGAGGCCGAGATCCTGGCGCTGGTGGCGCAGTTGAACGCCGACGCGGCGGTGCATGGCATCCTGGTGCAGCTGCCGCTGCCGGGCCACGTCGATGCGGCCAGGGTGCTCGACACGATCGACCCGGCCAAGGATGTGGACGGGTTCCACATCTCCAATGTCGGGCTGCTTGCTACCGGGCAGAAGGCGCTGGTGCCCTGCACGCCGCTGGGCTGCCTGATGATGCTGCGTGACCATCACGGGTCGCTGGCGGGGATGGAGGCGGTGGTGGTGGGCCGCTCCAACATCGTCGGCAAGCCGATGGCGCAGCTGCTGCTGGGCGACAGCTGCACGGTGACGATCGCGCATTCTCGGACGAGGGACCTGGCCGAGGTCTGCCGCCGCGCCGATATTCTGGTGGCGGCGGTCGGCCGGCCCGAGATGATCCCCGGCGACTGGGTGAAGCCGGGCGCCACGGTGATCGACGTCGGCATCAACCGCGTGCCGCATCCGGGTGACCCGGCGAAGACGCGGCTGGTGGGGGATGCCCAGTTCGAGAGCTGTGCCGCCGTCGCGGGCGCGATTACGCCGGTGCCGGGCGGCGTCGGGCCGATGACCATCGCCTGCCTGCTGGCCAACACGCTGACCGCGTGCTGCCGTGCCAACGGTCTGCCGGAGCCGGAGGGGCTGACGGCCTGAACGCGGTGGGGTCGGACTCATCGCGCCGAAGGCGCGTCAGACCGGAATCATCGTGCCCTGCAGGATCGCGCTGATCTTTCGCGTTCCCGCCGCATCTTCGGCATGGATTGTCGCGCGCACCACCGTCAGGCGGCGGCCGGATTTCACCACCTCGCCCTCCGCGATGAGCCGGACGCCCGCGGCCGGCGCGATCAGGTTGATCTTCATCTCGACTGTCAGCACTTCGCCGCCTTCCGGCATCAGGCTGAGCGCGGCATAGCCGGCCGCGCTGTCACCAAGGGCGAAACTTGCACCGGCATGGGCAAACCCGTGCTTCTGCGACACCGTCCCGGTGATCGGCAAGCTCAATACCACGCGCCCCGGAGCAATCATTTCGATGCTCGCGCCCATCGTCGTCATCATCCCCTGGCGGGCAAAGCTGTCGCGGATCGCGCCGGCGACAGCCACGGTCACAGCCGCCGCTTGCGCCGCGTCTTCGGGAATGGCGGGGTCGGTCGGATCGGGGGACGTGGTGTGCATGGCCTTGATTTCCATATGTTTTGCGGACAAGACTCTTGTCACAGACAAGCAACGACCGGCAGAAGATCCGATGTTCCACGATCGCCCGACCGGGTTTTTCATGCCACGATTCGCCTGGCTCTCGCCATTGGCGATCTGGGGCGCGTCGACCCTGGTTCTGGCGATGATCGGCCCGTTCACGACCTTCACCGCCTTCGCCTTCGGATTGGCGGAGGAGGCGATGGTGCGGGTTCGCCCCGAGGGGCGCCGCTATGTGGCCGAGCTGAGCTGCGGCACGGTGCTGCCCGTCAGCGGGGCGCATTGCGACACCTTGCGTCAGGCGGGCTTTCTGGACTGACGCGGCATCGGCAGGCGGATCGGTGGCGCGCCGAGCAGGACAGCCTCGGCCTGCGGCGTCATCAGCGCGGTCAGCTCCGGCCCGTCGCAAGACAGGCCGCCCGTGTAGGCGCCGTAGGCGGGCAGAATCAGGCGCGCCGCGTCGATCAGCAGGCAGCGGCGGCTGAGGGTCCGGCCGCGGATCGTGACGCGGGCCTTGGGGTGGTAATGGCCCGAAACCTCGCCCTCGTCTCCGGCCTCGGGCCCGGGCGCGGCGATGTGGCGAAAGACCAGCGGCGCCGCCCGGTGCACGGCAAGGCAGGTGCCGCCCAGATCGAGCGGGCCGGGATCGTGGTTGCCCAGTATCCAGATCCAGCGACGGCCGGCCATCAGGCTCGCCAGCCGTGCCTTCAGCGCCTCGGCCATGTCGTCGGCGGCGGCCAGATCGTCGAAACTGTCGCCAAGGCACAGAACCTCCGCCGGGTCGGTGGCGGCGATGTCGTGGGTCAGCCGGTCGAGGGTTTCGTGGGTCTCGTAGGGCGGCAGCATCGGGCCGCCGCGCCGCGCGATCCGGTCGGATTTGCCCAGGTGCAGGTCGGCCACGCACAGCAGGCGCCGGGCGGGCCAGAAAACCGCGCCGGATGGCAGCAGGTGCAGCGTTTCGCCCTGGAAGGAGACGGGGAGCGCGTTCATGCTTTGTTCATAAGTGTTCGGCAGGGTGGAGTGCAAGGGGCGGCTCCTCATACCTCCACCAGCCCGGCGGTGGTCATCAGCCGCGTCGCCTCCTCCTCCAGCAGGCGCTGGTCGGCGGCGCCGGCGATCGGCACGCGACCGGGTTCGAGGAACAGGGGCGCGGCCAGCGGGCTGACGCGGGTCAGGCGGGCATGGTCGATGCGGCCGTCTATGCGCGCCAGCATCGCCTCGATCCGGCCGAAATCGACCAGGCCGCGCATCGCCTCTTGCCGGGTGATCTCCAGCATCAGGTGGCCGGGGTCGTATTTGCGCAGCGTGTCGTAGAGGATGTCGGTCGAGAAGGTCGCCTGCCGCCCGGTCTTGCGCCTGGCGCCGGGCTGGTTGCGGTCGATCAGCCCCGCGATGATGGCGGAGCCCTTGAAGGTGCGCTTCATCACCGCGTTGTCGGCCAGCCAGGCTTCCATGGTCTCGATCAGGTTCTCGCGGGAAAACAGCGGCGTCGGATCTTCCAGCGGATCGAGGCCCCAGATCAGCGTGGCGTAGTCGGTGGCGACGAAGCCCATCGGGTTCAGCCCCATCTCCTCCATCCGCTGGGTGATGAGCAGCCCCAGGGTCTGCTGCGCGTTGCGCCCGGCAAACCCGTAGGCCACGACATGCTCGCGCCCGTCGTGGGGAAAGCTTTCGACCAGCAGCCGGTCGCGCTCGGGCAGGCGCGAGACGCGGGCCTGCAGGTGCAGCCAGTCGCGCGTGTGCCGGGGGAGGTCGGGCCAGTCGTCTTGCCGGAACATCGCGAGGATGCGGTCGCTGAGCTGGGTGGAGGTGGCGAATTTCGTGCCCATGAAGGTCGCGATCTTGGGCTTGAGATACGGCGTGCGACTGACCTCCACCACCATCTCGCGCATGCCTTCGTAGCGCACGATCTGGCCGCCGATCAGGAAGGTGTCGCCCTTGCGCAGCATCGCGGCGAAGTATTCCTCCACCTCGCCCAGCGGTGCGCCGCCGCGGGTCTTCTGGTAGCGGACCTGCATCTTGTCGGCGTCGACGATGGTGCCGATGTTCATGCGGATGCGCAGCGTCGCGCGCGGGTCGCGCAACTGCCACTGCCCGTCGGGGCGCTGCACCAGCCGCTGCCAGCGGTCATAGGCCCTGAGCGCGTAGCCGCCCGTCGCCGCGAACTCGAGGCAGCGGTCGAAGGTCTCGCGGGGCAGGGTGGCATAGGCGCCAGCGCTGCGCACCTCGTCGAACAGCTCGTCCGCCGCGAAAGGCCCCGCCGCCGCGCGGATCAGGATGTGCTGGCACAGCACGTCGAGCGGGCCGGCATGGTCGGTGTCGCCGTCGAGCGTGTGGGCGCGCACGGCGTCGAGCGCGGCAGTGCATTCGATCACCTCGAACCGGTTGGCGGGCACGATCAGTGCCTTGGACGGCGCGTTGTAGCGGTGGTTGGCGCGCCCGATCCTCTGCACCAGCCGCTTGACGTTCTTGGGCGCGCCGACCTGGATGACAAGGTCCACATCGCCCCAGTCGATCCCCAGATCGAGCGACCCGGTGCACACGATCGCCTTCAGCCGCCCCTCGACCATCGCCTGTTCCACCTTCTCGCGCTGCTCGCGGGCCAGCGCGCCATGATGGATGCCGATGGGCAACTGATCCTCGTTGGCGAGCCAGAGGTGGTGAAAGAACAGCTCCGCCTGCGCGCGTGTGTTGTGGAAGATCAGCGTGGTGCGGTGTTTCCTGACCTCCTCCAGCACGGCGGGGATGGCGTATTTGCCGCCACCGCCGGACCAGGGCGGCGCCTCCTCGGTGGTCAGCATCGCGATGTCGGGGTCGGGGCCGGGATCGGCAAGCAGGATCTCGCACGGGTCGGGGTGGCGGGCGAGGATGCGGGCGATGGCGGGCGGGTCCTCCACCGTGGCAGACAGGCCGACACGGCGCAGGCCGGGCGCCAGCGCCGACAGCCGCGACAGCGCCAGCATCAGCTGATCGCCGCGCTTGCTTTCCGCCAGGGCGTGGATCTCGTCGACGATGACGCGTTGCAGCCCGGCAAAGGTGCGCCCGGCATCCTCGTAGGACACCAGCAGCGCGAGGCTTTCGGGCGTCGTCAGCAGGATATGCGGCGGGTCCGCGCGCTGGCGGCGCTTGGTGTGCGATGACGTGTCGCCGGTCCGATCCTCGACCCGGATGGGCAGGCCCATGTCGGTGATCGGGCCGGTCAGGTTGCGCTTGATGTCGGCGGCCAGCGCCTTGAGCGGCGAGACATAGAGCGTGTGCAGCCCCGTGTGGCTGCCATCCGCCAGGTCGGCGAGGGTGGGCAGGAAGCCCGCCATGGTCTTGCCGCCGCCCGTGGGCGCGATCAGCAGCTGGCAGGGCGCATCGGCGCGGTCCAGCATGTCTTGCTGGTGCGGGTGGATCGACCAGCCGCGGTCGGTGAACCAGCCGGCGATCTGCGGGGGCAGGGGGCGCGTCATGGGCGGCAAGATAACGGTGCCGGCGCCGATAGCCATGGCGAGACGTGTCTTGGTGCAGCAGAACGTCGGGGAAAACTGCGGCTTTCCCCTCCAGAGAACGCGCGCTGCCCGGTGCCGTCAGTGGATGATCTTCTCGTCCTTGACGAACAGGTTCTCCCACGCGCGGTCGATGAACTCGGGCCGCATCTGGTAGGGCAGCCCCTCGAAGTCGCAGATCGCCTTGATCTGGTCGCACAGGAA